>Ga0065711_1032299_pt1 | contig 27590 bp, 10 predicted proteins | sample Hoacrofraction12_FD_59098 | JGI IMG/M metagenome (GOLD analysis project Ga0065711, IMG submission 59098) | Hoatzin crop microbial communities from Cojedes, Venezuela - Epithelial fraction 12 v2 (version 2) | ecosystem: Host-associated > Birds > Digestive system > Esophagus > Crop | place...
CCCCCACCTACCTCAGTTAATAAATGAATTCAGATTATATACACAGCAGAGATGTGAGAGCTGGGCTCCTCTCCATGCATTACAGCCTGCCAGCCAGGATAGAGGAGACCTATATTCAGGTCCTTCTTGTGCCAGGGAAATCGAGGTCAGGCTTTCCAGTAGAGACATCATGACCCAGACAAAAACAAACCAAATTTTTGGAATGGAAAACATTCTTCTTCAGTGTTTTTCGTCTTGAAGCCTAACACAGAAAAATTGAAAATAAACCTTACGTCCAGAGTTCAAAGTTTTCTCTCAGAATAAATGGCAAAATTATTTTTAAAGTAATTTTTAAAATAGCATTACTAATTGATTTAATAACTTCAAAGGCTTCTCATAACAAGCAGGAACTTGAAATAAACTGTGTTTTAAAATTTCTAGTATTAGATAATTCCAATTCCTATATGCTCTAGGCGGAGAGTACTTGTCTCCTGAGTTATTTCGTCATGATGGAGTATGTGAGTGCATGCTGTATGCATTTTCCAAGAGTTTCTCTTTGTTTTTCTCTATAAAACAGAATTAGAATTTCATTTCTTCCTTATTTGATTTATTAGATCTGGCTAAATTTTTTTTCTAAACCTTTCAAAATAGTGTTTTGTTTTGTTTCCAGCTCTGCAGTGTTATGGCTTTCTATTTTCAGCCTATTGGATTTCCCCCTGTTTTAGAGATACTTCAACAAAGAAGAAAATGCTCGACTGTCCTAGCGTGCAGCACAGCTCCACTGCTAGATTTTTTTTGTAATTTAAAGGGAAAAAATATGTAAAAATAGCAAGAATTACTTTATATGTTCTAACCTCTTAATATATTTTCATTATTCATAAAGAAATAGGCCAGATGTAGATTCAGTGAGCTCATAGCTGGTGCAGATATTTCATCAGCTTCTTTGAAATATCTTTAAAACAAGTCTGAAGTTGCCTTCAAAGCTTTTGGGAGTCTTTCCTTCTGTGAGCCCGTCCCAGGTGAGGGCAGGACCTGTGCTGGGGTAGGGGATGCCCTGGCTGCCGCGTCCTGGCCCGCCGGTACCACAGCACTCGGAGTGGGGAAGGCACGGAGAGCTCTGCAGGTGAGGAAGACAACAGCGAGGCTGCAGCAAAATGAAATGAATCATAGAATCATAGAATGGTTTGAGTTGGAAGGGACCTTAAAGATCATCTGGTTCCAAACCCCCTGCCGTGAGCAGGGACATCTTCCACCAGCCCAGGTTGCTCAGAGCTCCGTCCAACCTGGCCTTGAACATTGCCAGGGAGGGAGCAGCCACAGCTTCTCTGGGCAACCTGTTCCAGTGTTTCACCACCCTCATGGGGAAGAATTTCTTCGTAATATCTCATGTAAATCTGCCCTCTTTTAGTTTAGAGCCATTCCCCCTTGTCCTATCACTACCCACTCTTGTGAAAAGCCCCTCTCCATCCTTGCTGTAGGCCCCTTCAGGTACTGGCAGGCTGCTATAAAATCACCACAGAGCCTTCTCTTCAAAATGAGTCTGCCCTTGCTTTGGGTACTTCTGTAGCTCCTGGTGCAGCTACTGCCACTGGGTCTCTGCATTTCCTTCCTAAGGCTGTAAAAAGATAAACTATCGGATGTAAATCCTGACACCAGTCCTGCTCTAAACCTATGAATGCCTCCTCTCTTTTCATATTCAATATAAAGCAGAGGTAGCAATGTGGTAATTATGTTATATCCTCATCGATGGACAGTTCAGAGCATATGCATGGGATTTGTTACTGTTCAGACCATTTATGGACCTTTATTGAAAAAAGGCTGAGTGAAGTGAGCTGTGTGTCTGCCTTGCCGTTGTTGTGGGACATCGAAGCTTTACGGGCATCTGAAGTGCTGTCAAAACCCAGGTGTTTATAACATACAGGAAAAAGATTTCTGTAGTTGACTAGAAAAGTATTTTAATTTTTTTAGATTCCTTCTTGTTGATACTAACAACACAAATTTGTATTGTTTATTAATGCAAACAGTCTGATAATATCTTCCTAGCAACTTCTGCTTCTGCCATAATAGGTGACAGGTGAAAATGCCAAGCGTTAAACACGTGGTGCAGCTCTCATTGAGAGCTCTCATCGTCTGGACACGAGAAGTCTGGGGTCTTTTGTTGCTGTTTTGGGTTTGGGGATCGTTTTTGTTTTTCATACCTGATCCAGGCAAAATTTCTCTGAAATCAGAGAAATTTCTTTGTGGAAGGAGCGGAACTTGGACCTTCTTTTGTAAGGAATGAAATGAGAGGGGTTTTTGCCTGGTTTTTATGGCGATGTACGTTTCCCTGCTGTCGCTCGTGTTCTTGGAATGCTTTCTAAAACTTGATATCTACCGGTGGGCAGCCCGTATAAATTGTGGGTGACTGTCAGGGCCAATAAAAGATGAAAATCTTCATTAAAGCCTTGTCCTGGCCACTCTCTCGGGCAAGTCCTGCCCTAATTTTCATAGCTTGTGTCACAGGATGTTCTTTTGCGATCAAACTGCACTTTAAGAAAATACTGTAATTAGTAATACTGATTTGCTGAATTCTGTGATGTGAAAGGACAAATGGCACTGCTCACTGAGCAGGCTGTTAATGTCAGGAAAGAATGGTCTTCATCTCTCTTTGTAGTAATAAAGAAAGCTATGTTGTTTTGCAATAGTGAGTATCATTCATATTTTCCTCTCCAGCATTTCTACTGTTACGAGTACTGAGCCAGTTCTGTTGTAATGCCAGAAGAGTCAAACAGCAGCAGTTCAGTTCTACCAAAAGCCGTGTTTTCTGAGATGGTTTTACATATTCTTTCATAAAGAAACAATAAAAATGTCACAGTAGTGAGTGGAGCAGTGTTCTGCACAGATCTGTACTCTTTAAGTAAAGGATTTGATTAGGAGGAAGTTATAACTGAAATAAGCCATCACAGAAGATGGAAGCTCTGCACGATGTGGAGCACATCGGATTTGAATGCTGCTTTGCTCTGGGCAGCTGGAAAGCCTTCTACGTTCTCTTAGCTGCTGTGATGCGTCCCTAACCTCAGCTCCACCACGCCTGTTATTTGCAGTCCAAGTCCTGCAGGGCATTGGCGTTTGTTTTTTGTTTCTTTGGGTTGTTTTTTTTTTTTAAATCCATGTTTGTACTGACTTTGAACAAGGGGCCTCAATCCTGTTGAGGCCTTTGGCGCACGCTGGAATGAAAACAACACATAATTGCAGAAGATTTCTTGTTCACATCCCCGTTTTGTTTCGTGCTGACCTACATTTGTACCCCGCTGACATACCAGAGTGGTGCCAGTGTTTATTGTACTGTATTCCCGTTAAGAGTATTCCATTCCCTTTTCAGTGAGTATTCCATTCCCTTTTCAGTGTAAAATGCACGGATCAGTCTCATACTGGAGTTTTATGGCACTCTTGGAGTCCCCTTAACCAAAGTCCCAGTGAAGTGAGCACCAGCTCAGCTAATTAACAGCCACTCGGCCAGGCTGGAACCAAGCCCGACCAAGTGGAGATTAAGTAAAAAAATAAATTGTCCTGAAGTACTGCCAAGTTATTAGCATTCATTTAGCAGAAAACCACATTAAAATATTATTTTAATTGATGTAACTCAGTAAACTTCCATGTTCCTAAAAGAGAAACAGTGTGGCTGTCATTCCTTTGACAATCCCTGGAAATACGTGGTGCCATGTGAAGGTACTGCTCTAGGAAATGTGGCCAATTTCCTTAAATCCTTTCTGTCCTCTACATCCATAAATAATAATTCTTGTAATCTGTAGGCAGACATAGAATTTCCTCTGAAACAAAGGCAAATGTGTTTTTCTGTTCTTAATCCATTCATAGCTTCTGATTAAAAGCAATTATTGATTGTCTATATTACTTTTATGAACAACGTTAATGAATGTAGCTGAGCAAAATGGGAATTACTTTGCAAAACATGTCAAGATTGGAATGAAAAAGATGTCTAGAAATTTCTCTGAAGTCATTTAAGGATGAAAAAAGCATTCATTTTTGTTTGACTGTTTTTCTTTATAATGGCATAATTTAAAAAATCAACAGCATGAAGAATGCTGCATCGCTTCAATAGGAAGCTCTGGGGTGTTTTGCTCCAGTACGTGGAGAGCGCAGAGCGGCTGGCTTAGTCCAGCTTGAACGGTGAGCTGGAGAGGGATTTCCCAGGTCTCTGATACCCTGGCTGGGACACGCACACACAGACAGAGATGTCATGAACTTTAGTGAGCTGGAAGGCAGAAAGGACCATCACCTTAATCCTCTCCTACCTATATATTTCTCTCTTTTCAACAAGTACTGAATATTTTTCTACTTTGTCCAATACAGTTGTTATATCCCAAATCAAGAGACTTCTAGAAATCTTTTTAGGATTCTGTTCAATAAGAAAATCTTTAATTACAGTGAAAAGCTGCTCGAGTTAGCAGTTTTAGGATATAATTCTCTCTATAAAATTTTCTTGTCATTAATGAGTTAGAACTACACTTTGAGATATCTGTTTTAAATAATTTGTAGGGATCTTCTAGCAGTCTTTTTTAAGGAAGATTTTCAACTGAGAATATTTGTACAGTACTCTAATTGACTAATATTCTTACCTTTACCATAATTTATTTCATATGAAATTCTCCGTGATTCCTGTCTCATTATAAACTTGGAATTATGAGGTCAAAGTATTGACTGCTTGCAGCAGAGAGAGGAGCAGCGCTGATGGGTTGTGGAGAGGAAGCCATGTTCCTCTGGGAGACTGATAAAAATGGCACATGGGAAACAAAATTTAAGATCAACATGTAATCGCTGAAGCACCAGTCCATTTACAGGGAATGTACTGCATAAGAGCTCTGACACAATTCTATGAATTCATTTTATAATCGTAGAAAATGTGAGTAACAAAGTGCTTGATGTTCAGATTTTCTGGTATTTGGCATATTTAGTATGTTATGGTAATATCCATCTCGTTAACTAAGTGATAGTTTAGAAGAGATGCTCTAGAGGCTATGGCAAATGCATATTTTGTGTTTTCATGAAACTTGCCTTGAATCCTTGTCTGGGGAGAACAGAACTTTTTTTTTGCCCTAATCTAGTTCATATATTGGAAATGTCAGTTTAGTTTGTATGTCCTTCAATCATTGCTTAGTCCATTTGTATGATTTTAACCTTTTATTTTTTTTTACTTGTAATAATATTAGATTATAGCAAAATTTATTAAGCTCCAGTTTTAAAAATTAGTTTAAAATTCACTGAGTTTTCTGTTTGTTCCCACAGCATTATGTTCAGAAACTATCCCCGTAACTGATGTGTCACACAGTGAATCAGCTGAAGAAAGCCCTTTCCGTCCCCCTTCCCATTCTTTTTCCACTGTCTTCGATGAGGACAAGCCAATAGCCAGCAGTGGAACTTACAACTTGGACTTTGATAACATTGAGCTGGTTGATTCTCTCCATGCCTTAGGACCGAGCTCTCCAGAATCGAAGAGTCGTGACCCCAAAGCAAATGTTCGAAGAAAATCTACTGATTCAGTCCCAGTTTCCAAATCTACGTTGTCTCGCTCTCTGAGCTTGCAAGCTAGTGATTTTGATGGAGCATCTTATCTTGGCAACAGTGAGACGTTAGCGCCGTCAGCAGATGCATATGGTACTGGTTCAAGTAGTGCTTCTAGTACCCTCAAGAGAACAAAGAAATCCAGACCAGCTTCCTTAAAGAAGAAGCAGCCAGCAAAAAAATCTCTGGATGCTCCACCGGTGAAGGAAACACCACAAGAACCGTCTGACTGTGGCCAAGCAGCTTGTGCCCCAGGTGAGGATAAAAAACTATCTGAAGCAAAGGCTGACTCAGTAAAGCCCGAATGTACTGAACCTTCTAAAATCTCTGCTGAGAAACAGGAGGCCCTGCCTGTGCCTGAAGGATCCTACCCTTTGGATCCCGACGGTTTTGAAGGGATTAGTGCATTTGGCACGGGAGGTGGCAAAGTACAAAACTCTCCCCCCGCCAGTAGGAAAACACTACCTCTTACACCGGCCCCAGAGGCTGTGGAGGTGACACCACCTGACACTGGAGGACAAGAAGACCCTCCGGTCAAAGGCATTGCCGTGAGGCTGGAGTTTGATTATTCTGAAGAAAAAGGGGTGAGTGAAGACCATCAGGAGAGTACTCTTCCTCCCAAAAAGGCAGGTAAAAAGCCTGGTGCTAAAATGCCACTACGGAGGCCAAAGACTAAAAAGTCAGTGGAAAAGCTTGACAATGCTCCAACCACGCCGACCAAGTCACCGCCTGATCCAAACGAAATCCCTATCACAAAAGGCTCTTACACTTTTGATATTGACAAGTGGGATGATCCCAATTTTAACCCGTTCTCATCTAGTACAAAAATGCAAGAATCGCCCAAACTGCCTCAACAAACGTACAGTTTTGAGCCAGACATGTGTGAGGACTCTATTGACCCTTTCAAGTCTTCTTCTAAGATAGCCAGCTCGCCTTCTAAATCTCCAGCTTCCTTTGAGATACCAGCCAGTGCCAATGAAACAAATGGAACTGAAGGAGACAACTTGAATAAACCTGCAAAAAAGAAGAAGACACCACTAAAGACGTAAGTTAAAGGGCACAGTTATTTCTAGAATAGAAGCAGCGCATTCCTCCCTCTTAACTCAGTCACACCCAGTTTATATTTGAAAAGAGGGAGGAAGATGCCATTGAGTGTTGGCAGCCCCACAGCTGGACTCATGCTGGAGGTCTGTACGTGCTCTCCTTCAGGCTGCTTCCTCAACAGCTTGATGTTTCCAGACCCAAGGGGAGAACCAGGGCTATGTCAAGCCAGATTAGGCCACTGGTCTGGCAAGCATTTTTTTGAAGTCTTGGGGCTCAGCGCAGGTTTGAATCTGCTTAAGTGCAAATTTTGTCAATTTTGTGCCAAATTTTCTGTGACCTCGTCTTGGGAATTTGATACTGTTTAAGATGATCACAGTATTCACACCAGTGAATACTATTTTGTGAAGCATGGTTTTTGAGAGTGGGATGTGAGATAGTAAGGCAATGACGAATCTCCTACTGCACACAGCAGGAGGATGCTTTTATCCAGCGACTTACAATATTTATAAGAAAATAACCTGAAACAGAAGAGTGCAGGATTGAAATATGTATTTTTAAATACAAGACCAAAAAATGTGAAAAATTTCTTTTCTGTGAAAGAGCTTACAATTCTGCAGACAGGGTAAAATCTTCTAGACTGCTACGTGTTGGGGAAATACCCAGCTTTTAGACACAGCTGACAAACTGCGGGATACATTCTTTAGCTTGTTGTATTTAGATACTTGGTTAATGATTTCATTGCTGGTTGCATTAATTCCATGATTAAGCTGCTGGTGTGCATGTTATCTTAACCACTTAGACATGATTATTTTGAGTCGATAACCAGTAAGTTTATGCTGCATTTATCTGAAACTGATATCCTGTGTGCATCTATAAGAAAGCACCTCGCTGCATGCCCCTTTATGACTTAAATGTTTCAATATACTAACAAAAATGTGACTTCAGATTACAAAAGCCTGACAATTTGAAGATGACATGGTTAATGTAAAACAGTACAAAAAATGACCTCCTTTATGGAGTGAAGTGGAGATTGTTCAGGTTTTGCCTGAGCAGCCTGCTGCCCACTAGACGTCTAATTCACCTCCCATGCCAGATTTGAGGAAGCTTGTGCGTTTTTTTTCTTTTTAGGAGCATTTCTGACTTAGGAAAGCTATAGACCATTGTATAGTTGAGTTGAATTTAGTTGTTCTGATGTTGCTTCTTTTTGAGGTTTGAAATTTCAGGGAAATTTAGGTGGGAGTTAAGATTCACACTAAGCTGACAGAATTTCTGAGCCTACAGTCCAAACTGGTTTTGCCCAAAACAAGAAGACTTAAAGTCTGACTGCAGAAGAGGAGCAATTTGAATCTTACTGGCGAAGTGCAGAGGGAGAGAGGGGAATTTTAATATTATCAGATCATTAAATCTAATACTTGCAGTGAGCCAGAGTCTCCTTGTGTCTCCCAGTAGCTGCAGTGGAGTTGACAGACTCCCAGTATTATCCTCTTGGGTCCACCTGTCTGCTGTGGATATTAGAATCAATTCCAAAGCTGTTAATTTAGGGGCAACATGAGTTTACAAAGAGTATGCTAAATCACGTTTGTCCTTGGGAGAACCCATTGCGGGAAGGCCCTGTCCTACAGTCACACAGTTCACTGCTGGTCTTTATCGTGGTGGAAGAAGTGAAACTACCCCAGAGCAGAGCTTCCAGGCTCTTAGGTCAAGAAATCGCAGGAATTCCCAGCCCTTGCTTGGGACTGCTTTCACAGCATTGTGTTCTGTGTCTGCTCACGCAGCCCCGTAACCTACTTTTGCAAGTGGTTTCTAACAAAGAAGAGAATCTGCATATTCATACACCGTGCAGCCGTAATGCTTTCTAGAAGAAAATTAGCCTAAGGCTTGTTGGGGGATGCCAGGGGAAGCAGCGGCTTTATTTCTCTCTGCCTGTCTTTGGTCTCTCCTCTCCACAAAAAGGGCCCTGGGCATGGCTCCTCCGCGAGGTCCAGTGCCCAAGAACCGCTGGCCCAGCAGGGAGATGGGGCACGGGACCCTCTTTGGTGATGCTGCCGGCATGGGACAGGAGAGAGAAGCCAGTGCAAAATGCTTCAGCTCCAAGGGGCAGAAAGGAGGGTGTCTGAGTTAGAAATGATACTGTAACGTACCAGGGCTTCTAAAAGCTAATTCAGGCACAATTTTGCAAAGCCAGGAAGTTTTGTTAGCACTGTTGAGGGGTGCAGAAATAAAACTCTGTGGACCAGTCTGAAAATGTTTGAAAATTCCGTATGCTGGTCATACGGAAAGAGCAATTTCTAGATTAGACCTATGGGAGGTGAAGTCAGGCGTGAATTTAAGCCAGTGCTAAGCTTGTACTACTTTGAATCTGTGCCATGTGCCAGGTCTTACCTGGTTTAAATCAATAAAAAGGATCACTTTTTATTCTTGAATGAAACCTGCAGCAGTCTGAGCGCTGACCTCCATGTGAAAAGATGCGATTTTTAGAAAAGATGTCAGCTCGACGCAAATTACTCTCTGGTCGTACACCTAAGTGCTGAGCTGTTTTGAGGTAGATCGTGTTGCTCGGGTGATACGGAACAAAGAGCAGCTGATGCCTCCAGGGTGCCTGCTTCTAGTGATGAGCAAAAATAGGCGGCTTGTGTAGATGTTACTCTTGAAACTGTTGGATGGTTGGAGGCTGCGTTTAGAAACCCATGCTGCCAGCTTTCAAGAGCATTGCGCATGAGGAGAGCCGAGCAGAAGCTGCCACGCTTATAAGCAAATGAAAACTTTTCTTAGCTTTAATTGTTTGGCAAGGTTTGCTTCTGGGTTTTGGGGGCCATGAATTTGTTCTGTCAGAACACAAAGTCGGGTTTCAGTGAAAGCCAAAGTAGATGAGATTTAAAGAAATGTCATTTGCTTTTTTGACTTAGGTAAATGATTTGAAATGGCCAGGTAGCTTTTCTGTGCTGTCATAACAAATCAGCAGACGTGAACCAACCTTGTTGCATAACTGTGCTCTTTCCTTAAGCTTAGCTGCCATTCAAGAATGGTTTTACATCCCATATCATAACAAATACTGTGTTTTGAAAAGAAAGCGGGTGGCTGCCATCAGGGGAAGCAAGGACCCTCAGTGTGTCGATAGGGACGCAACTGGGAGGCCTCAGCTTTGAAAAATGTGTTTCGTGAAATGTCAAAAGTGTAACATTGAATTTGAAATCATTGAAGGACTTGATGAAACTTTCTTTTCTCCCCAAATATTTCACAATAAAAAGTAGGGGTTAAGATTATACAGGTAGAAAACATGCATGGTCAGATTGCCTTAACACATTAACATTAACAGTATTTGTAGGTTTATCTTTTTTGTCAGTTCCTTCTGTCTGTCTCTCTTTTCTTTGTCTTATTTGTCTTAGGATGGTAGAAGATGTGATGTCTGTATGTTCTCTGTTGTAAGTAATTCTAAGCTAACAATTCAAGTTTCCTCTTTGATTTATGGGCTTTTTAATTTTACTCATTTATTTTGCAGCATGATCAGTTATTACTCAGCATGAAGCTTTTCTGTTAACTGTTTCACTTTGCTGGCACGTATGGAGGCTATTTGAAGTCAGATGCCTGGCTGTGAATGAGTTTGAGGAATCTATTGCCTCATTATCCGTTTGCCTATCAAAGAAGATCCTCTTTTAGAAACTATATAGATTCTATATCCTTGAGCTAAAACATGAAAGTTTTATTTCTACCATTGTGCAACAGCATTGGACAATCAGTTTGTCATAAATACTGCATAAAGTGCTTCTCCTTCTTAAAGGAATAAGTTATCCTAATTACTTCTGGCATCATAACTAGATAATTAGTAGCATCGAACACACCGCTCTTCAGCTGTCCAATTTCTTTTCCCCTCTAGATGTGGTATTGATTTACCCTCTACTGATTGAAACCCACCATTATCATTTCTAGTGTTGATCTTGCCATCGTTCATCAGGGATGAGCTGGTGGGCAGTATTTTTTGCCACTGCATCTCAGTTCAATCGTTAAGTCCTTACCAGTGAGTTTGCTGTGATATTTTTCTCCCTTTTCTAGTCAGTAACAAAAATGTATTTGAATACCTCTGGCAATATGCACCAAGAGAACAGGTGGATAATTGGTTTATCTACTCGTTGAAAATAAAAATATTTTCAATATTTTTAACCAATTGTGAATGAACTTAAAGGCAACATTCATAACTGTACACCAAGACCAAATATATGATCTTCATTGCTTTTGCCTGATTGAAACCTGTGGGGTTTTGAAGGGCTACAGCGTCCGTGCTCCCCGGCTGCACTGTGAGCTCTCAGGGGAACTGGAAGCAGAATTGCCATATTTGCCGTTGTATTTTTTTTTAAAGAGGGAGGGAGCCTGTGCTATGCATTTGTAAAGCTTTGTTCTGGTGTCTTGGGAACAGCATCTGCCCTCAGAGGTTTTTATGGAGTTCATCCAAAGCATATCAGGCTTTTTCTTAATGATTTATGGGGTCGTTGGCACTTACTGCCCAAGTTTATCACACTTTTAATTCTCATTTAAAGTGTGGTTTAGACCTGATTTTCAGATGGGAAACTGAAGCAGACAGAAGCTAAATAATTTGCTTAAGGCCACTGAGGATGTCTGTGGGGGAGCAGGGATTTGAACTGCAATCGAGCAGCAGCTCTGTTCTGTAAATGTGTCAGCAGCTGGCGTGAAAAATATGGCCATCCTGCTTTTCTGTGCTTTTGGGGAACTGAGGCCTGTTCGAAGTGCATGACAAGAATATGCACCTATGGCATGTTTCTCTGTGGTGCTGCTACCTAACGGGTGGGGTTTTCAAGCAGAAGGGCTTACAGAGGTTGCATTCTCTGTGACTGTCTGTTGCTAAGTGTAAAATGACCTGATCCTTACTGGTATTATCATATTAACTGGTTTAACTTTATTTTCAGTGATACATTTAGGGTGAAAAAATCACCAAAAAGATCCCCACTATCTGATCCTCCTTCCCAGGTAAAGTACTGCCTTATTTCAATGCATGTAGTTCATGTTCATGTAGGGGCGAAAAAGCAAAATTTTATTCATTTAATTGTAGAATTGTACATTCACTAATAGAAGAGGTTTTTGTAAAGAATATAAGAATATTGGTGTCCAGGTATAGGACATTGGTCTATAATCATAAGGTGTTAAACTTCTGGTCTCTAGAAGCACGTGTACAAGGTATAGTAGATCTAGTATTTGCTCTGGGAATTGCAGTTAGACTAATAGTAAATGTACTTTGGAAAGTTAGAATGGAGCGACAATATGAATAAATATCTTCAGTCAGCTGTCTGAAAAACTCGACATAAGTATCCACCCTGGAATTTTTAGATTAGAAAGTAAGAAATTAAACGCATCAAATTGGTGGGCTGGAGGGGAAATAGAAATAAAACAAGTGGGCTGATCTACCAGGAACATGTGCTTGGATGGTTTTATTCTGTGTTGTAAACTGCCAGCAGGTGGTTTTCTTGGAAGAGAAGTTAACAAAAGCTGTTCTGCCTACAAAGGCCTAAGCGCTTTGATGTGGCGCAGCTCCTTCCACGCTGCTCTTCGTCTTCCTGTCATCCTTCCTGCCCTTTCATTTGTGCTGCTTGGCAGCCTGGACGCGAAGAAAGGGTTCGTGACCCCGCAGACCCGCGAAGGCTTGCTCCCATGAGGGAGGCCTACAAAGTCACTTTTGGTAGTCAAATACTTCCAGTCGTGGGTCGTGTGTGCCACTTATGTCAAGTGCCGAGCAGATTTAAACGGCTCGGGATTCTCTTTCTTCCTTGTTATCAAGGCAGCTTTGCCATGCGAGTGTTTATCATCAAAGAGTTTAGTTACACCAGGAGAACTTGCTGCTAGTAGAGTTCTAAATGAAGTGCTTTAATATCTTTCATTAAGTATTTTCTACAGAGCTGTGGTAAAGAGTACGGAATTAAAAAGATGACTGCCGTCATGCAGAGGAATTTAGGGAGTTGACTAGTCAACATGTTCATGAGAGATAATAGAATTAATTGGCACTTGTTTTTCGCAGGATCCCACTCCACTGCCTACTCCAGAAACACCTCCCGTCATATCCACGGTGGTTCACGCGACAGACGAGGAGAAATTGGCGTCCTCGGTGACCAGTCAGAAATGGACCTGCATGACCGTGGACCTGAACACGGACAAACAGGACTACCCGCAACCGTCTGATCTGTCTACGTTTGTTAATGAGACCAAATTCAGCTCTCCCACAGAGGGTATGCTTTACAAAGGACTGGCTGCATCCAGCTAATGTTATATTTATTGAGAGAGGATATTGGCATATAATTTGCTGAATAAGAACTGTATTATTTGGGAACCCCAAAAAATTATGATTTTTGGACTGGTCTGGGGAACTTGGCAGTTACGGAGAGCTGAATGTATTTCCCCCTAGTCCCACCTTGAGATTTCAAGAAGGAGTAGAGAAGAAGCTTAAAGGAGAATGAAAGGGGCCTTCAGAGAAAGGCTTTTGCTTCCTTTGCATGGTTAATTGTAGACAAGGTTCTGTGCGTGCTACCTGTTCTCTCTGTGCCTTCACGGGGGACTGGGGCCTGAGACCGCTCATAGATCCAGAGTCACTGAGCTACTGATTTCACCTGGGCCCGTTCCTCTAACCTGGATGGGAGAAGGCCCCAGGTTAAAATTCTGCTCAGTTTGTGTGTTGCATTAAGAACCTTAAGATGCCATCTGTTCTCAAGGTTTCTGGGATCCAGGTACCTTTATGCATAAAAATGTCCAGGATATCCCCTGCGTAAGATTGTTGCCATTCACGTGCCAGATAAAATTTCCTGCTAGATAAGCTTATTAAGATTTTTCCTGTCATACCTTCCTATAAGCAGTTGTGAGCTAAAGCTGGAAGTTTCAGTTAAGAGAACTGTCATTCCAGGTCTGTGAAATGTGGAAGAGACAGAATTCAGAAAATGTGTGTGGCCTTCCCTGGGGTTAGCAGAGGGGATATTGCTTTGCAACATCTGCTCTGAGGGCAGGTTTGCAGCTTTGTGGGTGGGAAGAATGCATGAGTTTAACTTGTCTTCAGATTTTTCTTCTTGATCAGAATTTATTTTTTTCCCCTAACCTTTCAACCTGTGTCCCAATCCACCACTAAAGCTACTTCATGCAATTTTAGACTTTTGCCTAATTAAGAACTGCTAAGCTTTTAGGTCAAATGTGTTTGACATTAAGAGGCACAAATAATCACAGGGGGTTTAATGGGACTGCACATGTTCATAGGCACATGCTTATAGGCTTGCATGGCCTGGGCTTTTTGGAAATCTCTGGAGTCTTCTGTACACAGAAGTATTTCAGTCTGTATAAATCCATTTGGCTTTACTGTCAAAATTATACATTTTAGACACTGGCTTCACTTCACCTGTGTTAAAAAAAGAAAAAGAAATATTTTTTTGAAAATAAGCCCCCCAGATCTGGGAAAATGAAAATTATATGGAAGGAAATAGAACAAAAGAATAGTGAGAGATACTCTGAGGCAATCATTTAGAGCTATCAAAGTGAGTAGAAGAAAGTGAGCAAAGCTCCTAATTAAATGCTAATTGTCTTGTCTCGTGTGTGCTGCATGGTATAGTCGGAGTTTCAGATTACATGCTAATTATAATCAACAATGCTTCCGCTTTTCAGATCTCTTAAAAATAATTTTTTTTTCCCTTGACAGTCTTACTCCTGTGACACTGAGAAATTTTCGAGTAATTCTAGGGCTGTTTCTCAGCGCGGATATTTTTCCCCCTCCCAGATACTGGTATGAGTGTTACCCTGTAACCTAACACGGCTTTTGTACAGATACAGCCCAGCTACCGAGTCAGCCAGTGCATCCAGCTCTCATCTGTTGCATGCGCTGCCATTTTCGTGTTGCACAGACCAGAAATAAGCAGTAATTATTAACAGAAAATTCTGATGTAATCTTGCAGCTATTTGTGGGAGGAGTTGGAGGACATCACTTAGTAAGTCTGTTGTATGTATCTATAAAAGTTAATTATCTTACTTCATGGGGTATCCTGGGCATTTGTAATTTTGAATGTATAGAGATAACTGGAGCCTAAGATTTTGGAGGGGAGATGATGTCTTTGAGGAGGTATCTGGGAGAGGAGATAGTGTCTAATGACGCTGGAAACTTCTGAGAGCAACGAGACGAAACAAACTGCGTTTAGCGAGCCGTGTTACTCCTTTTGTTTCTAGTCAAAGTATTTCCATCTGTGTCCTGCCTTTTGTAAATCAGTGAAGTTAAATACGTGTTGTCCCAAAAGTCAGTTTGGATCGCAGTTGCGAAGCGGCGCCCAGCCCTGCCAGCGGACGGAAGATCGCTGCCGGCTGTGCCGGCAGAGGACAGTGCCGGTACGTCGCCGGCCCGTCAGCGTGCCTGCACGCTGGCTCACTGATCGCTCTCCGGGGTCGTACAGCTGCCCCAGGAACACTCGTGACGTACCTCACTGGGCTGTGTGTGGATAAATGAAATACAGAAAGCCAGTCACCAAGCGCTGGATGCTGTTATCTGATATTTCGTGCTTTCTCCTGCAATGCTGCATCTAGTAGGTCGTTTGAATCTCATCCTTTCAGTTTTGTTTCTGCTTTTGCTAGGAAAAAGCTTGTGTCCGATATCAGGCGGTTCTCCATCTTGCCTGGCTCTTTATTACCATTAAAAACATATGGTGCTAGGAATTTAAACGCGAGGAGCCTGCTATTATAGCATTCTTGTCACTTAGCTGTTTTATTATGAACATCTCCCACGTACCAGGTACTGAGAGTTTGTGGCTGTTCCTCTGCACTGATTGTTTGACAAAATGCGTAGACTTGTGGAATTACAGAGCTTGTACTCTACAGTGCTTTTGTTATAAAAAAATTTGAGCGTTATAAACTCACATTGCACTCTGCAACTTTTTTTTTAACAAACCAAGAGATTCTCTTTAGAGTTGGTTAGTTTTTAAAGAACAAACCTTTTAATATTGGTTGCAGTCTTCCTCATACAAGCCCTACTTTTCAAAAGCTGCCCAAATCTGGAACAATTTTAGCTGACACTTTTATCGTAATGTAAAGTCTAGTGTGCCATTCATTAGACCCTATCTGTAATGGAAATGAAATTATACAAGTAGTTTATTGAATTAACTCATGGAAACAGAGTAAAATACAGCATTAGGACAAATTAATGATGATTTTAATTTTTAAATTAAGGTGTCATTGAAGGAAGTACTTGCTTTTATTTGGGTGCGGGAAGGTATGCTCTCTTTTGCGTTTTGCTGTGTTTTATCTATCTGCCTCTATATCAGCTACTGGGTGACCATGGATTGGAAAGAAATGCTGGTTATTGCCTCCAGTGTAATTAGGAGATTAGAAGCAGAGAAGCAGTAAAGATTTGCATTTTTATTAGAGTTTAGATTTATGGTTCTTTGTCATTCTTCCCGCTTCGGCCTTTTCCTCTGTAATGAAAATGTGAACACAGCCCAATAAGCTGGGCTGTTGTGTCACCCCTTGTTCAATGAGCACACAGGTATTTTATGTATCTTTTTACCTTAAGTGATGCCACAGTAGTCCTTCTCAATTAGGAACCGTGTGATAAACATTAAGAAATAGAAATTCATTTCTCCACAGCTTTTAAAATCTTTTTGCATACATTAAAGGCAACTGGTATTGGCATTACCAGTTATTGAAAAGTGTGCTTTCTGTGATAAGATAACATGACAGAGGAAAGTTATCTGTGCTTTGAAAGCACTCTGGAACTTTCTTAATATTCTGGCCCCTGGGGCAGAATCTTCAGCAAATTAATAAAGCTGAAATTTTTCAGGCAAATGAATTTGCCTGAAATGTGCCATAGGTTCATTGTTGAAAATCCGTGAAAATCAGTGCACCTTCTGCTTTCTCTCTCTATATTCTATTTTTAATACCTCATAGAAAAGTATTGAGCAGAATGGGAGTGGCCCTTGTAAATGAGAAGGGATCTCATTTGCTTCTGCAAAAATCATTTCATGGCATGTATTTAATGGCTCTTTTTTGTTTCTGTTGCAGAGTTGGAATATGGCAACTCATATGAAATAGAATATATGGAGAAAATAGGCTCCTCTGTGCCTGTAAGTTCCCACTTCCATTTCCATTCATTTGCATTCCCTTGTCATAATACACTATCCTTATAATGCCACCAGCCTCACTACCCCTTAAATTAATTATAACGTGCCTGCAGCAGATTTGCAAAACCGGTTCCTTTAAATTGGCATAACTGGGGTAAATTGCATGTGCTTTGTTGTCCTATATCCTGCAGAGCTTGTTCCATTTTATTATTTTGTTTTAAAGCTAGCATCATAGTAGTTCTTTCTGGCGATTAAAAGCAAAACAGTATTTCCAACAGTGTAGAGTACAGAGCTTTTTACACTGTCTATTGAACTATTTTAAGAAACTGAGAGTAAAACTTTTAAGAAGATGGATGGAATCAGGAGAGAATACAGAATGAATGTGAAATATGGAAAGTAGTTCTATAGGTTCTCTGTTGTTTTGCCTTATTTCTACTTAATTCATGGATTTGATAGGTTGACTGGATCGAATGGGGGTGTATCCACAGGGGAAGTAAGAAAAATCAAGCATGTATGTCAGGTGCTTGAACTGATGAGAAGTTTCAATGAATATTTCAGTTAACACTTTCAGTCAAGGGATGCCTCCTGCCTGACAGGACCAGAAATCTGATTAACCCCAGAGCGGGAGAAGAAGAGCCGTTACAAAGAGTGAACTGGTTAGGGTTTGTTCTTTAATGGTTTCTTCCTTAAAGGGATCATCTCAGTAGCAGTTAGCACAGGCTGTGTTGCCGTCCTATATTATTAGTTGTCTGTCAAGTCGTTTGGTCACTTAAGGCTTCAGTGACCTGAATTAGCTTTAACGGAGAACGGTTGAGTTGCTTCATGAGTCTTTCTTTTCCTGTTGCCAGCAGGATGATAACACCCCGAAGAAACAATCTTTATACCTAATGTTTGATGCACAGCAGGAGAGCCCAGTCAAGTCACCTCCCATCAGACTGTCTGATTCCACAACGCCATGCTCGGGGTATGTCACTGCAAGCAAGGTCATCAACGGAAAAGGGTGTCAGGGAGATGGGTTACCATCATAGCACGTACATAGGCAATTCTTCCTCTCTCTGCCTCTGTGTTGCCGAGTTGTTTGTTTAAAAATAGATTCCCATCTGTGTGCACAGATGCTAGAGAATAGAGGGCAAAGATACAGAAATTTTGTAATGAGAAGGAATAAGGACATATATTTCTCCTTCATGTTCTTACTAAATAGAGTCACAGTGGCAACCGTTTTGCTAGACAATGGCTTCCTACTTACAGTTTATTTCTCAGAGACTGAGGTCATTTTCATGTCAATCTAGAAATCTCCTAATTGCAGCTTTTCACTTGGCCTTTCCTAGATATATTTTCTGAACAAGGAGTCTAGTTCATAAGAACAGGATGTGGGGGTTGTATTTACTTCCAGAGATTTTGCTAGTTAAGGACATCTGTTCTTGTCGGTAGAAGTTGTTTATTGGGAGAGATGTAGGTCACAATGAGAAAGGGGTAAAAAGGCAAGTGAGAAATATTTAAGGAATGTGCATAACATTTCTGATAGAACTGGCTTTATTTAGATGACTCTGGTGCATTGCTTTGAAAGGATATTGCAAAGTGTTATAATGATATAAAGTTGAGTTGAAACAATGTGTGTGTGTGTATATATATATGTATATATATACACACACACATATGAAAGTAATGAAGAGGACTTCCTTAGCTGTTATCAGAAACAGAATTGTAAGGGCCTTGTGCTCCACCCTGAAAGCATGTACACAATCTTTTTCCAGGTCAAGTTTGGAAGACCCTGAAGCCCAGCAAACCTCTGGAATGAAAATACAACATCCAGCTTCCCGAGTCCTAGCTGCCAGCCAAGAGGCACACTTACAGTCACCTGACAAGTCAAAGCAGAAAGACCTAGAGCCCATGACCCTAGGAACAACTCCAGAAGCTATTGAAATAGTAAGTAATTTATGATAAGAATTTGAGAATCTCTTTCCTGCAGAAACTTCTCATGTCGTATGTAGCAAAGGTGGATCTCGAAAGTAGAGTGAAACTCAACCTGATACTTAAAGATCTCGGTAGCAGCATGATGTGGTAGGACCCAGGTGAGGGAGGTAGGTTAATGGAACTGATGGAATTAAGAAGAATCTTCTGAATTCTTACCATAGCTTAACATGTTCTTGTGATAACTTTTTCCAAGTTGATACGTTGAAATGCTTTTTTTCTCACACAGGCCTTTTTACACTGTGCTTTAACCCAATGTTTGAAGAAATGTTTTATAGATAAAATAAGGGGGTTTATGTAAACATAGACACATGATTTGTTCTGGTGCATGTACTGTAAAATTTCAAAATTTTGTTGGTGACGAACAAGTGCCCTTTCACATTTTTGTCTGAACTGTTAACTGTGGTGTTGTCGTCCGATACTGATAATGTAAAATTCACTTTTTTGATCACCAGAACTTACTGCAGCTCCCAGTTAAATCACTTTTTTCAGTGGCTCCTCTGGCTGGATTTGAATTGGTGGTGAGCCCTTCCTTGCTTCCAGCCTGCACTGCATACAGACTTTAAAGCATTGGTTCTCAAATTCATGAAGGTTCCCTCAAGGCCTCCCCTTTTCCAGGCAAACTTGTTTCACAGATGCCTCCAGTGCTAGGCATGCTAAGCTGTATGTCAGTATATTTACTGAGGAGTCAAAACAAGAAGCAGCTCACTTTAATACTATGCTTAATTTATATTGACGATGCTGCTGATACCATCTCACAAAAGATTTTTTATGAGCTTGAATACTTTTCTCACTGCAGGGAGTCTCGGGTGCTCAAATCCCAGAGGTCTTGTTTTGTCATTTTAATTCTGTCCGCCCTCATATTGTGTATTTATCCTGATCATGTTACGATTGTGAATGTAACTGACTTTATCCCCAGTAAGCAGCAAGACTTTGTGCAAAAAGAGTCTTGCTGAGGTTCCCCTCAGTTCTGGTGGTCTTCAAAGCTTTTGGACTGCCGTAGAGATGCCTGAACTGAACATAAGCTGTTGTATGAAGGAAACCTATGGTAACTGTTTGAAAACTATTGCAGAAGTATCAAGAGTGGGCCATGGTCCATGGTTTGAGAGCCATTGCTTTAGAGGTCCTAAACTTCATGTTAGTCTTGGAAAATTTACTCCTCTTTTATATTAGGAAGAATTGTTCTAGGTGTTTGTCAGTTCCATCTGTGAATCATGTATTCAAAAGCAGTCTTCAGTGGGGCGTGAAATTACTAGGAATCAACGATGTGCAGATAGGTGTGTTGCTTTTGGCCTGAACTACTTGGGCAGTATCTCTGTTGCTTATTCTATATCCTCCTTACCCTTCAGACATCTCCTGAAGACTCCTTTGTCTCTGCTGATGCTCTTCTCAATAGGATATCTAAGAAAACCTCAATATGTGATCAGCCTGAATATCTAGATCCTGACTTGGCAGAAAAGAACCCCCCAGTATTTGCTCAGAAACTTCAGGTTGGTAGCAGAAATATAAATGTCACTTTTCTCTGTCTACACACAGGTAGAGGAATGCTTTGCCTCATCTGAAAGAGGTGGGAGGAGGCTTGGAAGGGAGGTGGTGGAGAAGCAGGATAATTATTTGGTTCTTTCCAAAGTAATTTCGGCCTTTCAGGAACTTAGGGAACAGAGATACTTTAATTCATATAATACATAAACTTAAATTTCATCAACACTTTCAGCTATCCTATATCAGTGCTGTATATATTTTGCAGAAGTCTTTATAAAACAAATCTTTTAAGCTTGAACACAGAGCTTGATGTGTGGAGCGTTGTCTTCACACTTGACCTCAGCAGGTCTGCATGCGTAGATTCTTTTTCAGAAATTTGGGCCCTAATTCTGCTGAAATGAAAATTAGGCTTTGTTTTTCTGGTAATCTGTCTAATGCAGAATTTGGCGTGGCTCCTTCTAGGAAAAGCAAATTGATCTGCAGACCAGTTCTGCATGTCAGGACATATTTTCTAGAATATTTCTAGCGAAACATTAAAACAGCAAAGGTTGAATTGAGAGTGGCAGCTGGCATAAATTCACGTAAAATGAAAATGAAAGGAGTCTGTGAAAAACAGCTTTAGCTTCAGAAAACATGTATTTTACCCAAAGCGTTGTTCATAGTTACATCATAATTAAAATTGTTTTGTCTATACAGCTACCTCAAAACTAACCAAAACCTGGAGTTTTGTATCAATATTCTAGTCATGACAGGAATATGGGATGTGTGTGTCACCCAGGAATTGTCAGAATTATACATTTAAATATAACATTCCATTTTTGCATGTGGTAAACATTTTTGCTGTGTTCTTAATACATCTTTTCTGTGGATTGCTCACAACCAAACACTTGACAGGAGGAGTTAGAGTTTGCTGCAATGAGGATAGAAGCGCTGAAGTTAGCCAGGCAGATTACCCTGTCTTCTTTCCGCTCCGAGGTACCCGATTTGTGCCTGCCATGTGTGTGTGAGTGTGCACAGACTAAGAAACCAAGTGCTGCTTTTTACTCACCAAGGTAACTGAGGCTCTCAGAGCGCAGTGCAAAGCTGTGCGCACCGAAGAGCATGCTGAAAGCAGTGCTGCACACGGGAACGCTGTCACCTGCTCCACTGGCAGAGTAGCGCTACGTCCAAATTAACAAAAGGCGAATTTGAAGGCAAGAAGTGGGCACGTACCTTTCACAGAAGACAGATTCTGCCATCCAGGTGGCCGTTGGTCATTTGTCTACAGCAAGATTTGTCCCAAAATGTTTGATTGCAAAACTATACCGAACCTACTTCTTAGAGAGGTGCTATAGATTGTGACGGTAGGGGCATTTGGCCTTTTGTTGGTGTTTTCAGATTGAAATCAGACACCTTGACCCTCAGAGTTCAGAAGTGAGAAATTCAATCAACCCTGCTTCAGGCATCTGAAGAAAGGGGCTACAGCAGGTTTGGAAGGGCCATAGAGCTCCTAAGGCAAAAAGGCCTCCCAGCACAACGTGTCTTTCTTCACGAAGATCTAAACCTTTGGTTTTTGTTGCTACTTCTATGTAGTGCTGGCTAGTTCTGCCTCAGAGGGACACTTTGCACTGCTCTAGGGAGGCGCGTGGGCCTCGCTGGGTTTGGAACAGGACAGAAAAGCTCGCTCTGGTGCGTTGGGGTTGGTGGTTAGCCAGTTGCGCAGCCATTTTATGATGCCCTTCACAGGGCTTTTAACAAAAAAGTCAAGCCAGAAAGATCAGTGGCTTTCCTGGGAGGTGGTATCAGTTGAGTGGGGTGCTAATGGGATGGCAGTGCCTTGCTGCAGTGAGACATTTTACTCCAAATGACGACAATGTGCTTCTTGCATGTTCTTCTCCAGTGACCTTTCTCTTCTGATACTGTCCATTAAGAAGTCAGTGGGAAGCCTTTTGCCTGGTTCCATATTATCTGGAGTTCATTGCAACATAACAACATTTAACCTGATTATAGGGTAGAATTTCTTGGTGCCCTAAAGATCAGTCAAAAACTAGCTAGCTCATAAAAATAAAGATTTTTTTACATTAACTATACTTTTATGAAAAAATAATGATCATATTTGATATGTTTTGCTTACCTTCAATAGCTTGTGAGACAGCTGTTTCCATGGTACTCATGTACTTCCCCAAGTAAACTCATTCCATACAGATTTGTGGGTGTTTTAAAGTATGTGGCTATAATCTTTTATTTAATAAGAAAAATGTGCCGGTGTCTTAATTAGAAACCAAGATTAACCTTCTAACTGAAGGGAGTGAAGAAATAAATGCTGTTTTGCTGTGTGAGTGCCAGCCTGTGTGGGAGCGTGTCCCCTTGCTCCGCTGCCCTGAGAGGCGGCAGTCGGAAGAGGATGAGGTGGGATCCTCGCTAGATCCTTGCCACCTCCTCGTTCTCTCTCTGCCTCCTTGGCCTTCCTCCCAGCACCGTGCTGTGGCATGCAGCATCAGGCTCTCCAGCACCACAAAACACAAGGGATGAAACACAGAATAAGACCGGGATGCTCTTCGCAGGTTATACAAAACCCTTCTGTTTGACATCTGCATTTTTGCTGCCAGCCAGTAATTCAGACACTCACAGACTGTGCGATTTCAGACTGAGGAGAGCAGGTTCGTATGTTTGTGAATTCTTGTGTGTTACCCAGGGAAGATTCTGAGCTGCAAAACTATTACAGTATGTATTTGATTATGTGGAGTTATATTTTAAAGATGCTTTTTGACATCATTACAGCATTTTCTTTTATGTAGAACAAGTTTATGAACTCCTTAGGACTGAGGAACAGGGAATGGATTTCATGTGAATTTTTAGAAAATGCCATTGATCTGTATAACAAAGATAGCAAAAACGATAAGCAGAGATGAGGACAGAAAACCAAGCAAACCTCCACCCTGTGACAGAGAATCAGTCGCATTTTGACGTTCACAAAGCCCCATGCTGGCCCGGGCATAGGAATGCTTTCAGCTGAACACTGTGGGTGTCATGTTCGACTGGGAAGGATTTTTGTCCTTGCATAACTTTACTATTTCAGTGGGAGGTTACTAATGTTAAATTAGCCTATGATGACACCCCTCGTGACCTACCGTGGCTGATGGCCTGGATTAAGTATAATAGGATCCACCAGACGACTGCAGTGACTTAAATTTAGATACTAACTGGCAGAACTCCCTTCTGGCTGGCTGGCTACGGTTCTTTTCTTAATGTTGTATAACTACATTTAGCATTTGCTAAATCATTACAGGATGGGTAACAAGAATAGGATGCTAAATACAGACACAAGCACTTGTTATGGCAAGTTAGGTCACCTAGAATAAAGATTAAAACCAAGCATTTTCTGCTAGTACTAGGACGTGCAGTTTGTTGTTCTCATACAGAGGGAAGTTATTTGGCCACTCCCGAACTTCTTGTCACACACTGCGATGACAGCAGGACTAGGCATCTGTTTCTACATTGCCAAAGATTTTTATCTTCCAGTGCTGAGATGGACTCAACACTTCTCTGTTAAACAGTCTCCATGAGGGTGTCCTGCAGCCATTTTTTTATAGGTGCAATGGAACAGAAAACCAAGAGGGTTTGTGTCCACCACCATCCAGGTGCTGAGGCCATACAGAGTTGGGTGTTGGAATAAGAGAAGCTGGAAGGAAAGGCAGCGGCACAAACAGGACTAGTGCATCACGGCTTTGGGGGGCTCTCACGCCAGTGAAGGAGGAATATTTCCTTCAAACAGGGATAGCATTTTTTCAAGCAAAGCTTTACAAGCAGAGAATGTATGCTCAGATTTTACTTGCTTTTCAATATATTTGCAAGCACAGATAGGTCTTGTTTTGCCTGCATTGACCTGTCTGCACACACATCAATTAGTTAAATGAGTAGATCAAGCAGTATTTGAGTGCTTGTGAAGGGCAAGTTAATTTTCAGCAGGGTTAAGTACATATTCTTCTAAACAGTACGATAAAGCCAGTTTTCATTTTCCTTGCAGTGCCTTTCTCTATTTTCTCTCACTTTGGCCTTCTTGAAGCGAGGTAGCTGCAGCTGGTGAATCCATGTGCATTTATGCCCCTCTGGGCAGGTATCTGGTTTCTGGGAGAGATGCTGGGGAGAGAAAAGCAAGTGCGTCGGGCTCTCAAATATTTACAAGAAGATCGCAGTGACCTACATTTAGTAGTCATTCCCCTGCAGACTCTAATCTTTCTGTGTGAGGTTCAGTGACTTATAAATCCCTGTGCTGATTATCACCCCGTTTAACTGCTTACCTTTTCAGCAGTCAGGTGTTGAACTCACAGCACTGGCAGAGTTATTTTGGGTAACGCCATCATCCTGTTGCTCAGGTTATATTATTTTCTCAAGATAGGAATATTTGGAGACAGAAAATAGCAGTTACTGAACTGTACATCGGTTTGGAGCTGTGTCAAGGTGGCTTTTGAAATAAAACCACGAGGACTTTTCCTGGTTGCTCCTGCCAGAGAGAGAAGCCAGCAGCCCGGCTGTGACCAGTGCGAAGTGTTTCCAGAGTCAGGACAATACTGGTGGGACCACTACCACAAGCATTTCTGCTCGATGCTTAAATGCCAAGAATTTTTACAATAGTTTTTGGAAATTTTAAGTCATTTTTCATGTCATTATTATTATTCTTTTCTACAATTTATTCAAATGCAAGGGAGAACTAGAGAAAACGTAACTACGTTAGTAACATGTTGAGCACTATATAAAAATATGTGCAAGTATGTATTAAATGCCTTAAATGTTCTTTTTCCTTTAAAAATTTTCATTATCCTGGCAGTTACATTGACACGTTTCTATAAGAGCTTGAGGTAATTTGTGTTTCTTTCGCCACAATTAATATTTTCCAGCAATCTCTTTATGAGATCCAGCAAGTTAAGCTGCAGGAGGCTTTTGAAATATGATACATGCAGTTCAACAGATTGATCTTCAGGATGAAGGCAGCTTCTTTTGAGGGCAGCTTTGATGATCTAATGGCTCTTTTTTCTCTCTTGATTTTTCTTGCCTTGATTTTCAGGAGGAACTAAAGTACATTTTGTTGAGGTCTGGATACTGAGTTGAGCAGTAGTCTTATTTATTGGCTGTTTTACCTTTACTCAGATCTGTGGGCAGCACCATATGTTTTGATATTGATGCACTTACAGACATGACTGAGCTTGTGTCCAAGATGTATTTTTTCCTGCATAGTTGCTGTATGTCGGGAGATACTTTCAAGATTACAGGCTGTGTCATTTTGATAGACCTTGTGATGCTTTTTGCTCAGGTAGGAAAATCCAGTAGACTGGAGGATGCACCCCCTACTTATATTGGAATTGATCATTATGTTGTGCATTGTTAAATGTAGCAAAAAAGAGAAGCGATGGCCTGCTCCATAGATGCTAGAAGTAATAGTCAATTGACTCCCGTGTTTAGCAACGGACAAAAATTGCAGAGCAAATTAGTGAGAGTCTCTTATAGAAATAAAGATGCAGTATGTTGTTTTGTAAGTGCTGTTTAGCTTATTCTTGCTCTAATTAAATTTTCTTGCCTAGTCTTTTAATGTTGCTGGTGTGATTTCTTCATGTTGTCTACAGATGTGATACCCAGAACACCTAGTCCTGTGTTTATCTCGAGTGAGCATTGTGTGTAACTTGTGATACAGCTTCCTCAGTAAGGGGTGATGGGACAACTCGGAAGGGACTGGAAAAAACCGAACAGTTGGTTTGGACTCCTTCCATTATTCTAGGCTATGCAAGAAGAACTGTGAGAAAGCGAATGATTTATGGAATAGCATCTGACAAAGTTTCCTTTAATTGTGTTGAAACAAGAGCATGTGGCGCTGAAATTAATGAGCTCTACTTGTGTGCAGGTTGTGGAGAGGATGACTGAACTTTGATTCAGACATTGTCTGCTCACTTTCACATTCCTCTACTTCAAGCAGTAGAATGTGACTCTACTATTTTATTTAAAAAAACAAACAAGCAAACAAAAAAACACTAAAAACCCTCAACCCTTTTTTACAATAAAATACAATTTTTTCTCTCTTGTATGTAGAAAAACTCATTTAAAAATTCTTCATTACTACTCCTAATGATTGCATATAAACCTAAGGACTAAGGTACTGCTTTAGTGAACTTCAAGGAACAGAATATATTGCTTTGTGCACAAAGGTAGCCAGTAAACTGGAAAAACATGTTATCTGCTTTTCAGCAGCAAGGAGGTGCTGTGCTAGAAAATCTGTACGTGAATCTCCATTTCCATCCGTGATGGAGGAAGGCATCGATCAGCCTGATGTCCCTGCCCACCCGCACGACCTGTGGGCCGTGCTGGCTACATGTAGCAGCGGCAGAGAGATGATTTGAATTGTCATGAGAGCCCACCGAAAAATTCTGCTACTGAATCTGCAGGTTAAAATAAAAAAGATGATTCCATATTTTCAAATGCAGTTTTGACGCTGGCTTAGCAAGTGACATCTGCATATGTACACAGCGAGAGAGGGATTTCTGGGCATTCGTGTCCTCCCCGCCAGAGTCGGTGTTTTTGAGCGTTCTGTACCCTGTGAAGTATCCTCTTAGGTCACAGAACTAGAAGGAATTTCAGCCATGCTCAGATACAAGATATTTCCTATGAAACTTCTTTTGGTGGGAGGATTTCATATGAAGAGAAAGAGAAAGGAAAATAATAAGTGTGAGAGCACGTCCCTGGGCAGGGCTGAGCCCATCCTCCCCCGTGGTGCTCCCCGAGGTGGGGCTCCCCTGGGACCGCTCTGGGCAGCGCGGGGCCCCGTGAAGTGGAGCTGTTCGCGCTCTGTCTCGGAGAATTGTCCTGAGGACGATGCAGCCTGCGTCCGTGGAGTGTAGCCGTGGGGTCCCAGCGCTGCGTGGCAGCAGGGGATCCCCCTTCTCTGCTCTGGAGCCTGGAACAGAGCTCTTAGAGATGCCTCTCACTGTTAACTTGCTACCCTGTTTGGCTTCTGTGAGGATTTCCTCATTTTAGGAAAAAGTTTATTTTCATTTTTGGTGACATTTTGATTCCCCAGCCTGTTTTACTGCAGTGTTCCTGATTCTTCAGCCTGTTTTAGTGCAGTGTGGTAAGGAAGCAAACTTTCGGGGATTGCTGTGGTGCCCGTGCTGTCTGCCCCTCTCCTCCCATCCCCAGGAATCCTGGTTCTGTGGCCAGTTTCACGCATCTTTAACAGGGAACCTTAAACCCCAGCGATAGGGATATGGTCACATCCACCCCCAAAATTATTTTGTGACCCACCGGCAGCTGGGAGAGAAAACATTTCATTTCCCAGCCAGGTGGTCAGGGTGAAGACAACAGTACTGAAGCAGAGGAAGTTCCGTCTGAACAGGAGGAAGAACTTCTTCCCTCTGAGGGTGACGGAGCCCTGGAACAGGCTGCCCAGGGAGGTTGTGGAGTCTCCTTCTCTGGAGATATTCAAGACCTGCCTGGACAAGGTCCTGTGCA
>Ga0065711_1032300_pt1 | contig 27590 bp, 10 predicted proteins | sample Hoacrofraction12_FD_59098 | JGI IMG/M metagenome (GOLD analysis project Ga0065711, IMG submission 59098) | Hoatzin crop microbial communities from Cojedes, Venezuela - Epithelial fraction 12 v2 (version 2) | ecosystem: Host-associated > Birds > Digestive system > Esophagus > Crop | place...
AAGCCCCGCCTGGACAAGGTCCTGTGCAGCCTGCTGTAGGTGACCCTGCTTCGGCGGGGGGGTTGGACTAGATGACCCACAGAGGTCCCTTCCAACCCCTACCATTCTGTGATTCTGTGACTCTGTGATTCTGTAATTATACAGGGTGGTTGCCCGGTACACTGCACTTTATCTCTGTGTATGCAAGCATGAACAGCACACTCATGAGAATATGAGTGTTCTGAAGTCATAGCACTGCTTTTGCTTTTTATTGACATGCTTTACCTTTCACTGTAAATATAGTGTCTTGCTTTTGACAATTATCCTTACAAAAAGTTAAAGTAAACATGGATATGGACACTCCAATGAATATGTTGTAAGAAGAACTCCCAAATTTAGGAAGTGCAGAGAGGAAATTTTCAGTATGAGCTACTTAAGGGTTTCAAATTTGCATGAAATGGTAAAAATAAAAGCTCAGTAACTATGATTTCTGTACTGCAGTTTAGGATACCATGACACAATTCCACATGATACTTCCAAAACATTTGGTTCAGTCAAGAGTATGTTTAGGAGTGTCAAACAGCTTCACAATGCCAAATGGATGAAATGTACTTAAGTAACTAATTGCAATAAAGGTGTTATATCCTCCTTTTCTGCCACAGTTAATAACTTAGAAACTACAAAGAGTTCCATTTTGAAATACAACTACTACCATCGGCCTGACTTTACTCCTCCATAGGTAATCGTGTTCTCTGGAATACTGTGACTGAAATCTGGTTATCAGGAAAGAACGTGTATTCTGTGTTGTTGGAAGGAATATCTTCTCATTCCTTTTGTCTGAGGCATCAGAAATTCCCAAGGCTTCAATAAGTCTGTTTTTTAGAGTAACGTTAATTAACCGTTATGTAAAGATGGTGTTTCTGATAACATAGGCTTGTAGTTTCTGTGTTTTGGTAGAATGATCTTTTCTACAATGTACAACTATACATAGCCTTGTGAATATGACACATGATAGTTTAGGGCTGTGGAGGGGAGAGAGAACTTTAGACTATCTTCTCTGGTTCCAAGTTATGATAAGCAGTGCAGGAATCTTCAGAAGTCACAACGTTTTTAAGATAACATTCTCTAGTTCTGCTCAGCTAAATGTTTTTTTCCCCAGGTAAATTCAATGCTAATTTTGCAATCACATAAACAGTTATTTACACATGTTTAACTTTGTTTGCATGCTTGAAGATTCAAAGTTTAGTATCTTGTGAAATAAACAAAATGGAGGGCCTGCTTTTAGAACTTTTTCAGCGGTCTGATTTTTACTCTGTGAAATGGAAGGGTACCTGAGATACTACCATTTCTTGCATACTTATGTACAGCTTAGTTCTTGTGATTAGAAAGGATGGTTGTTCTTCTGTTAATTTAATAAGAAATAATAACTTTTCTGCATATCAATCACTGCATTCCTTTGTTGTTGTAACATAGCTGCTCTTGAATTATTTTGCATTTTCAAGGCCATTTGCGTTATCAGTCTTTTAGCTCTCATGTTTTTTATGCTTTCTCCACTTTTTACTTTTTCCTAAAAATCTATGTTATTTTTATCCAGGCAAACGTAAGATATATCTGTCTACATTTTTTTAAATTTGTCCTGGAATATTTTCTAATAATAGCTTCCTAAAAATAAAAACATTTTTACGCTTGCAACAATGATTTGCTTGCGTACTAATCCTTCATAAACACACAGGCAACACTATATGTACAAGCATAAATTAGTGTTTAGTGATCAAAATTGGTAATCTGAAAAGCACTGTAGGTTTGCTTCGAATAAAGGGATGGGATATAATAAAAAGCTTCACTGGTTGAGAAATTTTCTGAAATTAATGTCTGTGAAAAATAAAATTGCAGTTAAGATATAGTGGGGGATGGTTCATCCCTTTTCTGAAGCTTTGATGTCTTAAGCCTAATTTTAATATTGATATTTTGTAGGTATGGTGTATTTTCTCCTATATATTGTGTTTTCCTGGCCAACATTCAGTCTATATTTTCTTCTGTTTCTAAAACCAAACAGAAGATGTTAGGGAGTGCTGCACAGAAATTCAGTTGCCTCAGTTTGTTTGGGCAGGCTGAAACTTTTTTTTCCTGTAGTTTCTCCCTACACTTTCTTCTTTGAAGCTGTAACTTGCTCTTACATTATTCCAAAAAACTGAAGTGCTTAAAATTAAGTGATGAAAATTTTATATCCTTTTTTTTCTGTTTTTTGAGGGTCTTCCAGATTTGCAAGAAAGGCAAGCTAATTATGATCAGAATTATGCCAGTGTTTTCCTACCTGTGCTTTTGTAAACATACATGCACTGAATAATATATTGTAAAATTTCTAACATCAGTGAAAAATGGCCCATTTCTTTTCAAGTGAGTAAAATAAATAGGAAGAGAAATGGTAGAAAATTTTGTGCTAGCATTAGAAACGTTTGACATCTCTGTTAATGCATTATTATTTTTGCAAGTATACAAGAACTACGAACTAGCATGTTACGCAGCAGATGCTTTAGATGTTGCACAGTGGAATATACATCAGTGGAAAATAGTAGGATTAATTGATCTTAACTGATAGAATTAAAAAAGCCTATACTTCTCACTAATATTCATAAATATTCAAGTATACTTGAAATCAAATGTACAAAAAAATGCTTGTATCAAATAGAACTGATGGGTTTTAGTTTCCCTGAGAACAAAGTATACTAAGGGAACATGATACATGAAGCACTGGTTTTCTGCTCGTATGGACACAGGTTTCTCTGCAGATGCCGTACTTGTTTAGGTGTAGAAATACTGTGCCACACAATTATTGGTTGCTTGTATGGATTAAATCCTATTTTGATGGGCTTCCATTATCTTTAGTACCTCATACGTTTACTCATGGCAGAAAGGTAAAGAAATATTTCAACAAAATCATTTTAATTTTTGCATCATCATCAGCAAGGCAGAGCAGACTGACATTTGCCTGCATGATTTTGTTATTGTTCTGTAGGTTGGGTTGGCACTGAGAGATGCCTGTGTTCAGCTTAGTTGCTAACACCCAGACAAGTCCAGAGCTGAGATAAGGGTAGCTAGTGCAGGGCTTGGGAACCCCACAGTGACCATTTTGTTTTCTGGGTGCTATTGGGAGAGTCAGTTGAAGTTGTGTTTCCCAGACAGGCTGAGTGGTACTGTGCTCTGAGCTGACTTGTCTATTTGAGTCTCGATGTCCCATTTGTAAAATGGGAGCAGGACATAGTTTCCTAATTCAGCCATTACAGTCGAAACCTAATGTCTACCCTACAAGAGCATTTTTAGCAAGGGGTAGGCAAGAGGCTCAAATTAAATCATGTCAGCATCGCCAGGCAAAGAATAAGACCTGTTCCCATGTCATTGGGTACTGTTCCTCAGTGCAAGACACCAGGATTAAAAAACATAACCAACTTTGTGAATTATTGGTGAATGACGCCAAAGAGATTGACTGGATGGTATTCCAAGAGCCACTGCTGAAAGATGGAAAAAATGAATTATACAAACCGGACTTGCTATTTGTTAACAGAAACCAAGCCCTAGTAGCAGACATCATAGTGAGATATAACAGTAAATCAACATCTTTGACAGATGCAGCAGCAGAGAAAGTGAGAAAATATCAACATCTTAAAGATCAGGCTCAAGAGCTGACAAATGCCACGAGTATCAAACTTCTGGGATTCCTGCTTGGTGCACGTGGAAAGTGATATCAAGGCAATTACGAATTGTTAACTGATTTGGGTCTCTCAAGCTCTCAACAGGAAAAGGTCGCTCGTTGCCTGTCAAATTGGGCACTGTTTACCTCAGTGGGTACAGTACATATCTTTGCTAGTCAAGCTTGGACTATTTTAAGATTTTAGTTAATTATTATATTGTAATTTTTCTTATGATCTAATGAATTGTAAATAAACTGTTTATGTCTACTTTACCTAGTGTAGGCAGGACCCAGACCTCACTGTAGTGTCTGGGGCGACCACAGTGGTGGTATTTCATCGACACCCGGGGTGATGATACTATGTAGGGATAAAATCGGGCTCATGATCATGACATGTTACGTATCCTGCCAAAGACAATAATTACTGGTCTTTACTTAGGTGGGCAGGCCACCTTTATTCAACTGGAAAAGGAACATGTATAATTTTATATGTGTTCGATAAATAGCCATGTGCAGGAAGGTTAAATATATTCTTACGGTCTGTATGGTTCAGACCATGCAGCAACACCCACACTGAGAAGCCAGGCTTTCCTCAGCTCTGGAGTGGCATCCAGCTGTGGCAGGCTGGAGCTCTGTGCAAACCCTTTCACCCTCCTGCTCAGTTTTTGCTGCTGCAGTTTTCTGTGTGTGCTTTCCTGTCAAATAATTTCTTTCTCTTTTCTAGTTTGAGGGTTGCAAGAAAGCTTTTTCCAGACTAGAAAATCTCAAGATTCACTTAAGGAGCCATACGGGTGAAAAGCCGTATCTTTGTCAGCACCCTGGCTGCCAGAAAGCATTCAGCAACTCCAGCGACCGTGCCAAGCACCAGAGGACACACTTGGACACTGTAAGGAACCAGAAGTCCCATTGCAGTCCCCTGTACATCACAGTGTGTGCTCCTTTCCTCCAGCTTGGTGGCAGCAAGTAGCCCATAACCTTAGAGACAGGAGGGAGAAGTGTCTGATCAGGTTGTTAGAGCTGTTTCAGAAGTGAGTCCTAAGCATGGAGGTAGATGGGCCATGCTAGGTGATAAAAACGCCACAGCTCCATGGGCTTTTCTGTAGGTGGAGGCAGCAACTTTCTCCCACTTAGGTGACCTTTAGGGAACCTGAAGACACAAAAGCCATCTGCCATAATAACGGCTATTCTCTGACAAAAACTCTGTTAAAATTAAGGCTGGGGCATGTATCAAAAAGTCAAGAGAAGAAGAATAATTTTGTAAATCTGAAAATTTTTATGCCAGCAAATTGTTGCTTGTTGTCAGCTGAGATTCGTTTAAAGACTTTTATTTCATAACAAGATCATGTTTTGTCAGAAACAAGTAGTTGCCTAAGGGTAGAAGTTCAGAAAGAAAATGAGCACAATGCCATTTGAATTAAATGTCTTTCACAAAACTTAAATTATCCATTTTAAATAGTCAACAGTATGGCTAGTAAGTTAATCATTTGTACAAAGTGATTTTGGAAATGCTTTGTGAAAAGTTAACGACCCAATTGCGAAATAGCGAATTTCAGCAAACAGTTGGATCTAAGGTTCGTTTAATACTCTCTATGGTGGACCTACAAGTCTTCAGGGAAGACAGACAGGTTAGAACAGGCAGAAGAAGATATTTATGGAGATTTGTATTTACTTGGTGAGTTAAATTTATTGGACTTTCTTTTAAGAAAATTATAACGGTACTATAGGGCTGATATCTTTCCAAGATGACATGTGTTATTAGAAAATGTGACCTGAAGGAGTTTGTCTTGTACTTTGTATTAAAATGTGCATTTTTGTGTATAATGTTTTTGAAACTTCAGTATTCAATGCTTGCTTTGGTTTTTGCTTGCTCTCTTTGTAATGTAGTAAACTAACACTTTTTCATGTTCTCTTTTTCTGAAGCAGATTCTTCTATAATCCTAAACATTCTGTCTGGGCCTTTACTGCAGTTTCTTTACCTGATTCACTAAAGAATGTAATTTCTGATTAAGTTAAAGATTGCTCTGAGGGTGGAAGAATTGTGAGTATAATTAGCAATATTAATTGTATTGATTACAAAAAAAAAAAAGTAACAATGAAAGGATGAAAGGTACCATAACGAAAGCTTTCCTTTTGTTTGTCTTCATTAGCCTTAGTTTCCTCCTTTCACTTTCTAGTAAATTACTGAGCATTCTGCTTATAGTAATGTACAACATATGTGTTCTGTGTAGTAATGTGGTTTGCAGCATCCCAAGGCTCAAAAGGGATTATCTTGAATTAAAATAATCCGTGATTTAACAGCTGCTTTATCCTTTTTTTTTTTGACTTAGAAACCTTACGCATGTCAGATTCCAGGATGCACCAAACGATACACAGATCCAAGTTCCCTAAGAAAGCATGTGAAAGCCCATTCTTCCAGAGATCAACAAGTCAGGAAAAAGGTAAATTTTCTACCATGTTGACTGGTGTAAAGCTTATGTGGAGACGTCAGTGTTCTAATATTAGATGTTTCAATGCATCTTCAAGTACCAGTGCTGATTTCAGACTGTTGATTAGAAGAACTGTTAATGGGAAATAATAGATACGGTTCTTATATAAATGATAATTTCATCTTTGACTTAATGAGACTGCCTGCTTTAATGCTTTTTATTTTCTGATGTGATGGTTAATCACTGAACATATATAATGAGGCAAATCAAAAATTATTTTTGAAAAGAGAAATTTTTGTTTCTAAAGTTCTGCCACTTGGTAAATGCGTAATAATACAAAATCCAGTTTATAAGGCCAACCTCAGATGGAAGGACGGATTTTGAGGGCAGACGGACAGTATGTGAGATTCAGCTCTAAATTGTATTTTCATATGCCAGACACTTCCAAATACCAAGACATTTCACAACGCCAGTTCCCTGTGGATGACAAGTCCATAAGTCAACAGTTGTTTATATGTATAAGCACATCTTTGAAGAGCTGAGTTGTGACCTAAGGGAATGACTTTTTTTTTCTGAGCATTTTTCATCACATCTCATCTAGTTTCAGCAGATTTATTAGATCGTTGAGGACAAAAAATCTAAGCTTTTTTTTTAAAGGAAACTGGTCCAGATAAAAGGGGAATGTGCATTAACTGATGTAGGCTTAGATAAACCTTTGAGATGTCAGCCCCATGCAAAACAAGTTATAGTTTAGAAGTTTTAAAACTAAGTTCACAGCCATTCATAGAAAGCAGCAAACATTGTACAGCATTGGAAGCACTAAGTGGCAGTCTTTAAAGCTGCCTTACACAAATTTGAGGATGAAGTTTTGATTCAGTGGTTTGTTGAAGCAGAACATGGCAGCAGAGACCTGCGTGTCAGCCTCTGAGGAACTGGCCTGTAGTATTCTTGAGGAATTTCCTTTAAACTTACGAGTGCCCACTCCTGTGTCAGAGAAGAAGTAACTGAGCATCTGTTTTCAGCTTAATAAGTAGTGCTTTGGTTCCCTCCCTCCTGTGCAGGCTGCCTACAGGCAGGACTGCCAAAGGACGTCTGTGAGCCCTGTCCTGCCTATTCCAGGAGGGCAACTCAACCACTCAGCCACTGTCTTGAACAAACATGTAAAGTAAATGCCAATCACAACATTGCATTCTGAGAACTTTCTGTGTGATGCCTCAACTAAAACTGGCGTAATGGACCTGAATACAGGTATTAAACTGCACTGTAACGATACTGTAATTGAAAGTGAAATAATGTATTATCTCCTCTCTGTCATTTTCTCAGATTGCAGTACTAGGTGGGATTTTCCTTCCTGCATTTCATTCACTCTTTCATTTTGCTCAATTTCCATTCCTTCTGTGTGCCAAACACTTTAGATCTGGCCCTTTTTACTGCTTGCTTGACTTTCTACAGGCAAATTCTAGACTTAAAATTGCTAATTTTTTCATCCCTGTTTCATAAGAATCACATGAGTTACGTTGATATATGGAAGGAGAAATAAACCAAACCTCCACAAAAAGAAAAGAAAAATTGTGGCGTCTGTCAAGCCAGATTCTTAAGATGGATAAAGGTTGCAACGTATAATGTTTACAAGGTACAGCATAGATACTGGACTTTTGAGAACTTACAATTGCTAACTAACATCATGTTTTGGTATTTGAAATATTTCCTGGCAGTAATAATAATAGAAAGTAAGAAACAATAAACCTTTTAATGCAGAATTAAGGTTGTTTATGGATTTAATTAAAAGTGAAAATTGGCTTAATGTCAAAAAAATCTTTACAAAAATGTGAATTCATCAAAAATAACCATAAAAATTCCAAGGTGATAAAGGCACAGCGGAGTAATAATTCCAGCCTTAGGGATCTATTCTGTTGAAAAGAATGAAACCCTTTGCTGTCACACCTCGTTAGTCATGGATTCATTTAATATATCATGCCTGACTGCTTTTAATCCTCCTTTTAACCTCCTCCTACACACCAAGTGACATTATTGTGGTGTCTTAAGTTGCTGGCTCTCCAACACTGTACCTGCAAATGTGTCTTTGATGTTGCATGGACTTAAAATAGCAAGATGCGGTACAGTCACAACAGCAGAATGAGCTACTTGCTGTGCCAAACATTACATCAAGTCTTCAGCCCAGATTTTACAGATCTGTCTTTGAAACAACTTTTCCCCTTTCCTTGGCCCTTTAAGATGGGGCCAGATTATGCAATGTGATATAGATAAATTTCTCTTTCTGAATAGTTTTAAGCAACTTTTGTTGTTTTATGTTTATGGCTTACCATGTAAGGCAAAAGTGACTTTTCTGCAAATCTTGTAAAGCAGCCACTGTTACTCTTCTCCTCCCAGTCCCCCACCTCCAGCCATCCACCAAATATATTTAACTGGGACTCTCTCCACATAGTGGGATGCAGTCCTGTAGACCAAGAAAATCCTGGCCCTAATATACTTAATGCAAGCAGTTTAGTGGATAGTACAGTAAACTTCCATTTACCTTTCAAAGGAAAGCAGAAGAGTGAAGAAAGTAAAAAATTCCTTATAAACATGAGGGCAAACATGTACACAAATACCACACAAACACCTGGGAACAGATGCTGAAAGTATCCTAACAAAACATTTTAGGTATAATCTCTATGTATCATATTATTCAGTCCATACTTTTAAAATATTTTGGTGGGATAAAAAGCATCCGATCTTATTCCTATCTTATTGGTATCCTATCTTAGTCCTACCTTATTTTAAAAAGTGAAAATTGCTGACTGTGTCTGGATTTCATCTTCCCTTGGGGAAGACGGATGGAGCTACTTCTAAACAGGGAAGTCAGTAACAGAAAACTAGACAGCATCCAAAAGGAGAGAATAAAGTGGTACGGAGAGGAATGCTAATGTACAGCATGCCCCTGGACTACAATTACTTTTAAAACCTGTCCTCTTCTTAGTCATCTCCTCCTTTCAACTTTGGAAGGATAACAAACTTAAAAGATGTTTTTTCTGTAAATTGAACAGTTACCATGTGGTGCTTGTTACTACAACATATAATGGAAGCTAAGAGCCATGTGGAATTCAAAGGGAACTGGATATTTCTCTGGGTAATGAGTCAGGGTTAAAAGCTAAACATGAGATTTTCAAGGGCTATCAGTGCTTCAAGATCATGCTTCTGGGCAGAAGTCAGCATCAAGCTAAATAGATTAGGGAGAAGCGTGGTTATTCTGTACCGCTTATTTGCAGTTTCTCACTCTTGTCTCATGAAAGGCCAACTGCTAGTGGACACAATGTATGTAACTTAAAGCAGTCTGGATGGATCTTGGGCCTGATCTGAAAGAATCCTTCTAAATTGATACTTTAAATAAAAGTCAGGCTGCCTAGCCTTGATTTATGTATTCTCCTGCTTTTTTCCTTCTCCCATTCCATTTTTATAATCCTTTTTTCTTTCCTTTCTTATTCTCTCTGCCACTTTTGTAGCTTTGGGACTTTAGGACATGCAACCTGAACATCTGTAGGTGGCTGAGGTGCATATGTCGTGGTAAGACCAGTCCCAGTACTTTCTTCTGCCCCAGATACTCCTATATTCTCTCATATTTCACCTGGTTTCTTTCCTTCATTTTTGCTATGTGCAGTGTTCAACTGAATCGTCAATTTAGAAAGTGTATTGGTACATACAGGCAAATGCCACTTAAAAATGCTGCGTGTTTGCTAATCTTTATCTGACTTGGACTTGATATTAATTTAGGATCTCGTGAACCATTTACCTTTTCCTTTTGCCTCACATCAATAATTACCTAACAATCCAGTTTTCAGCTGAGTCAATTCCTGAGCTAGCAGCTTTTATATGAAGAGAGGTTATAATAGCCTAAACTGATTGTTTCACAGAGTCAATGGTAAACATGCAAGATTTTTGAAAGGAAAGGACAGGGAGGAAAAATTAGTAGGTTGAAACTCCTGTTTCATTTCTTCTTTCAAATACCCAGTAAAAACAATATAGTTACTTGGCTTGCTTTGTGGAAGTTCAGAGAATCAGAAGAAAAGTCTAGAAAAACAGAAGGATGAGTGAGGCAGGTATTTGCTTCAGCTAATCTTGTTGTTATTTGCTCTTAGAAAACACTAACGCGACACCAAGCTGTGTGGTGTGGTTGACAAGCTGGAGGGAAGGGATGCCATTCAGAGGGACCCTGACAGGCTGGAGAGGTGGTCCTGCTTGAACCACATGAAGTTCAACAAGGCCAAGTGCACGGTCCTGCACATGGGTCAGGTCAACCCCAAACACAAGTACAGGCTGGGCGGAGAGTGGCTCGAGAGCAGCCCTGAGGAGAAGGACTTGGGGGTACCGGTGGATGAGAAGCTCAACGTGAGCCAACAGTGTGCACTTGCAGCCCAGAAGGCCAACCATATCCTGGGCTGCATCAAGAGAAGCGTGGCCAGCAGGTTGAGGGAGGTGATTCTGCCCATTTTCTCCACTCTTGTGAGACCCCACCTGGAGTACTGCATCCAGCTCTGGGGCCCCCAACATAAGAAGGACATGTATGTGTTGGAGCAGGTCCAGAGGAGGGCCAGGAAGATGACCAGAGGGCTGGAGTACCTCTCCTGTGAGGACAGGCTGAGGGAGTTGGGGCTGTTCAGCCTGGAGAAGACAAGGCTCCGGGGTGACCTTATAGCAGCCTTCCAGTACCTGGAGGGAGCCTACAGGAAGGATGGAGAGGGACTTTTCACAAGGATGTGTAGTGATAGGACAAGGGGGAATGGCTGTAAACTGAAAGAGGGCAGATTTAGATTAGATGTTAGGAAGAAATTCTTCACCATGAGGGTGGTGAAACACTGGAACAGGTTGCCCAGAGCAGCTGTGGCTGCCCCCTCCCCAGAAGTGTTCAAGGCCAGGTTGGATGGAGCTCTGAGCAACCTGGTCTGGTGGAAGATGTCCCTGCTCATGGCAGGGGGGCTGGAACCAGATGTTCTTTAAGGTCCCTTCCAATCCTTACCATTCTATGATTCTATGATTCTGTGATAAAATCTGAAAACCATTTATGGTTTTGATATTTTTTGTTCTGAGTAGAGACTGGCTCTGAAAATTGCCAGCCTATAATATTAGGTGCAGATGTTAATGGTAGTAGTATTGTCTACATGAAGTCAGGGTGAATCATTATGCGTATTAGATCCTTTAGTTCTTATTTGCAGAACAGCTTTAATACATAAGGCTACAGTTGAGAGCTTTGTTTTCGTATCTGCAACAGGGCTGAGTAATTTTGTTCCTTGAGTCATCCTGTGGGGTCTTTGACTAAGCAAAAAACAGGGCTCTACTTGACACAAGTAAGCTTATTTTCAGCTGATTACAATTCATGTTTTCAGTAAACAGCAAATTTATTTAACCTGTGAACTGACAATACTGTATTTGAAAATATGAATCCATAGCTTTTAGTTTATGAGTCTTTTTATTGAAGCTAGAGAAATGAAATTATGCAACATATCATTAACAAAACCCAGAGCCTGCACAATTACATATCCAGTGATTTGAAACCAACATAGAAGGCAAATACTACGATTATGCTATTTATGAAGATCTATGTGTTGTGCAGGCTAGCATTCAGCCTTATACAAGTATAGGAATATTATCTTTTTCATACAAGCATAGTATGAAAAAAAATTGTTATTTCTGCAGGAGTCTTGCTGAAGAACTCTGTATTTCTAAATCTAAAGAAAATGTTTTATTCACTTTTAAGTATTACAGTGCAAGTCCCGCTGTGAATGGAATGAACATTCCACTGGCTTTGTGTAGATCTTGTCATGAACATCTGCGATGTCTAATATCTATTCTAAAGGTTTTCTCTTTTTAAAAAGTGCATTTTCAAACACATAAGAGATAATAAAAGGTGTCCTGTCCCACTCAGCAGGAAAAAGGGAAGGTAACCTCTTTAATTCTCTGTACGGTACTGAAGAGTCATAACAATGACCAAGAGGCTTGATTAAAAACAAAGCTTTACTTGGAATGCAGTGGATGCAACATCATATCATTACTTTTAGTGCAGTGGGATTGGAAACGGATATTGACTTGGCAAAGGTTTCAACAACACAATGTCTGGTTTCACAAAACCACAGAATATAGCAGGTAAAGAAACTTACAACAACATTTTACCCTTATGTGCCCAGAAAGTCAGAGATAGAGAGGAAAATGAAAGGAGAGATGACAGAATAAGTACTAGAAAAGGTATCACTACCCTTGGATCCAGCAGTGGTCTTTGAGCTGGTGGTCATGTCCTTCGGTCACTGGCACACACCACAAGGGTCTGGCCCCCTCTCATTTTATACCCTTCAGGTACCTGTATCATAGCTTCCCGAAATTTGTCGAAAATGAGTCAGTGGGCATGGAGTGGGGGGTCTTGGTGGTCTCACAGTCCCCCCCACCATTAGGCTGGACGCTGCCTTGCACAAGTGTCTAACTTGCTTGCATGACATAGGTGGGTTGCACAAGGCGACACACTGCCTCTGCAGGGTTTCGCTCATCTTCCACACTCCCTGATCACAGAATCACAGAATCACAGAACTGTAGTGGTTGGAAGGGACCTCTGTGGGTCATCTAGTCCAGGGTCACCTACAGCACAGGACCACATCCAGGAGGGTCTTGAATATCTCCAGAGAAGGAGACCCCACAACCACTCTGGGCAATGTATTCCAGGGCTCTGTCACCCTCAGAGGGAAGAAGTTCTTCCTCATGTTCAGACAGAACTTCCTACACTTCAGTTTGTGCCCATTGCCCCTTGTCCTGTCACTGGGCACCACTGAAAAGAGTCTGGCCCCATCCTCCTGACACCCACCCATAAGATATTTATAAGCATTTACAGGATTCCCTCTCAGTCTTCTCTTCTCCAGGCTGAACAAGCCCAGCTCCCTCAGCCTCTCATCGTAGGAGAGATGCTCCAGTCCCCTCACCATCCTCATAGCCCTCCGCTGGACTCTATCCAGTAACTCCTCATCTCTCTTGAACTGGGGAGCCCAGAACTGGACGGAGTACTGCAGATGGGGCCTCACCAGGGCAGAGTCAAGGGGGAGAAGAACCTCCCTTGACCTGCTGGCCACTCTCTGTCAAGTAGGGCACACTGCTGGCTCATGGTTAACTTGTTGTCTACCAGCACTCCCAGGCCTCTCTCCACAGAGCTGCTTTCCAGCAGATGACCCCCTAGCTTGTACTGGTGCATGGGGCTATTCCTCCCCAGGTGCAGGACCCTGCGCTTGCTGTTGTTGAACTTCATCAGGTTCCTCTGTGCCCAACTCTCCAGCCTGTCCAGGTCTCGCTGAATGGCAGCACAGATGAGGAAGTTCCCAAAGCACAATGCCTGATTTAGGAGTTTGCTTAATTTGTGCATCTTTGTCTCAGTTTCTCAGGATGGATGTTTGTAACAATTGCTCACTTTGGCTTGGGTCTGTACAAAAGGACGAAAGATTGCTTTGATTTTGTGCAGCTGTTTAGCTAGGAGAAGATCAATTCAGTAACATCTGCCTTCTCAACAATGCAGTGGCTATGCTTTGAGTTAGAATTTTACTTTTATCCATAATTATACCAGTGAACAACAGTGGTCTTGTATAATAGTTCTTTAATCCAGTGTGTGCTGCTAAAAAAAAAAAAAAATATTTAAAAAATGGTTTCCGTTTAATTAAACGAAAGTGTAATAGACAAGAACACAACTGACTAGCTCCATGTTTGCGGAAAAAAAGAAAAGATAATTTGAGCAGTTCAGATAAACAAGATCAGCTAAATGGAATGTAGAAGTCTTAGTCTGGGCCTTGAACCAAAAGACAATTTATACCAAACAATAAGATCTTTCAGCTGATCAGTCTTTGATTCTTCAGCAGTTTTAACAATGTCCAGACCATGTCTTTCATCTTGTTGTGTAAATTACTTATGGATCAGATATATTATGCAGACAAGCTTTGAGATATTGAATACTTACCTGACAATTGCCTCTGAAAGCTGTCTGTCTCCTGGAAACCTGCATCATCTTAGCTCATTCACATGGGTCTGGAGGAAACCATGCATGGATTCAGCTGAGCGTAAGCTGATAGCTTAACACCTCAGCAGATGCGTAACATAGTAAGTGATTGTCCCAGGTCTCCACTGGACTTTTCAATGCTATGCAGAGGAGCATAGATCAGCTAAAGTGTGCAGTGTTTAGTTTTAATTATATTTTGCTTCTTATTCATTTATTTGATTTGTACTTAATCTAATAAAACAATTATGCTTGTGTCTATTTTCCTGGCTTTTTCCAGGACAGAAGTTTTATACTGTCTCTACTAGAAAGCAAATATCATGGAAGCATAGCTTTGGGAAGGGTGGTCCAAAGGACATTTCTGAAAGTTGTCTTCCCTTGGTGGAGGCTTTTTTGAATTATAGGTGGTACATCTACCAATTCAGTAAGGAATGAAGGGGGTGGTGAGACCTTGGGAGACATGTGCACAAACTTCCACCTTGGTTAATTTCTGACTAATAATATTCCTTTTTGACACAAATTGGTCACCTGTGAAATGATGGCTTAACACTCAGTTCTGGGGAGTTGTCAAAACATTCTCCCAGTGAAAGTGGACTTTTCCAAGATTTGTCACTGTGATATCTGGTTGGAAGGAGATCTTTTCATATATTGTTGTGCTGAGGAGGAAGAAAGGACAGGCAATCAGGGCCTCTCTAATGCTGCTGTTATTTGTGTATGATTTCTTTTATGTTGTGTTTATTGCTTTCAAAAATTGATCAGCTAGCAATGGCTGGAAGTTTTCAGAATACTTTTTCTGATTACGATAAAGAAAAAAGTTGCTGTGCTACACTGCTGGGATGAAGCAGGCTGTATTACAACTCAGTCATATGCAGTCCTACTTCAGACTGTTGTAGAGACTAGTAGAACAGAGCAGTCCTCTACTAGGTGTGGAGCATGTTAGAAATAATGAAATAAGGTTATGGTTCATATGGCCAAAGCAATTCTTGGAACTGCTTTGCAGAGTCGCTTGTGCTGACCTTGACTAGGGTTCCCATCCGCACTGAGGTGGCTTTACAGAGGCCACCTTGCACAGCTAGTAGTGATCCTACAGATGCTGCTCTTCTGCCACTGTGCAACCCTCATAGTAGCAAAAATGGGATGTAGAATCTCCACCTTTAGAGGCAGATCTCAATAACTGAATTATTCTGAAGCATGGTCATTTTATATCATTTTTCTAACAGTTCATCTCTTTTCTTTTAGAGCCCTTCTTTGTATAATGTATGTAAACTTGTCTATCTTACAATGAAAATAAGAGAAATGCGAAAAAAAAGGTGACTAATGATGTGATATCCCCTTATTGAACAGTATTTCTCTGGAAATAAGACATACAAGTGTTTTCATTACAGATTAACATAGAGCTTTCTATAAAGTTTTGAGGAGATTTTCTGCGTTTGTATTTTGTGGGTAGTGCCAGAAAATACACTATTCCCTCAGCAAAATAATACAGAGCTCTTGCTTCTTACAGTGCTGCACACTTCTTGATTGTTCATTGTTTCCATTGTTTTACAGTAGAAGCAGGCTGTTTTATTGTGACTACATGTTGATTTTACCTCACAATTGATGAAGATATGATACTTTTCAAGATTTCGGAATAAACAAATTTTACAGCAGCATTTTGATTTAGTGGAGAACATGAACAGAAAACAACATCTGGTGATTTTTTTTAGCTAGTATCTTTGGTTTATTTAGTTTTGCAACACTTATTTCTAGTTTTTCCTTTTTATTTGCTTTCATTTCTCAGTATTTGAACTTGGCTTTTTTGTAAGTCAAGAAACACAATACTTAATGTGTTTCTTAGAGGAAATAAATTAAAGTCTTTTTTATTTTTTCTAACACAGAACATTTAATTGATGAGGAAAGAGGGAGCCAAGAAGGGTTAGAGCATTACATCATTGGTATTTTAGCAGGTTATTCAGGCACCAAGCTAGTTACAAGTGACATTGTCCATTATGTGACTGTGTTAATCTGGAGAAACTGCTCTGTTTGTGAACACCTGCCTTGTGGGGAGCAAACAGCCAGATCCTACAGTGTTGAGCCCAGTCTGCTTCTGTGTCTTTCAGGTTTCACTTGCCCTTGTTCAAACTCTTAGTTCAGGTTTCACTGTTAAAACTGCAAAAGGAAGAGAATGGATTGAAAGGGAAGCAAATCTATTTTCTTGCTTTAAGGGCAGTTGAACATAAGGATATTTCCCCTCATCTGTTCTCTATGGAGTCCGTTTAAAAGATGTCACTAACGCAAAAAGAAATGCATTCAAGGGGCTAAGGGTCAGTGAGCAGTGCCCATGGCAACTAAGAAACTATTCGGCAGAAAAAATGCAGAAGAATAAGTGGTTTAATCCCCAACTGTAATCCCTTTACTTCCTGTTTTCAAAATGAAATATAAATCAGGCACCATGGAGTGCAGCAATTTTGCCTGAAAGGGATGTTGGCAAAAAGGAATTAGGAATGGGCAGCAGTGTTTAAGGAATTTAGTCATACAATTTGTTGGAAAACTTTTGAGACTATGAATGACCAGTTCTTTTAAGCGTGGTCAGTGAGAATCAGGAAAACAGACTCTGAGAGTGGTGGAGGACTGGCTGTGGCTGACCACCCCCCAGCTGCTGCAGCGCAGCGACACACGCTCTGGTGGGGTGCTCAAGGCGTGCCTCACAAGAAACCTCCGTCATGGGGGATATGCTTTGCCAGCAGTACATGTAGAGCTCTGCTCTCCAGTGAGCAGGAAACGTCAAAACCACCCTATGGTTCTCATGGTGCTCTGGCAGCTGTGGCAGTTCTTATAGCCAGGAGTTTGTTGGTTTGCTCTGATGTTAACATTTGCTATTTTACATCATGATTCCTCCCTACACTTAATTTCTGCCCTGAGCTTGTACTACTGAAGCTGTGAGCTTTGGCAGCGTGACGTGTTGAAAAGTGCACCAGAAGCAGTAAGTGCTATTACCCTCATTGCATTTACATACATGCCAAAAAAAAATCCAGATTGTCTCAAAAATTCTATTAACGGCTGTCGGTGCATGCCCATAGCATTTTGCATTCTTCAGGTTCATTTTTGGTAGCAAACAATACCTTTTTCTGTATTTGTGTGTTTTCCCTGCCACAGCATATGCATGAAGGTGGGCCTGAGAGAGCAGGAATCCTTCTTTCTTTAGGGGCCTGGTTGACAGAGTCCCTTGGGAGGCAGTCCTGAAGGACAAATGATTGCAGGAGAGCTGAACATTGTTCAAGAACGTAATGTTAAAGGGGCAGGAGCAGGCCATCCCTATGTGCCAAAAAACGAACCGGCAGGGAAGACCAACCTGGCTGAATAGAGAGCTTTGGCTGGAACTCAGGAAAAGAAAGAGAATGTACGACCTATGGAGGAACAGACAGGCAACTCAGGAGGATTACAAAGATGTCATGAGGTTATGCAGGGAAAAAATTAGAAGGGCAAAAGCCCAACTAGAACTTAATTTGTCTACTGCAGTAAAAGACAGTATAAAATGTTTCTATAAATACATCCACAACAAAAGGAAGGCTAAGGAGAATCTCCATCCTTTATTGGATGCGGGGGGAAATATAGTGACAATGGATGAGGAAAAGGCTTAATGCCTTTGTTGCCTCAGTTTTTAACAGTAAGACCAATTGTTTTCGGGGTACCCAGCCACCTGAGCTGGAACAGAGAGATGAGGAGCAGAATGAAGCTCCCATAATCTATGGGGAAATGGTTAGCAACCTGCTACACTGCTTAGACAGACAGAAGTCTATGGGAATGGGTGAGATCCACCCAATGGTACTGAAAGAGCTAGTGGAAGTGCTCTCCAAGCCACCTGCCATCATCTATCAGCGGTCCTGGCTAAATGGGGAGGTCCCAGTTGACTGAAAGTTAGCAAATGCAACATCCATCTACAAGAAGGGCTGGAAGAAGGATTTGGAGAACTACAGGCCCATCAGTCTGACCTCAGTGCCAGGAAAGGCTATGCAGCAAATCATCTTGAGTGCCATCACATGGCATGTGCAGGATAACCGGGTGATCAGGCCCAGTCAGTGTGGGTTCATGGAAGGCAGGCCCTGCTTGACCAACCTGATCTCATTCTATGACCAGGTGACCCACTTGGTGGATGAGGGAAAGGCTGTGGGTGTTGCCTACCTGGACTTTAGTAAAGCCTTTGACACCGTTTCCTGCAACATTCTTCTGGAGAAGCTGGCTGCTTGTGGCTTGGATGGGTGTACATTTCACTCGGTAAAAAACTGGCTGGGTGGCTGGTCCCAAAGAGTGCTGGTGAATGGAATTAAATCCACTTGGCAGCCGTGGTGTTCCCCAGGGCTCAGTTTTGGGGCCAGTTCTGTTTAATATCTTTATCAATGATCTGGATGAGGGGATTGAGTGGTCCTTCAGTAAGTTTGCAGATGACACCAAGTTGGGCAGGAGTGTTGATCTGCTTGAGGGTAGGAAGGCTGTGCAGAGGGATCTGGACAGGCTGGATTGATGGGCTCAGCTCAATTGTGTGAGGTTCAACAAGACCAAGTGCTGGGTCCTGCAGTTGGGTCAGAACAATCCCATGGAACGCTGCAGGCTTGGGGAAGAGTGGCTGGAAAGCCCCATGGAAAAGGACCTGGGGGTGCTGGTCTACAGCCAGCTGAACATGAGCCAGCAGTGTGCCCAGGTGGCCAAGAAGGCCAACGGCATCCTGGCTCGGATCAGCAATGGTGTGGCCAGCAGGAGCAGGGAGGTTATCGTGCCCCTGTACTCGCCTCTGGTGAGGCTGTACCTCGAGTACTGCGTTCAGTTCTGGGCCCCTCACTACAAGAAGGACATTGAGTTGCTGAAGTGTGTCCAGAGAATGTCAATGAAGATGGTGAAGAGCCTAGAAAACAAGTCTTATGAGGAGTGGCTGAGGGAACTGGGGTAATTTAGCCTGGAGAAAAGGAGGCTGAGGGGAGACCTTATTATTGCTTTCTACAACTACCTGAAAGGAGTTTGTAGTGAGGCAGGTATCAGTCTCTTCTCCCAAGTGATAGGACAAGAGGAAAGGGCCTCAAGTTTTGCCAGGGGAGGTTACGATTGGATGTTAGGAAAAATTTCTTTACTGAAAGGATTATCAAGCATTGGAACAGGCTGCCCAGGGAAGTGGTTGAGTCACCATCCCTGGAGGTATTTAAAAATCTGTAAATGTGGCGCTTAGGGACCTGGTTTAGTGGGGGACTTGGCAGTGTTAGGGGAGGCTGTAGCAATTCTGAACGTTAACAGTGACAGCCCAGCCTGCACTTCACATCATCTAGCCAGGAAACACACTCAACAGACAGTTCATAGACAGTAGAGGAAGCTGTATGGGGATGTCCTAAGGAGTCTTTGCAAGAGTAAAAATCATATGCCTAAAGGCTAATAATTTGGATCTCTTACTAGTGAATTTGCCAAAGTTTTTTCAGTTCTAATCTTAGGCTCTAATCGAGGTAGTAGTTTCAACAGATGAGTATTTCCTCTTAGGAACTGGTACCTACATGAACTTAAGTTCCAATGGAGAGTAAAACAAAATGAAGTATTTAAACTGAAAGCCAGTGTTATATAAAGGATGCTGCAGAGTTTAAAAAAAAGAATGTGGAATTTGAAAATCTTTGTTTCTGTGTACTAACAAATGCTGTTATTACTTACAGATTTTCATGGCAGTTTTTGGTAACCTGTGACAGGGAGAAAAATGTTTGTGTTATGGAGTAAATGAAGCAGCAGGTGGATGAGTACTTGTTTATTTTCCACATTTTTCCACTCATGGAGTGCAAATTTGCCAGAGAGATGTATTTTCGGAAAGGGAAAGCAAATCATTCTGCAGTAGAAGTGGTTTCTTTGTCAGGCTGCGTTTACTTGTGAAAGTTGATGTTCAGTAATATCATATACCAGCTATACCTCCAAATCAGTTGGGCACAAAAGAGTGATTTTTTTCCTGCGTTTTGAGTGGCGCAGCTCAGCTCTTAGATTGCTGTTCACACAAAAAATAGCTACAAGCCTCTTAGAACTGTGAGAAAAAGAGGATGAAGTAGGAAGGGTCATAGGTATAATGTAGGTAGCGTTTTTTTATAAAAGTCGCATGTTTTCAGATTTGATACAGTCCAATGTGGGGCAGAGAAAGAGGTAATGTGTGTGTGTGCGTGTGTGCACATGCGTGCATCTGTGTGGGTGCTTTCCCAAAATATGTGAAAATGTGGGCTTCTCCGAGACAGAGGATGTCACAACAAGGAGTGTCCTTGGGAGCCTTCTATGTTAAAACGCATTACTTCCAAATATGTAGAGCAAAATAACAATCAGTTTTCAACAGAACTATGACTGAACAAACTTTTTTGTGTATTTCAGAAAATGGCCACTTAAAATACATCTCACTCAAACTGCACTTCCTTTGTTTAACATTCTCAGTTTGATTTTTTTATTCAGTTTCCTTTCAGATCTATCCTAGCTGCAATTTTTCCCCTTGAAATCGTGTTCTTGATGTTCTATGTGATTTTAATGAGGAGATAACCCAAACTATTCCACATGTTAGAATAATACCAATCAAAAGAAAATGCTCATTCCATATACAATACAGGCAGAATTCATTTCAGTGTCATCAATCTTAATGTAACACTGTTCTCCTCTTGTAGTATTGCTTCAAAATCAGAATTTTTTTATGATGTGAAAATTGCCAAAATTAGCTGATTGCTTAGGCTCCAAGTCCTTTTGATTTTTAATATAAGAGGCTGAAAAACATTTTTGGTATGTTTTCCTGATTTATGCTGGGTCACAAAGATAGAAGCCATTTTTGTATTTGAACTCAAATGTTCATCGTAAAACTTTGACAAGAGCAAAAGTATTTCTTGTGTAGAACGTAACATCTCTACTGTGTGGATAGGCTAATTTATATTGATTTTTATTGTGTTTTCCTGGACAGGCATTTAATTGAAACAGAATGTAAGAGCAGATAAAAACAGCGTGCACATGTATCTGAAAGCTGTGGTAGACAATTAGCAGAAGAATGAATGCTATGGCTCTCTAGAAATTCTGCTCAGATGACTCACTGGAAACAAAGGTTATTAAGGAATCTGTTCTGTCTGCATTGCTTCTTTGCCCCAAGATGTCTGTAGGCTCCAAAGGCAAGAAGCATAAACTTGTGTTGTCTTCTGTCAAAAAGGTTTAGTACTGTGCAAGAAAACACCTCACCTTAAAGCTAATGTGTGTGAGCAAAGGGATGATCTAGCAAGCAGACCTATAATATGATTAAACACTCTCACTTAGCGTGGCTTCATATTGAACTTGTAATTTTAGTGGTCACATCTGTGTACTATCAATGTCATGATGCTGACAGGATACAATTTAACTGTACAAGCAAATATTAAATTCTGGTTACTCATTTGGAAAAACTGGTACAATAAGTAGCTCTGTGTAGACAGGTCATGATTACCTCTCCCAATGCCAACTTAACTTATGGACAATAAAAATTAGTGGAAGATTACTGGCTTATTCTCTACTTGACAAATAGCATTTAGTAAACTTAATACATAGGCTATGTGAGTAACAGAAATTCCTCATTAGCTTTATAAGGAAAACAAAAACACATTTGTAAAGCTATTACAGTTACTGTAAAACAATTCCTCTCAATGAAACCTAACACTATTTAGGGGGGTTTTGCTGGTTTTAGACATGGCAGACACAGATCTAACCTACACCAAAATAACTACAACCAACGTCTCCCATACATATGGGAATACTCTACTAGGTACACAGCATCCATACAGTTCATTCAGCCTGCTTTCACAAAAGTAAGATTTAAAGTGCTATGATTTCATGACATTACTGGCATGTTTGAATGGCTGGAGGACTCTGGACTTTGCTGAAGTATAATAGAGTTAATCTGAGTACATACAGGCAGATTTTGAAGTTACTGAGATCCTATTTTATGTGTTTTGGAAACAAACTAATAAAGTTTCAGAAATCTTAAACTGCTTCTCTTCTGACTAAGTGTTATCATCAACACACATTTCCTTGGTGGTGTCTGATTTCTGTTCAACAGGAATAATGCTGAAGAAGCTAGCTAGGTTGTACAAGAACGTGCAGATCTCAGATAAAACACACATTGTTTGGAGAAATACAAAACAAATGATCTTTTCTTTTAAGGAGACATTTTCTCTGGAATTGCGTTACGCATCAAATCAACATTATGTATCTGTTCTTGGACTCAAATATAATGAAACTGAAAACTGAAGAATGTAGAATCTTACTCCCTTTTAATTGATTCCGCTTTTATCATTTAATCTTGGCTAATTATTTAATCATATCTAAAATGCACAAGAGCAGAATTTCTGTGTATTGTTCTGAAAGCTGATAAACATTAGTTGATTGTCATAGGAGTAAAACAATTGTAAATCATGACTGACAGTGATTTGCTTTGGTATTAGAAAAAACTGCTGCATTGTGATAATGGGAATGTCTCAGATTTCCAAATACAAAACTTCACAAGTCTACCATACAGCTGAGCTATTATAATTGAAAATCTATTGTTTAGAACAAATATTTCATACAGGGAAGTTATACATTTGCTGACAATTTCTTTTTAAACTTACATCTTGGTCAGGCATAAATTCAGGCTATATTACAGCACACAGAAGAAGTCTGTACTCATCATGGCAAAACTGTCAGTTGCTGATTTCATCATTGAAGAAGGTCATTTTCTAACCTTAGAGTTTTTAAAAATAGACGGGCAAGTTTTCAGTCCCAGTGTGATTGTACTGGTGCTTAGCCTAGTGCTCATGAGGGAAGCAAGGTGATCATGGGGTAGGCAAGGTATCACAGCCAGGATGCTGAGAGAGTTGTGCTGGGATATGGTTTGCACAAAAGTCAAAGAGGGCGTCAAGTGTCTTTTACTGCTAGTTGATAAGTCCACAGTCTAGGCTGGAAAAGAAGTGCATTGTCTTTAGAACAAAGCAAGAAACAGACTGCAGCAGTTAGATCTGGTCAATTATTGTTTCTCCCTTTAGCTTTTTCAGCTGAAGATAAAATTTTATGGATGCAATGAAAGGTTGGTATATTTGCTTGGTTTTAAAATCATGTATATTTTGTTGTCTGTTTTACGTTTCTTCACATACTGAAGAAGAATCATAGCTCAGATTTCCCTGCTCTTTATGAAATGCAAAACATTGGTTTCAGTTAAAACTTGTTAAGTTTTCTGTAAAATATGCAAAAATAACTGACTGAGAGTGATTTTTTACCCTTTATGTCTTTACCAGAAAGAAACAGTGCCTTGATCAGCCGTATTTGAACCAGAGCCTGGTTTTTGCAGTCTGTTTTTTTCCAAAAAGGTCACAGCATATGCCAGCCCTGTTAATGGTACACAGGAAAGATCTGGGAAAACATTGCACAGAGGATGAGCTTTAGATGGCAGAGGAAGGAGGAGCCAGCACCGAAAGCATGGTTACTGTGTCTCTCAAGAGAAAACAGTATTAGTGGGGAATGGTGTTTTCCAGAAGTTGTGTCTAGTTTGGTAAACAGCTGTGGTTTAATGGCTGGTTCTGTTACAGGAAGCATACCCATTTCTGCTCCTGCTCTGCTAAACAGTAGAGTAGAGAAGAGGTCCTCTACTGCTAGCGCCCTACCCTTTCCAGTGGTGCAACAGTAATTACTCTTAAAAAGCACGTTGCATACATACCCTGCAGTGAAAAAGAGTAAAGTTATTCCCAGCACCTGTTGTCTGGTGAAAGCTTATGGAAGGCCTGTGGTAATATTTTCAGTGGCAATTTGAATTAGCAGTGTGTGTTTGCAGTTGCACAAATCAGTGTAATACTTACCTCTTGCTCAGAATATGAAGACTCACCAAATTTTAAAGAGAAGGAATAATCTACAGCATGCACAGTTTGTGTATAGGTATCATAGGCTGTGTAACATCTCATATTACAGTCACCCTATTTCAGGTGTTTATGATGTGTAAGAACAGCTCTCCACTCTGCTGACATGGTTTTGTACTAATACATGTCATCAGAAGTCATTTGAATGATTAGCAGCATCTTGTGGCACAGTAATTTGTCCTTCTACAGTTGCGTTCAGAATCATTCGCTCTTACTGTTTTTTCTTCCGTTCTGGGTATAGGATGGACAGAAGTTTCTCTTGTTGTTGCTCTCCCTTAGGAGTTTGGTAGAGGTGCTAGATTATGTTCTAGTTAGTTACCTGCTCACCTTTCAAGGCACTAAGCAGACAGGAGAAGCCTCAATTGCATCTGTGAGGTTTGCTTCTTGGAATTCAGATGTATGAGTGCAGCAAATCCTACTGCACTAGGTCAGATTGCTGTCCATCATGCTGCATGAACTATCTGTTCATCAGCATGGGTGACAGGACAGAATATTTATCTGCCTCTCAGTCATTGCAGTTGGCCACATGCACGTAAGCACAGACCCTCCATTTTCATGCTTGTGAACGAATACACCAGCCTGTGAGCAGAGATAGCATTAAGGAACAGGCAAATTTTTGTTATATATAACAGTAACATCAGGCAGGGGTTGGGACAGGCATCAGTCCCCAGCCGCCTGTAGCAGCATCCATCTGCCAGGAACCTCAGGGTGCAGTTCTGCATTTTAGCTGGGACAGCCTTGTGTCAGGGTGCTGCAGTAGGCTTTCTCCCTTTTCCTTATATTTTGGTTTGGGTAATTTTTTTTAATGGTCTTTTTTTATTGTATTGTACTGTAGCCTCAGGGTGAGACCATCCAATTTCATCCAAAGGAAAACTTTTCTTGTGAATTTGTTTATTAATTGTTTGCAGAGTGAATTTTCTGCTGGATCAGCCAGCTAAACAGACTTACTGTTCAGGCATCAGGTGCCAGGCAAGTGGCCATGCATGCAGCTGGGATAAGTGGCAGTGATGGAGCGCTCACTTTCAGATCAGTTCAGCCATAATGTGAAACAAATGCAGTCCTGTTCACTTTAACAATGTGGTCTTTAGACAACTTTGGTCAATACAAAGTGGTACCACTTCCATCCTGACCATCTTGAATGATACCACTCCTGGCTGCTTGCTCCCAGTCCTGTGTTTCCACTGCCAGGAGTGTCTTGGCTTTCCTGGTCCTTCAGTGAGCCAGTTTGGGGCACTAAACCAGCAGGAAAATACTTGTATTTTTATAGTATCCCTCTGCTGATATAAGAGATGTCAGACATTTAATAAATCTCCTTTACCCATGAACCAGGACGCAGTTCTCTCTTCTGCGGTTCATGACAAGAGAACACACGTAAGTCCATCTGTCCAAGGTTCTATCTGTATACAAGCAGCCCTTGTCCTGAGTACAGTCTTGTTAAGCATCTGGAAGAGTTTCCTTCCTCAAATTTGAAAAAGGCCTGCTGTAATGGAAGGATATTAACCAGGACTGAAAATAAAAGAATTCTGCTTGTGGTCCATTTCTTCCTCTAACCCCCTCAACATTTCTTTATTGTAGTTTTTCAATGTCTTAAGGATTTTGGGGATTTATTTCCCTTTTTTTGTCTATGTTGTAATAACTTCTCCTTTTTTATCTCTTGTGTTTCAGTTGCGATCGAGTTCAGAGCTTGGCCAGGACATCCTGAATGACTGCCTTGCAATCCAGCCCCTCCAGCCAGCCCTGTCACCACATGATGCTGCAGATAATACCGTGGGACACTCTCCAGGGCCTGCTCACGATATTTACCCAGGTTTAGAAAAAGACAAATAAACAGCCTGCTATACTATTGCTCGCTTAAGTTTAGGGATGATCTTGTAGAGTAGGATGTACTCTAAATTCCATATCTACCTCATGAGAAGGATAGAATCAGGAAAGTAACATGAAAAGATAGGTTTTTAACAGATTTTTACATCTTTTTTGAAGGGGGGCCGGACAAATCGTATTTTATCCATGAAGACCTACTGCAACAAAGAGCAATATTTTTGCTCTATGGGCATTTGACTTCCTTGTAGACATCTTGAATTCTTTTAGCTTCATTTAACATCAAAGGAGTATTTTTCCTCTTCCTTATTCATGGATCACATATCAGTTTTCCAACAGATCTCCATTAATGAACTTAAATGCTACATTATGCGTTCTCATGAGTATAAATATGCCAATAAACACATTTGTGCTACGAATGTGATAATCCTATTGCATTAAGTGAAGTATCTGAGATTTTCATATTAAAAGACCTAACTCTGTCGTACCTGGCTAAATATACAACTGTTTTTCACATTTCAGCTAAATTTGAAACATTTGAGAAGTTATGAGTGATAATACATCGCAAAGCTCAAGACAGACTGGACAGGATGCTAACATTTTTTAATGCAGTTTTTTAGTAGCTGTAAAGACATCTGGTTTTAGCTTTCAGGCAGAATGCATTACATCTTCTAGCAGTTCAACTTTTAATGGAGAACCAGATGTAAGAAGCAAAAGAATTGGCTGAATGTTACATGCAGTGCTGAAAATGACATTATATCAAGTGGCCTCTTCAATAAGTGGTTTTATTGTACTGAGAGGCTTGTAAACCTATCAATTCTATGATTTTTTTTTGTCAAGGATATTGTGAGCTACACACTGCTTGGTGGTGAAGTAGACTTTTATGACAAAAATCAGGAAATTTAAAGCTGTGATTGACTGTATCCTAATTTATTAAATAGTTGGCATTCCTTGTATGCTGTTAGCTTTGAAATGCCTTACTCAGAGTAGAGGCTGAGTGCGGCATCTGTTGTTTCAAAGCTAAAAGAAATTTCAGATTTTAAATATCTGATTTTGGCCAGAGAACCTCTAGTGACATGGTGTTGATTACAGTTGCTTATTTTATATGGTACTTTGAGAGGGAGTTGGATAGTGAGGAATGTTGAGATTTAAAAATGATTTACTGGCACTACCCAGTGTACTGTGTAAAACTGAGAAAGAACAAAATGCTCAGCTTTTCCTATTCCTTTCAAGTTCCTAGATAGAGGAGGACAGTGTGTCGGATGAGCTGAGACCAGGTTTTCAGAAACTGAGGACATTCTCACAGGAGATTTCCACTGGAATCTGCTGAGCACTCAGCTCTTTTACTGGTCTAGCTTTCCAGACTATGACTAAGTGTCGAATTCTGGCTGCTGGGTCAATCCGAACCTAGGCTGACAACAAACTACTGCCCCATGACTTGTCAGGATCCTAAGCTGTCTAAAGCTATTGCCTCCAGCCAGCCCTTAGCTGGCAATTGTCTGCAGTCATGATGTCCTATAGACAGCCTCTGAGACTGTGGCATTACTTTTTGTAATTGTATTCATGCCTGGTGTTAGAATCATAGAATCATAGAAAGTTTTGGGTCGGAAGGGAGCCCTAGAGGTCATCTAGTCCAACCCCCCCGCAGCGAGCAGGGACATTGCTAACTAGATCAGGTTGCTCAGAGCCCTGTCCAACCTGGTCTTGAATGTTTCCAGGGATGGGGCCTCCACTACCTCTCTGGGCAACCCGTTCCAGTGTTTCACCACCCTCATTGTAAAGAATTTCTT
>Ga0065711_1032301_pt1 | contig 27586 bp, 23 predicted proteins | sample Hoacrofraction12_FD_59098 | JGI IMG/M metagenome (GOLD analysis project Ga0065711, IMG submission 59098) | Hoatzin crop microbial communities from Cojedes, Venezuela - Epithelial fraction 12 v2 (version 2) | ecosystem: Host-associated > Birds > Digestive system > Esophagus > Crop | place...
GGGGGGGGGGGGGAGGAAAGACTTCCAGGGACCAGAGGGAGCGCTTTTGTACCCAAATTTTCCATTTAAATCATCGCAGCTGTCCTGTCACTCCCAAACCAGGGATGCTTTCGATGTGGACAGCTGATCCTCCCGAATAGGCTCTGAAATGAAGGTGGGGCATTTTTCTGTCCTGTGCCCTCTGACAGGAGTGGTGTTTGTGTGTCACTTGGACTACCTCATTGCATCAGTCCTGTAGCCTCAGTCTTTGGACACCTTATCCCTGCTAACTCATGTGCTTGCTCCCCATGGATGCCTTCTTTTCTGTCCTTGGTCTAGGGATAGAAATACCCCCAAGAAACAACACTTGTGTTGATGTGGTAGGGAATGCACCCATCTAGGAGTTGGATAGGGGAAGTGTATACACATTCCCTTCTTTGGTTTCAACTTGTGCAGACTGTTTCCCCTTTGAAGTCCATGTCTGTAAATGGTAGGACTGAGCTGGGATGTTTACAGGTGCCCCATGCTCTAATCATGCCTCCAGTGCCTCCTGGAGGAGCCTTATCCTGTACAAGAGACCTTCTACATTCCTGAGCTCAGTTTCTGTGGCTAGGAGATGGGATTAACAGCAAGATTTTTCTTGGACACAGTCTGAATCATAGAATCATAGAATCAATAAGGTTGGAAAAGACCTCTAAGATCATCAAGTCCAACCATCAATCCAGCACCACCATGCCTACTAAACCGAGGGGTTGATTGTCTTCCTGCTACAGCCTCTGGTATCCTGATGTGTTAGTCTCCCCAGTCATGGAAGAAATTGGGGTGTAAGCATGCATATTCTGCTGGGGTTTTTCTGGAGTGCCCATAAGGGGACTAGGACCTCTTTCCTTGGTCAGTTGCCCATTTTTGTGGCATCTGGGGCAATAATAATCTGCCTGTGTCCCCTTTCTTGTCCAGCAGAGGAGCAAAGGCCTATGTGTGAATGGGTTCTGGGTTCCACAGCTGTGTCCCTTGCTTCTTCCTCCAAATACTAGCAACTGCTGCCCTTGTGGAAGTCCTCTGCATATTCACGTCTACAGAGAAGCATCAGAAGCTGTAGTGTTTCCTCTTCACCTTACCAAACCCAGACCGCTCTGTGACAGTATGTCCTGGTTAAAGATGGTGGCTGCAGTCCTGGGGCACTCCAACAAAATTGATGGTGCTCAGGATTGCTGGGACCCGTGGGAGCCAGCCGTGCTGATGTGCAAAGAAGGACCATCTGGAAGTCGTCTCCTTTCATCACATAATGCCTCATTTGGTGTTCTCACTGTGGCCCTGAAGAACAATGTTTTGGGGGGGAGGTAATGATTGCTACCCCAGAGCTAGGGTGCACACAAAATACTGGTGAGCTATGGAATGGAGAGGTGAACTATAAAGTGCTGGACCTCCAAGTTTAAGAGGTGATGATCAACAACACAAAGTCTAACTGGTGGATGGTTATTAGTGGAGTCCTTCGGGGATCAATACTATCTTTGTTAACAACCTGGATGATGGGACGGTGTTCACTATCAGCTAGGCTGTGGACGACTGGAAGGAGCCGTCGATATACTAGAGGGCAAGGCTGCTATTGTGACTGACTTTTACAGGCCAAGAAATGTATCAGAAGAAATACCACTAGGTTCAATGAAGTTTAGAGCAAAGTGCTGATCCTGATGTGGGATAACCTCATGGAACAGAAAAATCTTGGGGCTAATTGGCTGGAAAGCAGCTTTGCAGAAAGAGACCTAGAGTTCCTGTGAAAAAGTAAACAGGAGTCAGCAAAGAAAGCATATTCTGGGCCATCTTAAAAAGAGCATAGGTAGCAGGTCAAGGAAGGTGATTCTTCCCCTCTCTTCAGCACTTGTGAAAACCTGTCTGCAGTACTGCGTCTAGTTTGGGACTCCCCAGAGCATGGTAGACTTTGGTATATTGGAACAAATCCAGGAGAGGTGGAGCCTGGAGCACAAGACATGATGCTGAGACAGCTGGGTTTGTTCTATGGCAAGAAGAGAGAAGGCTCGGGTGGAATCTTACTGTGGCAATCAGCTACCTTTTGGTGGGATATATGAAAGGCAGAGCTAGATTGTTCTTGCAAGTGTACAGAGATAGGATGAGAACGAATGATACAACACAAGAAATTTCAGTTAGATATTCAGAAAAGATTTTTCACAGGATAGCTAAACGCTGGAACAGAGACCCTGAAAATTTGTTGAATATCTTGTAGATTTTCAGAACTGAACTAGACAAGGCCTTGAGCAGCTGCTCCAGTTTGGGCCTGCTTTGAGTGGGAGCTGAACCAGAGATCTCCAGAGGTCTCTTCCGAACTCTGTTACTCTGTGATTTATGATCTGTAATGATTCTACAAATGATGATTTTAAAAATACCCTACAGGGCCCTATAGTCAGGTACTCCAATTTTCTACACTGCTAAAACCCTTGCAACTCCCACAGAGATTCTCTGCCCATTTTTCTGCAGCACCACTTCCTTTTGCTCCCCTTAAGCATCTCCTTGGCCTTTGCCTTTGTCCTGCATGGTTCTTCTCTGTCTAGAGCCAATATTTATCCTGCACACTTGAGATTTAGTATCTAATATACTTTTAACTCATCATGACTGAGTCAACCAATTTAGCAGCTGAATAAGAACCCAAACCACACAACTGATTCTGCTGTTCACAAGGCCTTCAAGAAGAAAGCAATGGCCATTACTCCACCTGAAAACATGGAATGGATGCTCAAGGATTATTTGTTGCATGAGACTTCTTTCTGGACTGTCAAGTGAAAGTTCTTAGGCTTTTGCTAACCCAATGCTATCCAAAATCCATCTCTTCTGCTTTGGCAGTGTGCTCACCACCCTGGTCCTCACTTAAGCTGTAAACACTAATGAGGGTTGTGGTGGCCACATCCGGTTCATGCTGGACTTTGCAGGATGGATGGCAACACAGTAGCCAAGGGCTGTCTGGAACAGGGACCCAGACATCTTGCTGGTATGCAAATATGACTGTAAGTCAAGCATCTTACCACCATAAATAGTGAGCAGCCCAAGAGCCATTTGTGCTCTCCCACACAGCAGCAGACTGTACACCAGCATCTCCCCTTGAGTAGGGACACCTCTCAAGGTTACTCCTCGAGGTTGAAAGAATCCTTACTGTGTCACATACTCGATAAGTGAATTGGGAATAAGTGTGCTGAAACTCTGAAAATCTTAGCTAAGTGATATAAAGGATTGATTGCACATATATAATCCTTTAGACATAAACCGTTGGCTGAGTCTGGAGCTAAGTCTGGATCCAAGCTGCACCTAGACTCCTCTCTGAGAAGGATTTTAGAAAGCAAGGGAGTCTTTTCTGAATCTCATAGCTCAACAGGAGGGTCTCCCTGACAGTTTTGTCTGACATTGTCCTCTATGCAGTAAATATTCAAGTGTACCTTGCCACTAAATCTTGTTAAATCACTGTCACACTTACCATTGAACGTTGTTAACTCACTGTCTTGTATCAATAAAGTATATTGTTGCTTTTCTCTTGCGAGTGAAGTGCATCCATCTTTCTTTCCACGGCATCTGCTCCAGCCATGCTAACTTGAAAACATCTGAAGCTTTTTACTTGTGCTGATCCTTTCCCCAGTGTAGAAGTAAAATAGCTAATAGCTTGTAGGCAGAGGTTTGCCAGCTTCTCTAGTTAGGAGATGCCTGCAGCGTGACTTCTTAGCCTCACCGAGTCAGCATGACCCAACTGTTGAAGGATTGAATTGTTTGTAAAAGGATGGACTGTCTAGATGTTCCTTTGTGAAGTAATCCACTCTCTGTTGTAGTTTACTATGTCCTGCTTATCTGATACGGCTTGGTGAAGAAGAACTTATATAACCCAAAGGAGTGTAAACACTATAACGGCCCTATCTGGGAAGAGTTTCCATGAGCAGAGTCTGTCACTGCTGCTCTCTGTTCTCCCCTGTAGTCGTAGCAATAACCTGCTTCTGTCCTGGCCTGCTCTCAATTGCATCCTGGTTATTCTGTAAGACCAAGCAAAGTGCAACTTGCAGATTTTGTAGAGGTGTTGTTCAGTGTGGCACTAAACTCAGGGAAATTTGTATTGAAGAGGCAGTGCATGAAAGCACCATGGTTTAGTCAAATGTATAATTGCTCCCATCTCCCTGCTGTAGGTGGGATCAGCTGTAGGGTCATTCTGTTTTATTTTCGTAAGTGCATTTTTAATGGGAGTTACACTAGCCTTAGGCCTCTCTCTGTCCTCCTGCTAGTATTGATGTGTTTCCTTTAATGCGTTTTTGTCGCTGTAACTTTTCTTGTCCTCCATGCTAGGAGCATGAGGAAATAAGTACAACTCATAAAGGTCTCCTTTTGTAGGCAACACCAACAGACATTTGACTGTGGTGGTAGTCTGTCTCGTTTTAGACTTGTGCTATGGGGTGGCAGTCACCTCACTGTGGGTGTAGTTGGGTGGATCTCACCTGAGTATTAGCCCCTTCCCTTGATCACAAGTTGAATAGCTGAGTGTAATAAGGCATGGTCAGCAGGACAACAAGAACTGTGTGTGGTGAGATTTCGCAGAGACCAAGAATGAACAAGTGACAGGAGAACAGTACCTAAAACTGCTAGAAAGATATACCGTGATATCTCTGGGAACTGACTAAATTGGCAACTTGTGTTGATGTTTGTCTATAAAACCCGTGGTGACAGAGATACGGAGGGAATACTGGTATGCAGACACTTGGAGACACAGAGGACATGAGGTGGAAAGGTTATGTGTTGGTGTCAAGCTGTTACTAGCTCCCCGAAAGCAAGAGGTAAGAGCAGTTGTCTCAACAGTATGGCCCTGCCAGGGTTCATAGTTCTAGTATGCCTTAGGCTGATGGATGCTGGGCTTCTGTGATAGGACTCCTGTGCTCTCAGCGAGCCACACCACCAGCAGTAGATGTAACTGCAAGAAATGTCAAACACCTGTAAAGTTTGAGTTACATATTGAAAGTCTGCAGCTGATGTTTGCATAAAAGAAACAGAAAACTGATTTACAGTTAGTACAACGTGAATGAAGAAAGCTGCTTTCAGAAGGTTTAAGATTACTAGGACCTGATGGCCATTAATTATCTTGCATCATACTAGTTTTTATCATTATTTTTTGTGTATACACCTGTGAAGACTTAAGCTATTTTCCACTAATGGTGCATAATGCAAATGAAAGTATAATTGCATCTATATATTGCATGTACTTGCCAGATGATGGTAAGGCAAAAGGGTAGAATAGAGTGGGAGTAGCACAAACTTACCTCTATCAAGAGTTGAGTAAAAGAGTGTAATGAGCCGTGACAGACAGGATAGTGCAGATGAGCGGAGTGGATGAGCCCTGGTACAGACCATGGATTAACAAGTGGTAGAATAATACCTGAAACTGCTGAAAAGACATATCACAATATCGTCTTGGATGGTTCCCACTCTTCCATTAGTACTTCCTCATTACCAAATGTCCTATGCTGTAGATCTATGACTAGCTCCAGGAACATCATCAAAGTAGAGAAAAACATGTTACAAATAAACAGATGGGCTATAGCTTGGAGTACCCCTCTTTCCTCCTGTAGTAAATGGTTAACAGTAAGTTTGTTTCTTTCTTCTTGGTGTGTGGTGAAGGATTTCAACCCAACCTGTGAATTGCTTCCCTCTGGAAGAGGGAAAGTATTAACAGTCATAGTAGAGAATCATAGAATGCTTTGCGTTGGAAGGGACCTTTAGAGGTCATCTAGCCCAACCTCCCTACAGTGAGCAGGGATATCTTCAACTAGACCAGGTTGCTCAGAATGCCGTCCAACCTGGCCTTGAATGTTTCCAGGGATGGGGCCTCCACTGCCTCTCTGGGCAATCTGTTCCAGTGACTCACCACCCTCATTGTAAAAAATTTGTTCCTTATATCTAGTCTAAAACGACCCTCCCTTAGTTTAAAGCAGTTACTCCTTGTCCTATTGCAACAAGCGCTGCTGAAAAGATTTTCCCCATCTCTCCTATAGGCCCCCTTCAGGTACTGAAAGGCTGCTAGAAGGTCTCTCCGCAGCCTTCTCTTCTCTCCTTTCTTTCTTCTCTTCTCCGGGCTGAACAGTCCCAACTCTCAGCCTTTCTTCTCTCCTTTCTTCATAGGAGAGGTGCTTCAGCCCTCGGATCATCTTTGTGGCCCTCCTCTGGACCTGCTCCGATAGTTCCATGTCCTTCCTGTGCTAGGAGCTCCAGAGCTGGACGCAGTACTGCAGGTGGGGTCTCACCAGAGCGGAGTACAGTGGCAGAATCACCTCCCTCGACCTGCTGGCCACACTTCAGCCCAGTATATGGTTGGCTTTCTGGGCTGTGAGTGCACATTGGTGGCTCATGTCCAGCTTTTCATCCACCAGTACCCCCAAGTCCTTCTCAGCAGGTCTGCTCTCAATCCCTTCATCCCCCAGCCTGCGTTGATAGTGGGGATTGCCCCGGCCCAGATGCAGGACCTTTCACTTGGCCTTGTTGAACCTCATGAGGTTCACACAGGCCTATTTCTCAAGCTTGTTCAGGTCCCTCTGGATGGGATCCTGTCCTTCTGGCATGTCAGTTGCACCACTCAGCTTGATGTCTCTGCAAACTTGCTGAGGGTACCTTCAATCTCGCTGTCTAACTCATTGACGAAAATGTTAAACAGCACCAGCCCCAGTATGGACCCCTGAGGGACACCACTTGTCACCGGCAAGTTTTGATTATTGCAGAACTGAAATTTGCAGTGATGTCGGTTTGTCCTTTCCTCCTCTCCACAGCTACAAAACGGGTTGATTGAGATGAGTGAGTCCTAATTTACATACGGATCTGGCATACTCCTCAGCAAATTAGAAACTGACCTGGCTTACAAGTTCTTACAAGGGTGTGTTTCCTCCACTAGCTTTACATCTCTGCTTTAGGAATCCATGTTAGTCACTTTACTCCTAATAGTGAATAGAGAAAGACAGGTGGTGCCACAGGGTGGGTTAATACTCTAGTTCCTGTCTGATTTTGGTACTTTGAACTTAGCTCCTGATAGTAACCACAGCAGCTAGGAAGCTAGTTACTAGTTGGTTGATGTACTCAGTGAGGTGAAGTGGCCTTCCTTCAGTTGTCCTGACTGTGGGATGGGATAACCCCACCCATAGGTGTAGGCTGGAAGATGACTGTCTGTGGAGCAACTCTGCAGACAGACCTGTGGGCTTCTGGTGGATGACAGCTTGAACACGTCATCAGTGTGCCTCTGTGACAGTGAATATTCACTGCATACCGGGCTACATTCGCAAGAGTGTAGCCAGCCATTCAGAATAGGTGCTAATTTCTTGTTGCTTGGCACTTGAGAGACTGCATCTGGAGAACTGTGTACAGGGTAGCTCCGCCCTCACCCAGGAAAAAAACCCACAGGTGTTATCAAAATGGTGTGAGTCCAAAGAAGGATGAGCAAGTTGATCAGAGAACCAGGACACACGACACGTGAAGAGAAGCAGCGGGAGAAGACACAGTTTAGAGGAGGGATCTAGCTGTACTGTTCATTGTCGGAAGGGGATTTATAGAGAGGTCAGAGCCAGATGTCTCAGAAGTGTACAGTGAAAGGACAAGAGATGTGGGTCATGGCTTAAACAAGTATATCTCCACTGGACACAGAGAAGTAACTTTTCATAATGAAAATGTTGAAGCACAGGGCGGTGCCCAGGGAAGTTCTGGGATGCCCGTGCTTGGAGATATCCACGCTTATATAGAGAAGGTCATGAGCAGCCTTGTCCAGCTTTGAAGTTAGCCTTGCTTTTAACAAGGGATTGGACCTCCAGTGGTCCTTTCCAGTCTCATTTCCTCTGTGGCTTGATTATATTCTTACCATTCTTCAAACTTTCACAAATGCTTTCCCAGAAGGTGTTTGGCAGATTTCAGTACCTAATTGGTCCCTGAGGTTTGACTCAGTAAGGAAATACAAGAATGTATATGCTACCACTATTATAAAAAGGAGCTGAAAAGAGAGGAGATTTATTTGCCGAAAATCAAATATCAAACTAAATGAAGGAGAAACATCAGACTAAGAATCCTTTTCAAAGCATCCTGGATTGTTGTGGATACACTGGTAACTATTCTGACCATTTATTAGAGTTTGGGTGTGATTTTTTTGAGACAGGGAAGCGATGTAGCTTTCATCCATTTCTCTGTGCATTTTGCCTTCTCCTTGTAGCATTGCTGTCTTTCTGTCTGGCCTTTTCTCTGTAAAGTCTTTACCTCTCTCTTTTCTTTTAACTCTAAACTAACTTTTAACTTACTTTTAATCTCCTTTTAACTGCAGTAAGTTTCTCTTTTGCAGTACTGATGTATCCATCAACTAGTCTAATCTGTTTCAGTGTCAGTCTACAGTGTGATTGCATTCCTCTGCAGTACCACTTCTGAATTCATTTCAACTAGTAGATCTTTGGGCACTTAGTCAAAGTACTCACTGTGTGTATTTGGCTTTTTGCTGTATTTGAATCTTGTCAGACCATTCAGAGATTCATTTGTCCTAGGGTCTATAACAGTTTCTGCACGTGCACCTCTCTCAACTATATGAAGAGGGAACTGTATGAATCGTTTTTACTGGAGGGAGGACTCAGTATTGCAAATGGAGTTTAGGACTCCATGTGCATGAACAAGGTTGTTAACGTGGTTATTGTGGCTGCTCCAGTCTTTTACAAAGGGTTCATTACTGGTATTGCCCTTTAAGGTCAGCAAAGCCAAACTGACTTGTGCTTGGTTGTTTTCCAGTAGTTCTCAAAATGAGGCTTTTTTTCTTTTTGTGCTAGCAATGGTGCCTCAATGAACCACACAACAGTGGTGGAATTTGTCCTCTTGGGCGTGACCAACAGCCGCCATTTGGAGATCATCCTCTTTCTGTTTCTTATGGTTGCCTACTTCTTGATCCTGCTTGGAAACATTGCTGTCATCAGCATCACTCTTGTGAATCGTTTCCGTCAGACCCCAATGTACTACTTCCTGAGAAATTTTGCCCTTTTGGAAATTACTTTTACCTCCACAGTCATTCCCAGCACCCTCTACAGCCTTCTGACAGAGAAGAAGAAGATTTCCCTGCCTGGTTGTTTCCTTCAGATGCTGCTTTTCTTTTACTTGGGTACCTGCACATTTTTCCATGTGGCAACAATGTCCTTCGATCGGTATGTTGCCATATGCCACCCTTTGCATTACACAACAATTATGAACAACAGATTTTGCCTCCAGCTGGTCCTGGCTTGCTGGGCAGTGAGTTTTCTCTTGATGTTTCCTCCCACCGTTATGATTGTCCAGTTGCCATTCTGTGGTCCCAATGTCATGAACCACTTTTACTGTGATACTTCCCTGTTGTTGCAACTGTCCTGCACAGACACAGGATTCATTGAAGGACTGATGCTTATCATACTATCTATCATCATAACTAGTACCTTAATAGTAACTGCTGTTTCTTATGGCTGCATTGTTATCACCATCTTGCATATATCATCTTCCACAGGTAGGAAGAAGGCATTTTCCACTTGCTCAGCTCACCTCATGGTGGTGATGATATTTTATAGCACATGTGCTTACAGGTATATCCGCCCAGCACAGCGAGGTGGGCAGGACTCTGACAAAGTTCTTTCTTTCTTCTTCTCTGTGGTGACTCAGATGCTTAACCCATATGTCTACTCACTCAGGAACAGTCAAGTCAAACAAGCCTTAAAGGAGAGCATGCTGAAGGCATTTTCTAGCTCCCTAAGGCAGTTGTGAGTGCTGGAGTAGCCCAAGCCAAGCCCATCCAAGTGACTGAATTGTTTCCCAGCTACAACATCAGCATTGTATAACTGTGAATTAAATTATGCTTTCTACATGTTGTGTAGTTCCTCCTTCTGTTAGCAACCAAAAAATGCAAACACAGAGAGGATCTTCTAGTCCTCCAGTACCTAGACTCAGCTTTGCCTGTGTTTTTTTTCCCCCTTGCAGTGGTGGGTTAGGCTTGGCTGACAACCACATTCTCATCCAGCTGCTCACTCACCCCTTCTACCCCATAGTGGGACAGAGCAGAGGCAGGACAGCTGCAGAAGAAGGGCAAAGTGGCTGATCGCCTCTGGGTCTGTCTCAGAGCTGACTCTTCAGGAAGCCAGAACTGACCTAACAGGAACAATAAACAGCAACCTGTCTGCAGAAACTGAGGACGTGCACAAAGGCCACTGAATTTAGAGGAGATGAAAGGCCAGCTCGCAGGTTGTGGGGTGTTAGCAGGAAAACCACCAGTGAAGACCCCACCATCCAATAAACTGCTTTGCAGGCATAGCAATCCTGACCAAAGGCCACTGCATGTCGAGGAGTTAGAGCTGCACGTAACAGTTCACCTGGTGAGGCTCAGGCCTGGGCCGGGCTGCACTGTGCCAAGCTGTTCTGTTCCATGCTGTGCCAGTCTGGTCGTTCCGGTCTGGTCCGTGCCCTCCCACGCTGCGCCATGGGCAGAACAAGGCCACAGGCTGGGTGGTGCCGCACGAGTGTCCCGGCCACAGCACAACCTCTTCAGCGCCTTGTAACGGAGGAGCCTGCAGGCAGCGCGCAGCGACCATGGCTACGTGGCTAAGTTTTTGATAGGTATCCATCACCAGTTGTCAGTTAATCGTATCACACCTATATTGTAGACACATGCTGGCAAATTTAAACAAACATAACTGACATAAACGCACCTGCTGTTGCTGTGATTACCATAATCACATGCTACAGTCTGTGTAAGGTGTACCACATCTCTGCGCATATAATTCTTACAGTCACAGTTTCTTTCCTCCCTGGCTAATACTGCTTTACATTTTCCTCCCCAATAACCAATGAAAACATACAACTGATGTCCCATCATACTGGCTGCTCTTTCTCCTGTTGGTAGAAGAGTTGGCACTGCAGGTATGGAGCACCTCTGAGTTTTCAGCTGTGGTTTTGGGGCTCTGTGCTCAGTGTTGCTACTAAGAGGCTGAGTGAACAGAGGGTGGAGTGGGAAAGGAGCATCATCTAGTGCATGCTTATGGTAAATACCCATCATGAGCCTGAGTGTGTGCTCAGGGAAAGTCTGTTCTCGAGGAAAAGAACTCTCTGCCCAGACTGCATCCTAGGGTTTTCCCAACATTGTGGATAAGCACAGTGATGTCCCTGCTGATTTTCTCCCTGTGACTTTTGAGCCTTCACAGGGAGATGGCAATGCTGAAGGAAAGCACCTAGATGGTCCACAGAAGTCCTGCGATGGACAGGCTGCTCAAAAAAAGCTGATGCACCCAAACTCCAATACACCTTTCTCCTGGGCTGGGATGAATTGTGTCTGGAGATTCTGATGACAAGTGCAATTAGGAGAGGTTTCCCTACTGAACAGTGTGAATGAAAAGTTTCCAAATCTCCTGGGAAAACAGATGAGAGTTAAGTATTAAAAATCTGAAGGAGTGAGATGAAAACCCAGGTTACAGACAGAGGGAGTGTTTTATGGAGCAGCCCAGTGGGAGATGAAGTAAGAAGTGTTGACCACCTTGACCTACGCACTTCCCAATCTTCTCCAGCATTTCAGAGGAGGTATGTAAGTGTCCCAGGGCTAGGACCAACACTGCAACAGCACAGCTGTAACTATAACAACAGCCATAACCATGCTCTCTAGAATTTCAGAAAACGTAAGCAGGAGAAAGACATTCAGGAAAGGGCAGAACTAAACCACACATCTTTGCCTCTCATTTTCACTAGGTAAAGACCCACTGATGAAATCAGAACATCCCAGATGTGCCTCAGCAAACATGGCACTTTCCTGTAATCTTCAGCATAAAGTGATTACCTTTCGTGTGATAATGCCTGGGAAGGAAGACTCAGGTCTGGGTGTCACCTGTTCTGCCCCAAGTTTCTTTCCTCCCTGTTGTCTCTGAAAACCCTTCTCTCACAGGAAGGCAACAAAAAGTTCAGCTCTTTCACTCTTCCTTCCAGAGAGGGAGCTCTAGGCCTGAAGCACCTGAATGCAATTTCTTAGCATTACGGAAATAATCAGTGTCCTGGAGGGAGTCTCCCTTGGGATTTCAGGGAAGGAGCACTGTGTAAGAGAATCCCTGTGAATATGAAAGTTCTGAGCTGGTGCAAAGTGTTTCAACGCCTCAGGCAATGGCTGTCCCTCTCCAGACCTCCAAAGCATTTCAGACTGTTCTGAGAAAAAGAGAAACTGAGATGGGGCAATACACACAGGCTTTTCCAGACTGATGCAGCAGAGCCCAGTGAGGGTCCAGAAGGAGGACTCAGCTCAGATCCTGCAGAAGACTATAATGGGGTTGACTCCTTCAGAATTAGGCAGCCATGAGTGACTGAGGTTGCCTTTTCAGCCTCTGCCAATCATTTTATTGCTCAAGTGAATACCTTGTATACTAACGCTATATACTGTACGGGTAACAGCAGATGAGGAGAAAGCTGAGGTACTCAACAACTTTTTTTGCCTCAGTCTTCACTGGCGACCATTTTCCCAAAGCCAAAATTGGGAAGGGCAGCCACTGGGGAATGTGATGATTCCTTCCCACTCCCAACTCCGCCCAGACCAAACATACTGGAGACTCTGAACTGGAAATTTTACCTTGAGGAGTTCACCGTGATACAGGTACAGCTCAACCAATAGAAGACATAAGTAGAGGGAATTCATCTGTAATGCTAGACTTCAGCTGGTAGCTGCAGTGGTATCCCAGCATGGTAGGTGAATTTAGGCTAAGCTTTCTGGCCCTCTTTAGCTCTGCAGATGCTGTCGGTCTGTAGCACAAGGCATGTATTGAGCTCAGAGCCTGAAGACACTTGGCTTCACGCTGCTCCCAAGGAGGCTGTTGGCTTCCTCCAGGCACTTGTCCAGCTGGGACACTGCAGTCAGGGAGAGACGGGGACACTCGGGGAGTCAGGCAGGAGGGAGAGTCCACAGATGGGAAGGAGAAAGGGGACACAGCACTCTTTCATCTGCCTGCAGGAAATTGTGGTCCTGCGGAGGGGTGAGGCAGGTCCCACTGGAGACAGAAGGGAGGAGGCTGTGCTGTGGGGATCAGCAGGAAAAGGACCCTCAAGACTCACCAGCTCGGCTGCACGGCCAGGTCACAGCCTTGGCCTCCAGCAGCTCACAGAGGTCTTGGTAGCACTTTTTTCTGTGCAGGTAGGTCACAGCCAGCACTGTAGCCCAAATACTTGGCTCCATGACCTGTAGGAGAACAGTGACTCAGACCAGCACATAGTGCTAAGCATTCCTCCTGCCCCCTCACTGCTTCCCCTCGCTTCCTTTGTGGCTTCTGGTTTCTGATCCCTTCATTCCTCTCTGCCTGCCATTTGGATGCCAGTGTTGCCACCAGCCAAGGGGTTTCCACTGCCCCAGGATGGCACGCTGCCACCATAAGAGGTTTTTCCATTACCTCACTAGGCGTCTTTCCCTTGATTTCAGCCTCATCAACTTCCAGCACAGAGGCCAAGCCTGAGCAGAGGGCCCCGGAGCCATCTGTGTTCTGCAGTGCCACCAGCTCCTGGCACTCAGCAATGGCTTCGGTGGACCAAAGCCCAAAAACTGGAGACCGCAAAACAAATTCTGTGGGGTTCACATACTTGAGAGAAGAAATAGATGGTGGTGGTGTAACCAGAGTGATAGAGTCTGCTAACGATAGCAATGAACAGCAAAAAGGGCTTGGGGGATTGATACCAATTATTGTATTCTTTTAATCTGTATTCTAGTCTCTAGGTAACAGTTAATGCTAACAAAATAGGAGACAATCTGTTTCTGTCAAAAGAGAATGATGAAGCGTGTTTTTGTGTAGCAAACTGAGAAAGCTAGCTAGGACTGCCAAGATTAAGAGCTGAACAGGTAAAAGGTAATTCTGACAGGGGGAGATTGCAACCACTAACCCACTGACCACCTACCCAAGTAACACCACCTACTCACAAGAGAACAATGGAAGAGGACGAGTGAGTCTACGCAAAAATTTACATGTGAAGCAAACAAATTTGCACCAATAACCAAGGAGAATAATAATGAATATGTATTAATAAAATAAATATGTATATTTTTGATTTATATAAACTGCTTGGAAAAGGTATGAAGTATGCACGTTCGGTGGAATTATCCCCCATGCATCCAGCGCTGCAATAAAGAATGCCTGCCTTTTAACACTACATTGGTGTTACGAGGTTTTAATCCCAGATTTTCGGTGACAGTATCTGGCAACCTAGTTGGGACCCCGCTTGTTAATACTAACGCATCCGTGGGATCACGGGACCTCCAGCCAGCATCGAGGTATTCTCAAGGAGAACCTCTGATCCCCAGACTGAAGGATTCCAAGTAATTCTCCTGGAATTAAACAATAAGGCATTCTTTTAACAGGTAATGGAGCTCTGGGTAGGAGCCTGCTTGTAAGGCACGGTGAAAGCCACGCAGGGTTGGTCTGAAGAGGTACCTCGGTTGGTAAGTTTCTGCTAGGTGAAAGCCTGTGGGGGCCCAAAGGGGGAGTCTTTAACGGGATGTTGAAGTCTCCAAGGTTGGGATTTCTGGCAGGGGGCTGGGATCCCAGAGGGAGCTCCAACAAGGGTTGGGGTCCCTCTGACTAGTGCCTGTAATAGTGCACAATCGCAACCACTAGTCTTTAGGGAGATGGGTACATTTCTGAGCAAAAAATCCATCCCACAAAGTACACCCTTGGGCTGTATTTTAAAGCATTGGAAAGATCTCGGGGGTGATCCTCTGACTTGTAAACAGTAAATTATTGTAATCATTGGTGGCCAATGTATACCTTGGAAAGTGGGGAGAAATGGCCAGAAAATGCAACATTGCGATATAATACCATCTTGCAATTAACATTATTTTGCAAAAGGGAAGGTAAATGGGATGAGATAACATATGTAGATCTGTTTTTCACACTGAGAAATCATCCAGAGTAGCAAAAACAGTGTGGGATACCTCCACAAAATTCTATGGTGATGGCTTTAAAGAAGGCGAAATCTGGTGAGGACTTGAAAAAGTGCTGGTCTGCTTGTAGTGCCCGTAAAAGGTGTTTAAAATATGGACCCAAGGAGGATGATATTGAATTATTGGTTGCACCTCGCTGGAGATGGGGAAATGATCAAGAGGATCTAAATTTGGAGGCTGATAATCCTTCTGCTCCTCGTATGGAAGCAGAAGCAGAGGGATTTAGCCTGATTTCAGGAAGGACACAGGGAAAGAAAAAAAGGGTGGCTGAACCAGCTCCCCTCCAAGCCCCTCTCTGAGAAGCAATAATGAATAATGGTCCAGTAGTAGCCAGGGAACATTTTCCTGCCTCTCAGATCTTGCTTTCCTCACCACAGGTGATGAGTAATCATAGAATCATAGAATCATGGGTTGGAAATGACGTATAAGATTATCAAGTCCAACTGTCAACCCAAAACCGCCATACCTACTAAACCATGTCCTGAAGTGCCAAATCTACACATTTTTTTAACACTTCCAGGGATGGTGACTCAACTACCTCCCTGGGCAGCCTATTCCAATATCTGACCGCTCTTTCAGTAAAGACATTTTTCCTAATATCCAATCTAAACCTCCCCTGACACAACTTGAGGCCATTGCCTTTTGTCCTATTGCTAGCTAGCTGGGAGAAGAGACTGACACCTGCCTCACTACAACCTCCTTTCAGGTAGTTGTAGAGAGCAATACGATCTCCCCTCAGCCTCCTCTTCTCCAGACTAAATTGCTCCAATTCCCTTAGCTGCTCCTCGTAAGGCTTGTCCTCCAGACCCCTCACCAGCCTCACTGCCTTTCTCTGGACATGCTCCAGCACCTCCATGTCCTTCTTGTAGTGAGGGGCCCAAAACTGAACACAGTATTTGAGGTGCGGCCTCACCAGTGCTGAGTACAGGGGCACAATCACTTCCCTACTCCTGCTGGCCACACTGTTTCTGATACAAGCCAGGATGCTGTTGGCCTTCTTGGCCATCTGGACATATTACTGGCTCATGTTCAGCCAGCTGTCGACCAACATCCCAAGATCCTTTTCCGCTGGACAGCTTTCCAGCCACTCCTCCCCAAGTCTGTAGTATTGCATGGGGTTGTTGTGACCCAAGTGCAGGACCCGGTACTTGGCCGTGTTGAACCTCATACAATTGGCCTTGGCCCAGCAATCCAGTCTGTCCAGATCCCTTTGCAGAGCCTTCCTACCCTTGAACAGATCGACATTCCTGCCCAACTTGGTGTCATCTGCAAACTTACTGAGGGAGCACTCAATCCCCTCATCCAGATTGTTGATAAAGATGTAAAACCAGACCGGACCCAAAACTGAGCCCTGGGGAACACCACTCACGACCAGCCACCAGCTGGATTTATCTCCATTCATCACCACTCTCTATGCTCAGCCATTCAGCCAGTTCTTTATCCAGCGAAGAGTACACCCATCCAATCCATGGGCACCTAGTTTCTTCAGGAGGAAGCAGTGGGGAACAGTGTCAAAGGCCTTACTAAAGTCCAGGTGGAGAACATCCATAGCCTTTCCCTCATGCACTAGGCAGATCACCTGGTCATGGAAGGAGATAAGGTTGGTCAAGCAGGATCTGCCTTTCATGAACCCATGCTGGCTGGGCCTGATCCCCTGTTTGTCCTTCACATGCCCAGTGAGTGCACTCAGGATGAATCGCTCCATAAGCTTGCCTGGCACTGAGGTCAGGCTGACAGACCTGTAGTTCCCGGGATCCTCCTTCCAGCCCAGCTTCTAGATGGATGTTACAGTGGTGAACCTCCGGTCATCTGGGACCTCCCCTGTTAGCCAGGACTGCTGATAGATGATGGGGAGTGGCTTGTCCAGCTCCTCTGCCAGTTGCCTCAGCACTCTTGGGTGGATCTCATCAGGCCCCATAGACTTGTAAGTGTCCAGGTGGCGTAGCAGGTCATTAAGTGCTTCCTCCTGGATTATGGGAGGTTTGTTCCGCTCTCCTTCCCTGTCTTCCAGCACTGGGGGCTGACTACAGTGCAAATAACCAGTGTGACTATTAAAGACTGAGGCACAGCAGGCATTAAGTACCTCAGGCTTTTCCTCATCCTTGTTGGCAACATTTCCCCTTGCATCCAATAAGGGATGGAGACTCTCCTTGGCCCTTTTTTTGTTGTTGATGTATTTGTAAAAACATTTTTGTTGTCCCTTACAACAGTGGCCAGCCTGAGTTCTAGCTGGGCTTTTGCCTTTCTGATTTCCTCCCTGCATGACATAACGAGACGCCTGTACTCCTCTTGAGTCACCTGCCCTACTTCCATAAGTGGTAGGCCCTCCATTTTTTCCTGAGTCCCAGCAAGAGCTCCCTGTTCAGCCAGGCCCGTCATCTTCTCCGCCGGTTCGTCTTGTGGCACATGGGGACAGCCTCCTCCTGTGCCTTTAAGACCTTTAAGACTTCCTCCTTTAAGAATGTCCAGCCTTCCTGAACCCCTTTGCCCTCCAGGACTCTCTCCAGGGGACCCTCTCAACCAGCATCCTGAACAGGCCAAAGTCTGCCCTCCGAAACTCCATGGTGGTGGTTTTACTGGCTTCCCTCTTAACTTCGCCTCGAACTGTGAACTCAGTCATTTCATGGTTGCTAAGCCCAGGATGCCCTCCAACTACCACATCTCCCACCAGTCCTTCTCTGTTAGTAAACAGGAGGTATAGTGAAGCACCTCCCCTGGTAGGCTTACTTACCAGCTGCATCAGGAATTTATCTTCCACACACTCCAGGAACCTCCTAGACTGTTTCCTCTCTGCTGTGTTGTATTTCCAGCAGATGTCTGGTATGTCCCCCACAAGAACAAGGGCTAGCGACTGTGAGACTTCTGCCAGCCTCTTACAGAAAACGTCCTCCACCTCTTCATTCTGGTTGGGTGGTCTGTAACAGATCCCCAGCAGGATGTCTGCCTTGTTGGCTTTCCCCCTTATCTTTACCCATAGAATCTAAGCAGTCCCTAACATGCAGTGCCACTTGTTGCCTTCAGAGGCGTGGTGACCTGGTTCAGGAACGGCACGGCGACCAATCCCAGGCCGCTCGGGCCATCAGCTCACAGACACCAATGTGGTGGACGGCAAATGGCGTTTATTGGTGGGTAGCACAGCATTAAATAGTCTAGGTTTACAGTGTCACTTCCATCTGCTTGCGTCATAGGCTAAATGCTATTGGCTATCCAGAGAGGGGCCCTATCTTTCCGTACAGCGTGACATCTTCCGACCGCCAAGCCCTAACTATCCACAGCCACCCCACCACCTCTCTTTCCTCGCCTGTCCCTTCTGAAGAGCTTACAGCTATCCATCGCAGCACTCCAGTCATGAGAGTCATCCCACCACATTTCTGTGATGGCAACCAAGTCATAGCTGTCCTGCTGTACAATGGCTCCCAGCTCCTCCTGTTTAGTGCCCATGCTACGTGCATTGGTGTAGATGCACTTGAGCTGGGCTATCAATCTCATCCCCAACCCTGGCATGCCACGCCTGGGCTCATCTCTAGTGTGCCTGGTTACATCCCCTTCCCCCTTTGAACCTAGTTTTAAGCCCTCTCAATGAGCCCCGCCAGCTCATGGACAACAATCCTTTTTCCCCTTTGTGACAGCTGGACTCTGTCGCCAGCAGGCCCAGTGCCCTGTACACCTCCCCATGATCAAAGAAACCAAAATTCCACTGATGGCACCAGTCTCTGAGCCAGGTGAGTTTTCCTACCCCTTTCAGTGCTCTTCCCTGCCACTTATGGGATTGAGGAGAACACCACCTGCACCCCTGATCCTTCAACCAATCGCCCCAGGGCCCTGAAGTCCCTTTTGATGGCTTTGGGACTTCTCTCCATGATCTCGTCCCTGCCAACCTGCATTACCAACAGTAGGTAATAATCAGAGGGCTGCACCAGACCAGGGAGTTCCTTAGCAACATCCCTAACCCGGGCCCCAGGGAGGCAGCAGACTGCCCTGTGGGATGGGTCTCGTTGGCATATCGGGCCCTCTGTTCCCCTTAGAAGGGAATCACCTCCTTTTTTTCTGAACAGGGGCAGCCATAATGTATGGGGCTGACTGACTCTTCCTAGGTAACCCCCCGAATGGAGCTTCACCCACATCCTCATTTTCCTGGCGCTCACATTCCAGAACCCCGTATCTGTTGCTTAAGGGCAACTGGGGAGGTGAGGGAGGCTGGGAGGGGATCTGCCTGCTGCCCCGAGCAGGGACCTGTTTCCATTCCCCCCTGTCTCTTAGGTCCGCTCTTTCTGCTTGGTGGCAAGAGGGTAGGGGGTCCTCTGCTTCTTGCAGAGCTGCCTCCTGCTGCCTTGGCCTCGGGGATGGCAGGGTGGGGCTCCACCGTTTGATCTCCCTCTCGCACTCCCTGATGCTCCTTAACCTCTCCACTTCCTCTTTCAGCTCTGCCACCAGGCTGAGAAGATCATATACCCATGTTTAGTAAGTGGCACCTTTGGTCAAAAAGTGCCCCAAATACTGAACTGCTGACCCCTTAACCTAGCTTCACATTCCCAAAACTTCTGTACAGCTGGGGTGTATCCTTGAAGGTTCTCACTGACTCTTGATGGAGAGCACTCAATGGTTGTGGATTGTTTTGGGGTGCTGGACCTCCAGAATCTCTCTTCTGAGCATCTCTGGAGGATGTCAGCCCCCTCAATTCAGGGCCTCTTTTGATGTGTGAAGAAGTAATACCTGGTCTTAATGTGGCATGAAAGTAGTTCTGCTCAGATGCTCACGTATTTTCTGTCCAGGCAGGATAGCAGAGTCTGTTGCATCCAGAATAGGAAGCAGCCAGGTGACCAACCTGAGGGGTGGCAGTGGTATAAGGAGTTAGCACAGGTCTGGACAGAAGCTGTGTGCTGTTGCTGAGGGGACAATTGTAGCCACCCCCCTGCCTGTCACATACATGCATGGTCTGAAGTTCTCCAGCGTTCAACCTATGCTTGCATTGGTGAGTTCACCCCTGGTAGACAGCACTGCTCAGAAAAGAAGGGAACTGGGCTGTGGAGAGATTGTGGCCCTGCCTACAAATCCATGGAAGCATTTTGGGTACTACATTTCCACTGTTTTTTTAAGCCTGCATGGGTCCAGCAGATTTGAACGTGGAGGGTCCTGTCAGGGAGCAGAAAAGGCCAGCTGCTCCACAAAGGCAGGTGAGCTGCGGGCCAAATGCAAGAGTAGGGTGGGTGGGAGCAATGACCTCACCAACAAAGAGCCAAGATGCTGAGGGGTAAGTGAGGGTCAGGACTGGGTCCAGAGACAGTGGTCAGGATCAGACACAGTCAGTGGTCACCCAGCAAGTCGAGTAACAGAGGGCACAGACCCTTGCTTCTTGCTTTCTTCACAACAGCTCTTCTCAGCAAAGGAGCTGACCTTGGAGTCAGCCATCTACACTGCTTGACTTAGCCAGCTGAACTGGAGCAGGCTCATTTACTTTAAGAAGTCCCACTTCCTACATACTTTCTTTCTAAAAGGTTCTTGTTATAATTTTATTCTATCCATGACCAGTCCTATTTTTTCTGCTTTCAATAACAATGCACAGAGATATGCATGAAGTAAGCACACGCATGGATTTTCAGTAACTACCTAAAATTTAAATATCATTTATGTGAATTTGAAGTCTGTGGTCAGTTCCAATCTGTTTTAGGAGGTAGAATTCAGTTGGCAATTGTAAAATACATGTATATATACAGTCAAAACATAGATATCTGTGGTGAGTTAAACTTGGCTGGTTGCCAGGTGCCCACCAATCCGTTCTGTCATTCCCTCTCCTCAGCAGGACAAGGGGAGAAAATAAGATGAAAAACTAGTGGGTCGAGATAAAGGCAGTTTAATAAAGAAAAAGAAAAGGGATTACGCAGAAATATAGGAAACAAATAATTTTATTCACTGCTTCCAGTCAGCAGGTGATGTCCAGCCCCTTCCTGGGAAGCAGGACCTCACTACACATAGTGGTTGCTTTGGAAGACAAACATCTGAATAACAGATATTACCTTCCTCCTCCTTTCTCTTAACTTGTATTGCTGAGTAAGACATATATGGTATCGAATATCCCTTTGGTCAGATTGGATCAGCTGTCCTGGTTATGTTCTCTCCCAGTCCCTTGCCCACCCCAGCCTATGGGCCTTTTGAGGGTGATTGCAAGGTGTTAGAGATTCAGCGTTGATACTCTAGCGGTAGCTAAAGCACCGGTGTGTTATCAACACCTTTCTAGCTGCAAATACAAAACACAGCACTATGAGGACTGGTATGGGGAAATTTAACTCCATCCCAGCCAGACCAAATACAATGTCTATGGAACAGAGTTTAGGAAAAACATATCATTTTAATGTAAGTTGTAGTCACACAAAAAGAAGAAACTACTTGCCATTTTGATTGACAATGGGAAACAAAGTAACAGAGAAAATAAATGATAGGCAAATACAAAAATTACTTTTTACTGTTTTCACCCTGTTGTAGTTGTGTCATAGCTTGAAAAATATGCAAAACGTGAGGTATTGTGGTCTGTTAATGGTAATTTCTCAAATGCAGTAATGCCAACAGGCACTCATTATTCCAGCAGGAAAAATAAGCAGTGGTACAACTGACGCATCTCATATCAGTTCTAGATGTAGGCTCATCTTTCAGCAGTACACAGGCAGGCAGATAGAGGCACAGCCATCTGGAGAAGGTTTATGCACTGGAAGACTTGATTCATCTACAGAGCAAAAGCACTTCAAGTGGGCATGCATCATATCAGACTAGGCTAAAATCACATTTCTAACAGGAAAATCACATTAGGCTGGTCCAGGATGAAAATATGAGGATGGACATTAATGCACAGGATATGAAGAAAATTACAGCAGGAAGGATGAATAAGTAGACAAACAAACACGCTGTCAAGCTATTAAATATTCATTGTAGTGTAACTGAATGCCAAATTTCCTTAGGTATTCTTTTACTTTCCATATGCTCAGTATATTTTGGGGTAAGAAGGGCAGAAGTTTGCCTTAGCAGTCTGCCTGTGGGAATTACAAATGCAAACTGTTCTGCAGAAAGGTAGGTGGGAAACTTTCCTTTTATCTTTTCTATTGAAATATGATTTGTGAAACAGGAATAATTTTTATTTTATTTTGAAGTGTTACTTTTTTGGACATTCAATCTGAATGAAATGAAGATTTTTCAATGTGATTGTCCAGAACTAAGACACTAGTCTGTGGTCAAGAGAGAGAGAGAGAGAGAGAAATCCTCTTACAGTATAGTTCATCTCGTAGAAGCATAGAATCATAGAACAGTTCGGGTTGGAAGTGACCTTATAAATCATCTAGTTCCAACCCCCTTGCCAAGGGCAGGAACACCTTCCACTAGACCACATTGCTCAAAGCCTCATCCAACCTGGTCTTGAACCCTTCCAGGGAGCAGCCATCCACAGCTTCTCTGGGCGAACTATTTTAAACAGTTACTGGGGAATTAATATGTCCAAGTGTTTGTGTCTACGCCGAGCTTAACTGTGTGTGTGTAACAATATTTATTTAACAAGTAACACCAGGTCCCTGCTAGATCACTTTGTTGTTCCTCAGCCTTGTGTTCTTTTAGCTTCTGAATTAACTCTTTAACAGAAAAAAAAAACATGCACAGAAAAAACCTCCAAAACAAAAAAATAACAAAAACTTGCCAACCTCTAAAAAAAAAGAAGGAAAAAAGGAGAGAGGAGAGAAGAGAGAAAGAAGAGAAATTGATCATTTTAGTAACAATCAGTGTATTAAAGTAGAAAAAAGATCTCTTCTTATGATTTCATTCAGTATCTATTATGTTTCCTAGGTATGGTATTTGTCATCTTGGGTGATGAAATAGTCACTCAAAGAATCCCTCTCTTTTCCTTTCTCCGTTTGATTGAGGGTTTCTAAATCATGACTTGTTTCTGTTGGCTGGAATATCACTTTCTGACCCTGCAGGTTTAAAAAAATATTGCCAAATGAGAAAAGTCATACCTTTCAACATTTTCCTCAATATTTTTCTGGATATTTCAGTTTTTCATCAGGTTCAGGATTCACAAACATTCATCAATCTGTCCGGTTCTTAGAAAATGCATATTATGGTTTTCCACTGGTTGTACTGATCTGATTTAGTTAGGTCATGAATACATCCTGCTGCAGTGCCCTGGTGCCCTACCATCCTGCCCAGGCTGTTGTCCAGCTTTCTGACTGGGGACAAGAGCATTTCTACTGTCAGCTGCATTACACAATTTTATTTCTTTGGTTCCCTAGCAGTCACTGGAAGTTTTATCAGTGATGTCCTATGATCGATATTTAGCAGTGTGCAAACCCTTTCACTACAGAGCTGTCATGAATAGCAGATACTGTCTGCAGCTTATAGCTTGGTCTTGGATGAATGGTTTCCTTGTTATGGCCAGACGCTGCTTCCTGATTTCACAGCATTCCTTCTGTGGTCCCAAGTTTATTGATCACTTCTTTTGTGATTCCACTCCAGTGATAAAACTCTCCTGCTGTGACTGCAGCCTGACTGAAATGTTGGTGTTCATCCTCCAATCAGTATGCGCTACGCCCTTTCCTACCAACCCAGGTGTCCTACATGTGTGTCATCACCGCTGTCCTGAGAATGTCTTCCACCACTGAGATGCAAAAGGCTTTTTCCACTTGCTTTTCCCACCTAATTGTTACATTTTTTTGTGGAAGATTAATAATTATTTATGTCCTGCCAAAAACTAAGACTCTAAGAGCATTGAATAAACTCTTCTCAGTTTTCTACTCTGTTGTGACTCCACTGCTCAACCCCCTCATCTACAGTCTGAGAAACAGAGAGGTGAAGAACACTGTGAATAAAATAGTCAAGAAACGTGAATATTTCCTAAAGGTTAGATAGTCTTAATCATTTTTTTCTCCCACAAAACAATGACAGAAAATAACCTATGACATTTGAAGGAAGACTCTCCTCGTAATTTTTAGCCCTCAGAGCCTGTGCTACTTACCCAAGACATTTCACTATCAGCTTAGCTAATCTGACCTACCTTCATTGTCCAAGTAAGGATGAGACATTTTTCTCTGGAAAAGGGTCATCTCTCTTCAAAAATTGTTTCAGTTGCCTGGGTGACTAGTTCAGCTTTCAATGTCCAGCTAGTGATTCCTCAAATTAGCTGGTTGCAATACCACTCCTCTGAGAAGTGGCCCATTTCACCTTAAGAAAGTGATTGAGGACAGTTGATTATTAGATGAACAATTTAGATCTAAGGAGTAATTTTTTAGGTAGCTAAAGGCAGGTCAGAGGAATGGATCTAATTCAGAGGGAGCAATTTAATCTCTGTTTTAGAGTAACTATACCAGTATGAATATATTTGTCCCTGTGAATGTGAATGCTAAAGTTGGTTGCATAGTTGTAAGTTTGCACATTAAAAAAAAGCATAAATGGCACACTAGTAACTCTTAATCGGTTCTACGTTTTTAGACATTTCATACTCGTGTTTATTTGTCGTCTCAGCTGTTTTCAGCGGCTATGTGAACTTAGTTCGTAAGTTTTCTCTTTTAGACACAACACTGATGGCAAATGTAAGCATGAGTTCTACAGAGATGCAGGTGAACCACAGCCATGGAGACAGTTCTTCATGAATACCTTGGGATGCAAAGATGGCTGAGGAAAGAGAACTATCTTAAACTTTTTTCCTCAGAAAGACAGCCATACCTTTTCATGTCAGTAACTACAAACGTTTTTCAGCACTTAGCCTGAGATTTTAATATTCCCCTAATATTTTAAGTCTCTGGTTTAGATGCTTAAGCCACAGCTTGTCACCCTAGAAGTCTTTAAGAATCAATGGAGAGAAATTTATGCAAAGTGCTGATTTCTTTGACCTTTCTTAGAAGTTCATTGCAGTATGGGCTGACACACCTTTTCTGAGGTCACTATTTAAAGAAATTTGCTGCAACAATTTTCTTTAGATGTTTAAGAAGGATGAATTGCTAGGGTAACTCGCCTCATATATTTCATGATGCATTGAAAAATATGGCCATAAGATTCCATAAAGTTCTGTGGGGAAGTCACTCTTTCCATATAACAGGACCTCTGCTGATTCTCCAAAGCTGACATTTCGAAAGATGTCAGAATTTCCACTTGGCCATAATATGTGCTTGGATTTGGTGTTTAAACCCCATAAGGCTTAGGGTAGTCATCTTCTTGAAGCTTTTTTTACCTGGGGGCTAGGAGTCTCCTAAGCAAGCTAAGTGCTTCCAATATAGCCTGCACTGAAGCTAATCACCCTGAGGTTTGCCTTTGAGTTGGTGAGAAGAAAAACATATTTTGCATGGCTGAGCTGACCTCTTGCAGGCATTGAAGGAGCAATCCACGAGCTTAACCAAAATAATCTAGTGTGTAAATTAACTGCCAGAACATAAACTGCTACTACTTTTGCAGATACCCTGGGGCACCCAAGCCAACTGGCTGAGGCTTACGTATATAAAACGGAACAAAAGAGAAACCTACACCTTATGAATTGACAGCTGAAGGCCAGGTAATATAGCACCCAGCACTTAATGATACTAGGCATCTGTGTTTCGAAACTGACTGTATCCCCAGCATGTTTTCAGATTGTTTGTGTCATTCTGTGTGGCTTCCAGCTGTATATCCAAAAGGCTGGCTGGCTTGAGACATACCTTTTTTGTACATATCACATCCTCTAGGAGATCCAAAATGGTACTAGATGCCTGCCTGTGTACACTTCAATTGTTCCCCTGTTTCTTCTTACCTAAACAGCTCGTTAGACTCCTGGAATCACTCATCAAAAAACATAAGATGTGATTTTTCATTAATCACCTCACAGAATGAAAAATAAAGCCAGATTTGTCATCATCATTGGATCTCCATATCATTGAGGAAGCAGTGGCATGTTTAACATAACAACTTCATCAATTCCATAAATAAGTTACTTGTATTTTTCGTGTAATTGGGTGCTCTGAGTTCAGGAACAGTCTAAATCTATCACATTGAGCTTGTTTATGAGGAATCTTACTTGCAAGGTAAACAGGACCTGAGTGCTTAGCACCTTTGTGGTGTGTGTCTTAATGGCTCATCTGTGTGGGTGGATTCCACAGGAAAATTGTGGTGGGGAGTCAGTGTTCTGTAGAGCCCTACACAACTGTCTACCACCTGCAACTGAAATGCATGGGTCCTTATTAATTGTGATAGGTGAAATGGACGAATTATGTCCCTTACATGCCATATCATGTAAAATTTGATTAGCATCCCAAATCTGGAGCTTAGGATCAAATCTAATGAAGGAAATTATTTGACTTTCCTTTGAACACAACAAATTCACATTTCTCAGGTGAAGATCCTTATCCTGTAATCTATTTGCTGTTAAGGGATATAACCAGGCATTTCCAAGGGCCATCCTTGACTGCAAACATAGAATCAAAAAATCACAGAATCATAGATTCATTAAGGTTGGAAAAGACCTCTATGATTATCAAGTCCAACCGTCACCCCAACACCACCAAGCCTACTAAACCATGTCTGGAAGTGCCATACCTGCACGTTTTTTGAACACGTCCAGGGATGGTGGTGTCACCACTTCCCTGGGCAGCCTATTCCAATGCCTGACCACTCTTTCAGTAAAGAAATTTTTTCCTAATATCTAATCTAAACCTCCCCTGACACAAATTGAGGCCATTTCCTCTAGGCCTTGTTATCTGGGAGAAGAGACCAACACCTGCCTCACTCCAATCTCTTTTCAGATAGTTGTAGAGGCCAGTAAGGTCTCCCCTCAGCCTGCTCTTCTGCAGACTAAACCGCCCAAGTTCCCTCAGCTGCTCCTCATTGTCCTGGGTTCAGCCAGGACCTTTTTCACCAGAAGCCAGTAGGGAATACAGCCGAGCGGGCTGACCCAAACTGGCCAAAGAGAACAGGGTATTTGATACCATGTGCCGTCACGCTGGGTTCTGGTGGGGGAGCTGGCTGGGGGGAAGGCAGTTGCCACTCGGGAGAGTGCAGGACACCAGGCAGTGAGAGGTGTTCTGGCCGTTTTGCTGTTTGTTTTGTAAATTCTCCTTATCAGTATTGTTGTTGTTGCTGTTCATTTTGTTTGCTGTTCTGTTAAACTGCCCTTATCCTGACCCACAAGTTTTTTGTCTTTTTTCTTTCTATTCTCCTCCCCACTCCAGCGGGGGGGAGGAGTGGTAGAGCGACCGCATGGCCCTTTGTTGCTGGCGATGGCCAAACTGCAACGCTCATAAGACTCACTTTTTGATAACATTTAGTTTAAAACAGCTGAAATAAAATTGACAATGGACTAAATGAGGAGCCAGAAATCAGTTGCTAACACAAAGGAGCCCAGCAGCATTTGCTGTGCTCTAAGGTATTCTACCTGCCTTCTAGATGCTGCTTCAAAAGTATTTAGTTCCCCAAAAAGTACTGTGGCATGTCTTGCTGCTATGTGTAAATTGGTTTAGATGCTAATATTTAGGAAATTGAACCCAACTCTTTGGTTGTCTGACTCCTCGGACCCGACTGACTGCATTATCACAGAATCACAGAATCACAGAATCACAGAATCACAGAATAGTAGGGGTTGGAAGGGACCTCTGTGGGTCATCTAGTCCAACCCCCCTGCCGAAGCAGGGGCACCTACAGTAGGCTGCACAGGAT
>Ga0065711_1032302_pt1 | contig 27582 bp, 14 predicted proteins | sample Hoacrofraction12_FD_59098 | JGI IMG/M metagenome (GOLD analysis project Ga0065711, IMG submission 59098) | Hoatzin crop microbial communities from Cojedes, Venezuela - Epithelial fraction 12 v2 (version 2) | ecosystem: Host-associated > Birds > Digestive system > Esophagus > Crop | place...
ACCCTCTTCTTGATGCACCCCAGGATCCCATTGGCCTTCTTGGCAGCCAGGGCACACTGCTGGCTCATGGTTAACCTGTCGTCCACCAGGACACCCAGGTCCCTCTCCACTTCTCCAATATTCTTTGTATATTGTTTTAATTTCCTCTTCTGATTCTAACTGGTAAATGTAAAATAAATGAAAATAAGTGGCCAAAAGGGAAAATTAACCTTACATAATAGCCATGGTTTTACTTTGTTTGATTTCTCTGAATTGCTCACACATTGTATTTCTGTTTAGTCTCATGCAGTGTAAAATTCTGTATGTTAGGCTCCCAGAATCGATGCATACGTTGTTACTTAGAACATATCATGGTATTTAGATGGATGTAGCCCAGTGCTGCATTATTTTGCATTATGGATCATTGCAGTTAGTGACCTTGTCTTCTACTCGTGCCTGTCCAGGTAAATCTGTTAGGGCTATTCGTGCACATAAGCTCCATTATTTCAATTGAATATAAGTATAGTTGATATCTGGAGATGATGAGGAAAAGTTGCAGCAGATAGTTTCTTGAAATCCTACTCAAGACCCTTCCAGCCTTTGTTATTAATAGATCTATCCTTAGTTATTAGGAAATCTGTTTGCATACAAATTCAAAGGTAGGTCTCAACAATCCATCCTGGCAATTGAAGTTATGATTGTGTATATTTTATTATAGGTCTAGACTTTTTCTTTTTGTCTCTCATTACTTCATCAACTTGCCTGTCTTTTCCCTCAGTACTCCCTCTGTGTCGTTTTCAAGTGCACTATCAACTAAAAGCAAGGTTATTCAAATCATCATTCATCTCTGATGCACTGACTACTTTGTTACCAGACTACAATATTAAAATGCTGTATTGTTCCTAATTAAGATCATTCTGTAAAAACTTTAGCAAATTTTTCCTTTATTGTGTCACAGGTACAAAAAGTGGTTTCTGTGTCCTTGTGCAGAGGTCATTCTTGCGGCATAAGTGAGATTCTGCTCTGTAGACCAGGAGTGAAGGGCAAATTTTAGTCAGTGTTTAGAATACCAGTGTAGTAAAATACGATTCTGAAGGGCTGTAGACACAAGAAGGTTCTCTATACCAGTCACTAGGTCTCTGCCATGGAGTATTATACAGGGAAAGCTCTGCTGAATGCAAGTTAAACCTTTGTTTTGAATGTATAACTTCTGATCACCTCACCAAGTTCAATGGTGGTATTCCATGTTTATATCGAAGTAGCTATGAGAGAGATATGGTTTACTTCTGCTTGGTTTGTGTGTCTGTGTAGTACAGGTGATCTCAAAACCTTGTCACTTTGGGTACAGGACTTTGTAAAACTTGAAATAAATTATCCTTTCTCCTCTTTCTTTCCCTTTTCCCTTCCACCTATTTCTTGTATTGATAGGGTATCTGTAGTGTATGTTACCAGGGACATTTCAAATATTATACAGGAATGCCTAGTGAATACTTTAAGCTTTATCTGTGTATCTGATTCATTTGTTTTAGCACTTTGTCACAGACACAAGTCCATGACCTATATGCCAAGTGTTAAACTATGGGGAAATACATCTGTATTTGGCATGTAAATCTTAGAGATTACTTTTTTTCTCAGCATGAAGATGTTAAAACATAGAATAAAATAGTTGGCATTAGCCCTAAAAAGCCCACATACCTCACGGAACAGCCAAATGAGGAGTGGTCAGTTGGGACGCAACAGTGTGTTGATGGAGTAGCAGGAATAAATGGACTGAAGATTTTCTTCCAAGTGCACGCACTTGTACTTTGTACTCCCAGGATGTGCAGGTGTTCTTTTTGACTTCTAACCTTTTGGACTCTTTTTGGAGCTATCAGGGAAAATTGTTGATATTCTGTATCTTTTAAGAGGCTTACATTTGTGTTATAGTGTGTTTTAATTCAGGGCTTAAGCCAAAGAAAGCTATTCTTAGCAGACATGATTTGGTGCAGGAGTCAGCTTATTTGATCACATGAAAATTTGGAGTGAGGGGAACAGTTTCATGGTTGCTTCTTGGGATAATACCACCACAGCACATTTCTATAGTCAAGCTAGTGTTATAATCAGTTTTGTATGGGTGATTTGCTGGCTTTGGATTTCAATGGATTTAGGTTTAAAGCAGTGTTTCTCAAACTCATTATGCTTGGAGATGTCTGAAGGGAGAACTAGTGGAAAAACTGAAGAGGTATAAATCCCTGCACACTGCAGACATGATACCTCTTCTTTTAACATAAGGGAAAGTGGCTTTTGCTCTAGTGACCACAGAGGGTGGCAGTCTCCTCTCAGGCTGAAATGTAGGCAGCTGCTCACCTGTCCACATTTTTCCCTTCTTTTCCCCCCCTTTTTTTTTCCTTTCTCATATGCCAGTTATCTGAACATCTGAACTTTATGCATAATCATTGTCTTTCAAATATGTGAGTCTTGATGGGTGATCTGATTGATACAAGTTACTTAGGTCCATGGTACACTGCCAACAACACCTAACATACAAAAGAGAGAAAATGCATATGAATCAGGAAGAAGAAGAAATGGCAGAGGAAAGAGTGCAGAAACACCAGTACAATTTTTTTTTTTTTTTCTGGCAATGAAAATATGCTTTTTGGCACAACCTACGAGTTTTTGAACTAAAACACTGGAGGAGACTATTTCAAATATTAGATTTGAATGTTCCTTTAAAGTTTGAGGCTTTTAATTGGACATTTTTAATACACATTTTTTAGAGAAGACTTATATTGAGCAGTTTTGACTAAACCAATTTGAACTTAATAAATGCTTATTTATTTTTAAATTTCCATCTTTGTTTTCTCTGGGAAAGTTTGCTTCAAAATATCTTGCCCACATCTACTCAGGATATTGATTCTCATGCATCCCACTTTACTTCGAACATTTAACTCCAGTATGCTATTTTGGATCCTTCAGGACCTTGGTGGCTTCTGTCATCAACAGATTGAAGACATAATTGAAATGGTCTCCACTGACCATAGAGGGGACTCCTCCTAACCTAGATGCCTTGATTAAATTCTTATGGTCAGCTGGGAAGAATCCGAGTATCAGTCTGAGAAACCAGAGATACACCTATGAACTAACTAATTCCAAAGAAATTTTCATATAAATATTTTAAGAACATGTTGGCATCTAAAGAATCAGTAAGTCAAATTTGTTAACAAGCATGCCAAAGATAGAAATGTTCAGTGAAGTCAGACCAGTGACGTTATGGCCCAGAGATTATTTAGTTTTGGATATGGTATTGACCACCCACAAAGAAAATACAGATCTCCCATTTCTGTCTGCACTGAGCCTATCTCAGGAGAAGCTGAAGAAAGATTCTGTATAAAATTTGTCAATGCAGAGAGATGAAATGAATTTCAAATAGTGACATACTTAAGTGCTTTTCTGTTTGAAAAGAAACAAAATTAAATTACTCAGTATCATTTCATTGAGATAGCTGGTTGGATGCAGTGTAGTTAAGGACTTTGAAGTTGTTGAAGGCTTTCTTTACTAGCTTTCACTTAAGCAAGCAAACAAAAAACCCCATAAAGCTGCAGTGAAATTTACATTGTGCAAGCATTTCACCTCCAAAATTCTCATATTTCTTTATAATTTGCTGTTTAAAAAACAAAACAAAAAAATACCACTAAAGCAGGTTTCATTTACTTATTTACTAAAAAAAGGTTTTGCTACCATGCCTTTTCAAGTACAGGTAGTGGCCTCTCTCCGGCATAATGAAAATGGAGTGGGGGAAAAAAGAGAGAGAGAGGAAGGAGGAGTGAGGTTTCAAGATTAATGTCTGTACAGAGGTCCCTTCTCCCTTACATTTGTAATGGCTTAATTGGAATGGTGAAGTCTAGAACCCAACAGGATGTTCAAATTAACTCTGTTTTTATTAAACACCATTGAGACTATTGAGACCTTCTTTTAAAATAGTCTCTTTTGAATAATACATTGTTTCTAATAACTCTAAACTGTTTAATTATTCCTTTTTCATTATAAAAATGGATTATTCTCATTAGATTAATTATGCATTCACTTAATTAGGCAATTCACATTTATCGTCTGCCTTTTTCAGTGCATTCCCAGCTAAGGATATAAAACAAAATGAAAAACATGCTGTCAGATTAGGTAAAACTGAAGCATATTAGCTATAGTCTCATTGAAGGAAGAACAGATTAACATGTTCCCAAACATTCTAACTTTTTAAAAATTATCTTTCACTTTTGAATTTGTCATAATTTAGAAGTTGCTTTTATAGATTTTCTCATATTATCTGGGTTTTTTTCCACAAGTTTAACTTGTTAACTGCTGTTCTTATTTTTTTTACTTTCATCCTAAGTCTTTCTAATCATCAGTTCAGCACAGAACTTTTAGCCCTTTTTGATGCCTGAATTTTCACCTGAGTCTGTAAGCACTTTTTATCTGTCTTGCATCCAAAGATGACTGCTTTACCACTCTTAAGTCTCAGCCTAAAAATGGATTGGAACTGCTGTGGTTTAATCTTCAAAATAAATTTGATTGAAATATGATAGCAGTGGATTTTCAAGAACCATTTTTTCAGCCTTTAAGTCATACACTTACATATGTTAGTGAGTGTGAGAATTTACATATGTTTAAAGATGTGCTTTCATTTTTCTTCTTAGATGGGATATATATATAATATTTCTGTATAGTCCAGTTGTTCACAGAGCTGGAGCTTTGTGTTTTTGTTCTTCATTGCCTGAAGAGCAGCCTGGGAAAGCTTTATTGTTCTCCCATATATTTAAGAAAAAGACCTTATGAAGAAAACAGTGTAATAATGAAAAGTATATATGTCAAATGTGTATTGATAAGAAAGAGGAATATCAATCATGACCTAGTAATGAAGTCTTACACATTTCTTTGAGAGAGTTTTGTGCCTGTGGAAGAAGTGTCACCCTCGTCCATAGGAAGGTCAGTTTTTTCTCTGTGAAAATGAATGAATGAATAAAACTGATTTCACAGTCCTTAATTCCAGTGAATGAATTGTCTATTTCTGACTGACAGGTTAGCTAAATGAAGTATATGCTGAAAGATAAATAAAACATAGTGCATGGATCTCCTCCATTGGGAGCACCAGATGCTACATGGTGATTATGCATTGAGAAATTGAATTCCTTGATGAGATGGGGTCAAAGCCAAGCAGATGTAATAAGTCCATCTCAAAGTCACTTTGCCAGACTTCCCAATATGCACTTACGAACCTTTCAGCAAATGGAAGTTTTTTTGCCATTTTAAATCTTTTGGAAATCCTAACATTAAATATATAATGATTTTGTAGAGAAACTATAAAGCAAGTTTATGATACTCAAATAACACATGATCATAGAACATAGGCGCTCTTTGGAGGAAGGGTCTCTGTCCTGAGCATACATTGCCATCAAATTAAGATCCTGACTTTGGACTATGGCTTATACCTCCTCCTACAATATCAATGAATGTAATTCCAGGAAGACAGGATTCCTAGACTCAAAACAGGAGAAGAGATGTAACTGACTCGCAGGAAGACTTCATTAAACTTCTGACCTTTCTGCTCCCAGAACTCTCTCCAATAACTTTGATTTAAGAAAATCTTCAGCTACTGTTAACACAGACAGTATTTCTTACTTCCAAACTGAAAATGAGCAAGAATATATCAGAAACTGAGCTATCAAGGAGAATATACCAATTTGAAGTTTTGTTTGCGGTTTTCTTGGCAGCTGTGAATCATGAGTATACAAAGGCATATGTACATAATTTGTGAAGTCCTTTTTGATTCTCTTTAGGCGGTTTCTATCACACAACATTAAAAGAAGATAATTACAAACCACTATTGTAACTATTTATTCCGAACTCCCTTTAGAACCAGTCACTTAAGTGGAATGCAGTAGAGTGTTTCCAAACAAGCTAGGTCACCGACCCTAAACACTGTGGAATTTCCATGTTTCTGGCTCTTCCCTTGAGTTTATCCTTAAATCTAATCATTCTGACATCCTAAGTACCTGGTTGACTCTGCTTCCTCAGCACAATATACTAGACTGCTCGAGAGATGTGGTATGGAAATTGCAGATCAGAGACAGGGCTAGAAACATGGCTTCCTGCTTCTTTGATGTTGCCAAAATGTGTGCTTTCTGCAGGAACTGGAAAAGCCTGTGGCATGAGTGTTTTAACCTATGAGTATCATCTCATTATGAGGATTTTTGAAGAGATAGCATAGAGCTGCTACAAAACCATGACTGGATAGTTCTTTCTCATCAAAATTTCAGTTTTCCAGACTTTACATCACCAGGTGCCTGGGGATTGACATAGGGTCCAAAATCTTGTGTAGTATTTGTAAAACATGAAGTCCTCTGTATTCTATGTTTTCATCTTTAATCTTATGTTTTAGTGAGAGCTTCCAGTGATCCATATGTGGTCACAAGTCCAGTCATCAAGTCGCAGAGGCTTGCAATTTAATTCTTTCTGTCTTATCTCTGGTTATGCTCTGGATGACATCCAATGCTATATTTAGAACAACTGCAGCAGATAAGTTTTTCAGACAAAGGCTAATGAAAAAGATTTTTCTAAGCCAGTGCATATATTGATGTTGCAGCACCCACTGGCTTGTGTAGTCTTTCTTTATATTTTAGTTGCATGGAATAATCTTCTCAATGGGAACCAGTTCAGGGCACAGACTCCCCAAAAATCCTGTCAGTGAGAAAGCCAGAGAACAGATTTAGAGAAAGATGGAACGGGATAGAAGGAGCAGTAAAAGAAACTAGAATGCTGCTACCGTCTAGGTGATCCTGATGTAAGTTCTCTCTGCCTCTGCTGTCACATGCTACACATTCAGCAAGAAATTGTCTTAACAGGCCTGGAAAGCAGGATCTTTAAGCAAACATTCCCTTGCTCTGGGACATGCTCATTCACAGCCAATGAATCTGTTTTGAAACTCTTAAAGGAAACAGTTACATTAGGTCATGTCTGTTGACTTGGCATCTTGCAACGTTGATTCATTACCTGAAAAGCTTTGAAAATCAGCTGGGAGACAAGGTCTCTCCTCTAATTTCTTCCACACAATGCTACTGAAGTTTTATGTTCAGAAATCTCTGGTCACATCTGTTCATTTGCTCTACATTGCCACAGCAGAGTTGAAGTTGACAGTGACTTCAGTGGTAGTTCCCTTTGTGGCAGTGAGAATGTTGTTCAGTTCTGAGGACCTGATTTTGTAGCCTTGCTGTGTGCTTCAAAGACATACACAGTGCGCTGGGTCAGCCACAACCTGGTCCCTATTTTGGTTTCTGTTGAAACTTGAAATGCTTTCGAAGTACCAACAAATAGTTGGCTTCAAATCCTCAATGTTGAATGTGCCAAAGGAACTTCTAGTGAGGTTTATTATGAACAGATTTGACAGTTGAGTCTATAGTCTTTGATATATCCACTTTTCATGTTAATATAGTTGTTTAAGTAGTTGCCATGGAAGGCGAAAACTCTTTCAAAGAGGATAAGATGCAGAAGACTTGGTGATGAACATATATTAAAAGAAGCAAATGCTAACTATTCCCTATTACATTGGGATTAGAAGTCTTTTCCTTCTTATTCAGAAGGTAGTTTACTTGGTCTTGCTTGGATTACTGAAGATATCAGGACAAGAGTTTAAGTTGTTGAAGTTTGAGTAAGTGCAGAACCAACAACATTCCAAGAAAATTAAAAATGATCCTTTTTAAAAGCAGCAGTAGCAAGATGAGCTATTTCAGAAACCCACTCTGTTCTGGTACAAAGTACCTTGGAATGTTTGCCAGAGAGCAAAAGAGAGAACATTTTAATTAAAGAAAAATTGGTGCAATTTCCACTTTTATCTAGTGAAATAAAAGCTTATAATGCCTGTAGGAAATAGTTGAGCTCATTCTAGAGGAAGGCAGTAATGCCTTTGTGCTGTGAACATAGATTGTTACACACAGGCGTATCCCAACCGATTAATACCTTTCATATTACAATAAAGCAGCAGAACTACTGATGCAGACTTTTAAACTGGTGTTGGCACATGTCTTAAAATGCTTTCCAAATGTTCATGATCGTTTTAGAGAGACAGTTGTACAGGATAGAGAGCTGTATGCTTTCGTCTCAGTGGATGAATATTTGTTAAAAATTTTGACAGAAGATGAGAATAAGTTGGGTTTTTTCAACTCCTAGGAATTGAAAATTGTTTTTTTGTTTAAATTACATATATATTTTTATCTTCTTTTTCAGTAGATTGCATATATTGCCTGATTTTTTTTTTTGGTGAAATATAGACTCAAAAACACTTGCTGGTTTGCAAGAAAAGGTAAGTTTGAACAAGACTGTAGGTACAGAATTCTTCAGCTTTTATGCTATTTCTGATGCTTAGATACCTTTGGTTAGGGAAAAATGACTAAAGGAATAGCAAAGTATTGAATAAGCTCTCTGCTGTCACAGGTCTTTAAGAACTCTGGGCTACACATTTGCACTCGGCTCTTTGCTGTCTAGCAAGGAAAGTAGAACCATCTGTTTAGAAAAGTAGTGTTGTTCCAGGCAAAGAATGATGTTGTTGAAGATCGCACCTGAACCTGGACTGTGGATTTCCCACTCCCATTCTAGAAGAATAGTAATGACAAATATGTTTTCCTTGAAGAAGGATAATCTAGGATTCAGAGCTTCTAGAAAGCTGTTTTCTCAAAAGCTGGTTCTGATTCCAAAAAACAATCAAGCTACTTTAATTTATGTCATTGCCAGGAGTCGGAGTCATGACACCTGCAATAAGAAAGCTCTGTATGTGATGCTGGGCAGTGTCTCATAAATCATGCAGCTTGCCAGCTACCTGTCAGAGGACAAAATCCTGAATGTAAATTTAGAACCACACAAGTGGTTCCTGGATCAAGGGGCCTGTAGATCAGACCTTCCAATCCACCTTCAACACCTTGCCAATATTCTGCCCTGCTAGCACTCTTCTCTTGGGAAAATACATCTTTACGGCTTTGACAGGAAAGTTCAGAAGTCTGCTTTTTAATGAAGAAAGTACAGCGGTAAACTGCCAATTCATTTCATTCTTGTATGATTTTAGTATATCATATTAAAAGGAATGGCAGCTAATGTTTTCAAAATGGGATATCTCTATTTAGGTGCTCTAAATTAAATTTAGATGTGTGAATAAAATTAGTCTGCCTTTCAGGAGAATTTGGCAAATCAATTCTCACCTGAAAGTTTCTACCTTGTACTGTGTCTGGTTGGGATAGAGTTAACTTTCTTCACAGCAGCCTGGATGATGCTGTGTTTTGGATTTGTGGACAGCCTTGATAACACACCAGTGTTTTGGCTGGTGCTGAACAGGGTTTGAACAGTGTCGAGGCTTTCTCTTTTTCCCACTCTGCCCCCTCAGTGAGAAGGCTGGGGATGGGCAGGTGATTGGGAAGGGGACACAGCTTGGGCAGCTGACCCTTGCTGACCAAAGAGATATGCCATATCATATAACATCATGTTCAGCAGTGAAAACTGGGGCAGAGGAAGAAGAGGGGTTTTGGCTTCTGAGATGGCCTTTGTTTGGAGAACTGGCGGGGCGTCAGTCTACATGTGAGAAGTGGTGAGGGATTTCCTTCACTTTTCTGCTTTTGTTGTTTTTGTGGTTTTTTTTTTTCTTCTCTCTTTTCTTTCCTTTGTCTATTAAACTGTCCTGTCTTTACCCACAAGTTTTCTTGCTTCTGTTCTTCCTATTTTCTCCCCTCACCCTGCTGGTGTGGGGGAAAGCGAGCAGTTGTGTGAGTGCTTGGATGCTGGTGGGGGACAACCAATCACACACCTGTACACTCAGGTATTGACTTTTCCACTAAATTGAGAAGGTAGCGGTCAATTATATTTATGGCCCATCTGATAAAGGAAGTGCTTAATCAACAGCCTCTGATTAAATTGCCTCTGCTCGCCTCTGCTCAGGCAATGAGTAAAGGAGTTATAGGGTGTTCCCCTCTTCTGTTTGCATCCTGTAAGGGTTTGGGTGTGAAGGATGCTACAGTCAGTTTCAGGAGGATGCTGTGTATCATCTGCTACATACCCACTCAGCATGAGTTATTGGTACTGTTACTACCACCTCCAGTACAGGGGACAGACTTGTTTATGGTAATGCACAGTCCTAGAATTTTCTTTTCTGGAAAACTAAAAGTTTTACTCTTACTTGGCTGGTGTCATGCAGCACTTACAAATGTTTTTAGTTAACTTTGGTAATTCTGTAGTAAAGATAATCCTTTCATATATTATATAAAATAGTAATCCTATTATAGAGACACTTTTTAGAGACCTAGTATTAAATAGAGAGCGAATTCTGGTTTTAATTTCAAACATTATTTGAGAGTTGTTGCTGACATTTTTGATGTGTTCATATAGACTAATGGAATGTTTGCAGCCAAAGTCCTAGAAAAAGAATTAATAAAAACAAGCTTTTAACTGAAGCATCTAGCAGTGCATTTGCTTTTCAGTAAATATATATAATGTTGTCCTGTTCTAAGTTAGACTTCTCGTAGAAATCTAAAGAACTTACAAATTCTGTAATATCTTCAGTATATGTTGATCTTACAGATCTCTTAAAGCTAAGAATTAACCTAGTGTATTTCTTAAAAGCACCAGTAAACTATTAGTATTGGTTGGAAACGATTTCCAGTAATGTTAATGTTTTTAAAAATTACATGGATGCAGTGCAATTATTTTACTGTTTAATGAAATTAACCTTAAGTCAAGAAATCTTGATTATGTCACATGAAGTAGAATGTATCTGTTAAATTTTATTACGTTAGAGGTAGTTAGAAATATGCATAAGATAAGATCTCTGTTGCACTTCAGTGTTAAATATTTCGTACAGAAAACTGGAAGTATGTTTCTGAAGATCTGTCTCTAAAACCTATTGAGTAATTTTTACTGAAGACAAAAATGAGAAGTTTTTTCTCATTATGGAACTAATTAGCTTAATGATCAGGTGACATTATTTTTAAATTCTAAGCTGCAAAATATTTTTCCTAAATTAAATATATAATTTTTCCGAGAATGATCTTGAATGTTCACCATGTCCTGAAATCTAAAAGGTTATGTCCCCTTTCTTCCCCGTGTCTGGATGTATCCATAGTACATGCAGTTACTAGTGTCTCATTCTACTAATCCAGTGCATTCATCAACAGAAGAACCTTAATGTTAACAGTTGAAGGCTGATTTGCTTTAGCATGGAACTAAATATTAGATATATGGTTTTGGTCAATTTGTTGGAAGAGAATCAGAATACTAGTTGGTCAAGTTTGTTTCAAAGATTTCTTTTTAAATAAAATAGAAGTTCAACCCAAATCAAGAGAGATGAAGTGCCTACTATAGTTAGTAGATTTACTTGTCTGAGAATTTTCAGATTCATATCTGAGTTTGTCCTGCTATGTATAAGGCATACCCTGATGTGGTATCCAAAAGAAAAAAAAAAAAAAGAAAGTAAAAAACCAGACTCTCAACATTTATTTTTTTTTCACTTCATAAAAGACTTCCATTAATGGCTCAAGCAATGGTTTCTAATTCAGAAGACAAATTAATTTCTTATGATCCAAACTGTTCTTGTATGTTTTCTTCATATGTTTTTTCCTCCTTTTATTTATTTATTTACTTATTGTTCTGTGTGAGAAAGCCATTTTGTAAATCATGTGTTTCTGGAAACGGTGAGCACAAAGCATCATAATGCATGAAAGAATGGCACATATTAGAGTGTGGATGTAATTTAAGCAAGCAAACCTTATGCTGTGAATGCAAAAGGGCACCTGAATATTTTTCCAAGACATTTTGAAGATCTGAATAAGAGATAGGTGACTGTCTGAGTAAATAATCTTTCGTCTCTTGCTACATTGAAACATATCCACAGAGAAAGGAAAAAGCTAGGAAAGCTGTCTTTCATCACTTTTTGCACTGAGGTAATTCCTTCTGCAAAAGTGTTTACTGTACCAAAGCATCACTGGATTCACTATGCCCCTACAGACCTTGGTGTCTCTAGTTAAGAGGATTTTCCACATGTGCATATACTGAGCATGTATGCAATAGTGAATTCATGAGGAAAGGAGGCAAGAAAATAAAGAAAATCACTCTCCATGAGTGGAAATCATTTGTTCCTGAAGAGGCTTTGGCCGTTGATGGCTAGGTGGACTTCTGGTTGAGTGACCTTACTTTATGAAGCCAGATAATAAAGGAAGGATGGGAAGCTGGAATGTATAATCACCATACTTTAGGATAGCTTTTCCAAATATAAAATTACGTAGACTGAGTCTAGACGGCTGAAACCCTTTGAAAGGTCCTTGATCCAAAAATAACACATTTTACAAATTAGGTGGGAAAAAATCATTAAAAGGAGCAGAAATAAGGTGGTTTGAGTACCTTCCAAAGAGGTTTTTCTTCCTCTTCTTCAAAGAAAGACTCATTTTTATAGAGTTCTACTAGTGATTATATGTTTTGCTTTAAAACTACTGTACGTTAGTATAAGTTTGGTTAGTGATAAATTATTTATTCTTTTCAGTTTTAACTTGGTTTAATCATTATCATAATGTCATTTGTAAAAATTCAATCACTTGATTTTAGCCATCTTTTTTTTGTGTGAAATGTAAGGATCATATAGGAAACTTGTAAAAAACTGCTTGTAGGGATTCTCTCAGGGTCACTGAAATACATGATAAAATAACAGTTTGTCAAGGTGTACGTATATATAATCATTTTAAAGCAAAGTATCATTTATAATTCTAAAGATGAAGAAATATGTTTGCATATATATCACAATATATATTTTATGTGATTTTGAGATATGATTTTAAAATGGAAATATATTTCATTTGTAGATGCTATTTTATTTTATTTCATTTTTTTTTGAGGAAGTGAAGATCAGTGTATAGGCAGAAGGACAAGTTCTTAAATGGGAGGCTTCTCAGGGATTGGGAGTATTGTTTCTTGATGGCTGAGTTTTACTGTATCACTCTCACTATTCGTAAATATGTTCTACAAATACTGCAGTTAGTTATTATCGGTCATATTTATTGCCTTTTTTCTATATTTACTTATTTACTACATTTTAATGATGTTGAAACACAGAGCAGATCGATAAATGACTAAACATTGAATCTGAGACATCTGATTTTTTTTTTTTTTACAATTCCTTTTCCTAACTATATTATCTGAAGTATTATCCATCAGTTATTTTCTGTGGGCTCACATTTATGCGCTTGATTGCAGGTCAGTTCCTCCTAGAAGAATCCCGCCTGATAGAAGCAGCTGAGATGGCAAAAAAAGCAGCTGAGCTTGATAATACAGAATTTGATGTTGTTTTCAATGCAGCCCATATGCTCAGGTTAGTGCTTTTACATCTGCCTTACTTAATTTTCCTCCTGATTTCTGATCTGAATGTAACTAGACAATATTGAAAATACCATATTTTATTTTAATATCAGTAGGGAACACTACAATGATTAGAAATCTAAATGTTCCCAGGCTAATGATGACTTTCAGACTCATAGGAGCACTTAATGATATTATCAGAATCTGTGATTTAAAGTGTAGCCTTTCATTTAATTCTGTTCTCCTGTCTGAGTAGAATAAAATTTTAGACTTGTTTTTTTCCTTTTAAAGCTGTCAGACCTGGATATGCAGAAACATTAAGCTTCTGCCTGAACGTTATCATTAAACTCACATTACTGTAATAGGTGTCCTCCGTACTTATTTCTAGGATAACTATCTAACTATTGTCTATTGTCTGCTTAACAGCTATAAGGATAGTTGATTTTGTTAGATTATATCTGTGCTTCAAAAATGCATGGGAAAGGAAATAAAAAAAATACTGCATTAGCACAAAACAATTATGGAGATAATTTTTCTGATGAAGATATCTCACTTGGCTGTTTATACTTCTAACATTTAGAACGCAAAATGAAAGAGAAAGAAAACAGTATTAAAGAGAAGGTAGAATTGGCTTCGGTCAAGTGACCCATGTTTCAAAATGAAGGTTTCTATACCTGGATTTTGAAATAAGCCCCAAAACATCCGTTGAGAAATAGCTTTCACTGCTTCTAGTTTGGAAACCAAGACAAATGTTTCACTGGTAAACAATAGTTTGACCTGCCATGGGTGTATGAGTGGTTTTAAGGATCTTTCCCTTCCCCCTGATTATTTTCTGAATGATACCTCTCAAGACAGAATTCAGTTATTTGAAACATTTATATTGATGAAATAAATTCACAGACAGAAGCATAACGAGTTAGGCTGAATCCAGAAGAGTATAAAGTGTGTCAGACTCCCAGTTTCAGTGAGTATGTTGTGGGAGATGGTTTAATGGTGTGATTATGGGCATTTTAAAATGTGTTGGCGTAGGTCAATACTATTTTTGGAATAGGTTTAACAAATCTCTTACTTCCTCTGTGAGCACTGAATGAAGCATCCCAGCTCTTGAAGACACATCTTTACATTGGGATATGAGTATTTTTTCACTCTTACAGTAAGAGCTGTGCTGCTGTACTCTACATCAGCCATCGTTACCCTGCTTGATCTGGGTGGGAGTGGAGACATTTGAGGAGGTTTTGACCAGCACTGAGCTCAGTGATTCAAAACTGCATTCTCTATTTTAGCTGTAAGCAAGAAAAATAAAACCTTTAAAAAAAACTCAAAAGCCCCACCAAATCAAAGTGCTTAAAAACAAAAAAAGGCCTGGTGATTTAGTTTAGCTAGAATCCAACTGTGCTCCTTTGGGATACCCAGTAGGTCTAATTTTTCACTTAAATACTCAGCTTCCATTGTGGAAGATCATAATGTCTTCCTAATATGCTCTGGGAGTCTAAAGTGGTCTGAAGGATTTAGCAAGAGTCAGGGTGGCAAAGTTAAATTCAGTGCTGCTAATTATTTGCTTAAAACAACATGTGTTATGATCTGACTAATTTTTGCTAAAAGGTTATGATTCTCTTATCTGCCTTTGTTCACTGCTTTACTTATCAATTTATTCAATATATTGCTTACATAGTAGCTGTTGGACACGGGGAATGTGTATTCATACAGTAAGACACAGCAGCTACAAATCCCTCATGAGTCTGTGGGACTTCAGAAGCAGCTGAATTTCAAGATGATTAGAATCATGGAGAACTGAGGTGATTCAAAGAGGAAAGCAAATACCAAGACACAAAGGAGGAAGGAAAGAAGGGAGTACTCAGACCGGCATAGAGTGACACAACTGGAAACTGTGGATGCTAAAGACAGTCATAAATGAAAGGCTGAAATTATTAAATATAATAGTTTTATGTATGTGACCAACTGCTCTTTAGGTACCGTAGAGAGCTATAAAAACTGACTGGTAAGTGAGTAAGTTTTGAACGGACTGCATAGCTGTGAGGTAGAAGATACATTGTAGAAGTTCACAGGGCGTGGAAGTGAATTGACTGTTCTGAGAGAGAAGGGGTAAATTTTAAAGATGTGTTGTGGTCTAAGAGACAGAAATTGACAAAAATGTGGATGATGCAGGGAGTCCCAAATGATTGGGAGGTAATAACAACAACTTAGATTTTTGTGTAAATTCTAGTATTTTTTTTTCAGACCAAATATTCTGTTCAGTGATGTACTGTTGAATTAAAAATTAATCATCTTTCCCTCCTCTCATACTGCTGTTTCCACTGTTAGCCCAAGGAGTGTCACGAGATTCAGAAACATGCAGACATTTCTTCAGAATTGTAGGCAAATTCTTTCAAATTTGGGTTACAACTGCTTTGGATGGAAAACAATCACAACATTCTCCCCAGATCCAATTTAATTTTCTACTGTAGTGGTAAAATATTTTCCTTTTTTTTATCCCTTTGCTCTCTGAGGAAAATGTTTAAATTAAAATGCAACTTAAATATAAACTAAAAAGTTTTGAAAATTTTAACTGGAATGGTGCGAGTTTTTCTTAAATTTGCAACAGAATTGTTAATTGTGTCCAAATGCAGTAGCTGTATTTATAGGTAACCTCTTCTCAGTTTAGCAGTCACACGAAGGACTTCTGCTCCTTCTGTCAAGTATTCCAAAACTGTTTACTTCCTCTCTTTGTGACTAAATCTGAAGCTGAAGTCACAAAAAAAACCACACCCTGAGTTAGTTCTGTTTGCATTATTGAGAGACCTCCCTGTTCCTAATTACACATAGTTATTAATTTTTTGCCTAGATGACTTCTATAGGAGCCTGATAATGCAATGCCAGATGAATAAAGTCATCTGCAACAGGGGTGAGAAATGGGATGAAAGTAATTAATTTCTTTGCAACAGTCTGGTAGATTTTAACTTGCATAGTACTTTCCTGTAAAATTTGGTTTCTCAACAAATTTATTTTCCAGACAGCTTCATTCAAGGGTCATGTAGCTGTTTGGGTGGTTCTTCTTAAAACAGTAACTGGTCATGTGTTTTATTTTTGTAATATTTGCTATGCTCTTGCTTATAGCAGTTTGAAGCCTTTCAGCAAAGCTAGATACATTTTAATGGATCGTAGTGAAGCAGGTATTTGTAATGCCATATGGTGGCTGCAGCTTCAGTGTCTGAATCATGTATTAACAGTGCTAAGTTTCACTTTTTAGTTGTATACAGAGGTGAGTTGCCGTGAGATAGGTTTCTTGTGTTCTAGGGGATGATTACTTTTAGAATGAGGAATGGCAGTGTGGTGGCACCACCGTCCTAATTAGAAACAGGAAAAGAGCTTCGTGTTGTCTCCAAATGAAAACAAACATAAGAAGAAGAGCTTTGCTTAAAAGCACATTTCGTAGGAACAATTGGTTTTTTCACACTTCTGTGAGTGGGTTGTCCTGGGAAACACTCATATTACATGAAGTTATAGCATGTTTATTGGCTATTTGAAAACGGAAGTCTAAATTAGAGCAATACTACTTGATCTGGTCTCTGTTTTTCGGTGAGAGTATTTTGGCTCTCCATAGTGCACCGACTGTTGGAACATGGAGCGTAGCTGCTGGCACAGTCTCGTAGGCACAAGTTCACCCTACATTATTGTTTAAACAGATTTTATTCTTTCTTGAATTACTGTCCATGTACTTAAATATATATATGTATGTATGTCAAAGCATGTAGTCTATGTAAATGTTGGAACTATGACTCTATGTAAATTTTAAAAACAAAAAATGTGGATGAAAGATTAAATGTATGGAATCTGATTATGATTTTGTTGTGACAGAAAAAGGTTCATGAAGAATGCTGAGTATTAACATCCAATATTTTAAAATATTGAGAGAGAGAACTTCTTTATAGCTGGAGTTACATCCATGATTTCACCTGAAAAAAATTATCAATAGTCTGAAGCCTTATGCCAAGCAATAGGCAGGTTAAAAATTGCTCTTTCACATTCACATGTTTATGTATCTAAATGAGTCTCTCATGGTGTTTGTCTCTTAAAGTAATATTTTTTCCACTGATCAACATAAAGATTCAAAATGAATGGGAGGTGAATATAACTGGGTGTCAGGAGAACCTAAGAGCGATGTGTTGTCAAGCACATTTGTGAGGCGTCACTGGCAGTCAGCTGGAACAAAATACAGGGAACTGATAGGTGTAGAGGCTCAGGTTAAAAGATCTGTGAGAAAGATAAGAGGAGACGTTTTTGTCCCTGAAAACAAGATTGAATGCTAGATGTTAATGGGGGAAATCAGATCTATTTTCAAGGTCAGTCCTCATGAAAAGATTTAGGCTGGTGGAAATACATTTGTAACGATGAAAATGATTCTGTCTTCCAAACTTCTCTTTGCTTGCTTTCCTTCCTTTCTGTTTTATTATCAACATTTTATCTAATGTTTTACTCTAATGTGAATTATGTTTCCTTTAGTAGTGTCCTTCCATTGTTTGACATTGATCCAGAGCCCTTTACTGCTCAGTGGCATAAGGTTACTGCAATTTCCTACCTTTATACCTTTAATTTGCCTCAAGGGAAAGACATTCCAGGGCTTAACATAATTAATTTCTACTTTAGATTTCCAGTGAAAATGGGAACCAGAATTCTGCTGGATCTTAACTGCTGCTGAATGACCCAGAAATGGAACTGGCATTTTCCTGACCAGATTAGTGTGGTGTGCCTTCATTTCTAATAAACCGTTTTTAATGGAGAACTGTAAATTCAAACTGATTTCAACTTAGGAATTAATGATCCGTGTTTCAAGATGTACATGTGGGAGGAGGAAAGCAGGCCACGTGTTTCCACTAGGCTAAAAGGGAACAGGATTTTAATTTGTTCCATGTTCACATGCCAACAACACTTTTTGGAGGTGAAGTGTACTGTCTGTATCTGCCTTCTGGGTAAGGCACTTTGTTTATTGTACAGAATTTCACCACATTCAAAAATGCTTAGTTTTCTGACAGTTTTGTGCAAACAGGAAAAAAAAATAGCTCTGTGGCATGTTTCGTTTTATGTGCTGTGTAGTAAATCCTGAGGTTTGAAAGTGTGAGATTTTTTTTTTTTTTAGTCGTTTCAAGTGCTACTAATGCCCAGCAGGAGTGATTCAGAAGCAGGTTAAATGAATATTTTTAGACATTCAGTCGTTTCTAACCACTGCAACCACCGAGTCGATGATACATGTGCAAAGTAATTTAAAACAGTTAACAGGTATAAGCCAGGTTCTTCTTGGCAAATTGTTAGTCAGGAAGTGGTTTCAGCTTGCATGTGAATTATGTGAGGAACTTCAAAGGGATTATGCTTCCTCCCTTTCTCCTCCCAAGACCAATAACTGTCAAAATGTGTTGATTGGGATTAATTGCCTATCATGTATTATGTGGCTAATGTTTAAAATTTGGTGGATGGGAACATAAAATCAGAATACGATTTGATCACTGAATAGCAATACATGTAAAAGCTCGTGTAATGAACAAGCTAAAATCTCCAGACACAAGTGCTCAGTTGATTGAAACTCGATGAACTAGTAACTGTTCTTGGAAGCAGAAGAAAAAGAAAAAGAGACCTAACCAACCCTACTGAACGTTATCCTTGTTTTCTAATTTTTCCATCCTGTATCAAAGAGATGCATCTGTCATCACATAACAAACACAAATATGCTGGAGATCTCTTGCCCTAACTCTTCTATTAAGGGACCTAACTCTTCATAGAAAAAAAAGAAGCAAATAACTTTAGCAGAAGATACGTAACCTGCCTGATAGTCCTGCTTGGTTGTTCTTACATATTTATGATTTTTCTCATGACGTGTATGTGATCAACTGGCATTCATTGGGCCAGCAGACAAAAGGCATAGTTGGAGGGAAATTAAGAAGCTGGAGTCAAAAGGAGAAGAGAGGAGTTTGAAAGCAGAGATAAAAAGTGTCTGCTGAGACCAAAATGTGTTTGGATTCCTTTGGCAGCATGTTGCATTTTAATTTTAAGGCATTAAACTGGTAACTCAGGAGAAGAAATAAAAGTTAAATTACTAGGAAAATTTAGATACCATCTATATTAGTAAGGAAAAGAGGTCAGCTGATAGTGCTTCAGGTACCCAGAAACTCGTCTTATTCCCCTGGGATACGAGATCTAAGTTTAAATCCCCTCTCAGACTGATATGAGTAAATGTTGAAATCAGAACTCTCTTTTTGGAATGAATTCCCTGAATCATGGAAACTTATTTTTGAGAAATCATTGTATTCTCTGATTTTCTATTTTTTATTGTCTAGAATTATAGTGTTTTTGAGGAGGCACAAAGAAAGGAACTGCATTATTGTATAATCTACAGCTTCATAATTTACTGTTAAAGCATGACTAATTACAAAAAACGAGCCAGATTTTCATCTGGTGAACACTGGTATGTCTCTGGTTTTGCTTCAGATGAGTGTCTGGCCTTCTGCATTTGTGTCCACTGTGTACGAATATAATTTCAGAAGCAAAAAGAAAATCAGGTACACAAAGAGGATTTGTGATAAAGGACATTCTGAATCACAACAAATTATTTTAGATTGACATATTTTGTGCATTAATATCCTTAAATGGTGGGGAGAAGTTGCAGTATTTTGTTTTTAGTTATACTTCTTTAAGTATGGCTTCTTTTTTAACCCAAGGAAAATGAGGTGTAACTATATTGCTTTTTTCTGTCCTGGTAGACAAGCCAGTCTCAATGAAGAAGCCGAGAAGTATTATGAAATGGCAGCAGGATTAAGGCCTAACGTAAGTACCTTCTTAATGATATCCATTACTTCAGTTGATGCACGTGCTACAGTGCTGAACCCTTTGTGTCAAGGAGAAACTTCTTGCTGGAGCATTTAATTTCTTGACCTGTATTATGTATGTTCTTTTAATGGTTAAGTATTGGATAGTCAGATAAAGCCGTTCAGTTGTCGAACCAATCACTATACTTTTCCAGTTACCTCAGTGAGGTGTCTTACTTGGCTAACATGGAAAAGATTTCTAGATTTAGATTTATTTACCTACCTTTAAATGTGTTACATTGGGAAAGCTCTCCTAATGCCATCTATTTTCACTAGTAAAAGAAAATGAGAGGCTATTCTGTGATCCACTGTTTAAGGCATTTTAAATAATAAATTTGTGCCTTTTCCTCTGTCATGAACTTCTGGCAAACATTGTTGTTCAAACTTAAAGGTGATTTTACCTCAGACATATTGACCTCCGAGGTGGTTGTATACTGGCAAAGAAAAGCTTATTCCTTGAAGCAGAAATGTGTAGGAGTATGTGATAGACCCTTTTTAAAAAGAAAAACTCATTTCCAATTTTATTGCATCAGGAACTAAAGAAATAAAACATTTTCTTTTTACCATTTTTTACTGAATGTTGTATTTCTTTTCAATTACCTTCATATTTTGGGTAAAAAACATTCATGAATATAAATGGGGCAGAATTTATTGTAAATACCTAATACTTTGGCTGTGCAATAAGTCAAATTTAGAACACATTCCTGTCACAGAAGTCTATAGTGCCAAATTTGAGGATACAAGTTAGCAAGTTCAGTCAAAAATAAATAAAAATAACCTACCCATGTGAAAAAATAAAATTAAAAATACAGGATTAAAATGAAAGAGTTTTCAGATCTAAGAATCAAAACCAACATCGGCTAAAACTCAAAACGAGCTAACAAAATATAATCCAAAATAACTTGTTTATATGAAATTATGCACTTTCACACCATCTCTTAAAAAAAACCTCTCCAAAGTCTATGTATTTTTTTAACTCACACTTTGTGAGATAACAATTTAGACTTTGGGATTCCTTGTGCTTTCAGGTGCAAGAATTTTTGTTTTTCTCTGAGCGGATACCTTAATGTTGAAAGAATTCCCTCAGTTGCCTCAAAGTTGGTACAGTTCCTCTTCTATTGTCTGTGGTTCATTGGGCTCTCAAAATCTTTCTCAGAAACTCAGAAATATATTTATTCTTATATGACCATATATGAATATGGTTATATGTGTGAGGTTTCTCAGAGAGCTTTGGAATTGACTGAGGGCTTCTAGCGCATGGAAGAGGCACTTTAAAAGTTAGGTATTTCTAGGTATTGCTTGCAAGCTTTACACATGCAGAGCAAAATATTCTTTCTGCAGGAGATCATCAAAACAGTTACATATTATAGCAACTTTCATCTGACTTTTGGTTGGCTTAAGTTAAATCTAATAGGTACTGCTGTTCAGCTTTCTTTAAGAGATATTTTCACTTTTGTGTTCAAGATGATAAAGTTTAACTTTCTTGCTAAGCAAAATACGCATATGTTTCATGACTTTTAAGAAACATTTTAAAGATGCAGAGTGGGAAAGTTGTATCCATTTTCAATGCCAGCATCAACTGTCTGTCAACAGTACAAGGGCAATCTCTCAAGAATGAAAGTAAAACCAGAAGTGGTTATGTATGTAGTTTTTCTTACTATGAACTCTCAGATTTACCATAATAGTTTCAGAGTGGGAGGAAAAGAAGCCACTCAAGGTGGATTTCTATGTAGTAAGCAATATAACACAGATATTGTAAGACAGAAGCTCCTGATCTTTCCAAAGGAGTATGGAATGCAATTTAGTGAAATCCTATGTACTTCATAGCTACATCTGTACTGGTAAATTAAATATGCCCAGGACTATTCTCTAGTGTTGATCCAACCGGCTTTTCAGAGTATGCCCAGGTACTGTCTGAGAGACTGCAGTGTCCCAGTCCAGAGCCCTGCAGGAACCGTCCTCGCAGCTTGAAAATACCTACAGTTTAATTTTTTATTTTGGATACAGCCTGTGTATCGTCTCGCTGTCTTATGAACGTGAAGGATCAGCAAAAATATGTGAGTCAAGATGCTAGAGAAATATCCTTAAGCAAAATATAGTGCTGAAGGATTTTCATTTTATTTCTTTGTATCCATCACTAATGATCTAGAAGCATTTCTTTGTAGGAAATTCAAAGTACTAGATGTATGAATGTGGTTTAATGTACAGATGCATGCATACATACAATTCCATATACATACACATCTCTATATGTATACTTGTGTCCACCTGTTTAATGTTAGCTGCGAAGAGGTATGTTCCCAAATTCCCTTTCAATGAGAATACTGTGGCAGCGCAGAAGTCTCATTCTGTGCAGTGGATCAGCCTCGTCCCTAGAACAATTGAATGCTGAAAGAGTCTGTTTAATAAGAACCTTCCCCCTTCTGGTGCTTGGGATGGTACCAGCTGACATTAGTAAATTATGGAACAGGATCCCAAGTAAACTGGCACTCTGCTTTTTTTCAGCATGATTTTTTTTTCTCCTGTGGTTCCCCAGTCAATCCTCCAGATCCCAAGTTGAAGATCCATTTCTCAGTTACCAACTCCTTTCTTATTCACTGTACAAGACAACTAAATTATCAGTTATTCTTTAGAATTAGACTCGTGCCTGGCTCCTAAGAGAATCTCAGCTAGTGCAACCTCAAAAAACTCAGATTTCCACTCTCTTGCATCCATTTCTTTACATATATTACATATTGTGAAATATCTATACCATCACTGCTATCAAATACCATCCTTAGCAGCAATAATAGATGTCAGCGATACTACAGGCTCAATCTTTTACTGATTGTTAGCGAATTTTTATGCTCATTAGGCTTTCATGACGCAATTCTGTCCTCAGCATTCTCACTTTGTTTTCCTTTTGCATCGCTGTCTTTGGTTTCTCAACCATTCCTGTTGCTTTCGGAATGAAGCAATACTTCATACACAATACTTCGTCACCTGCTCCCCAATGTATAAGCCCTTTGGATCCAGAAGCTGCTCTGCTGAGCTTTTCTACACCCAAGTCCAGTTTAAATAGCCATCTGAGTTATGACTTTCAGAGCTACTTACTTGCCTATTTCAGTGGGTTTTTTTTCCAGACAGCTCTCTCCACTCTTCCGCAAATTTGTCTCCAAAGCAAGCCTTCTTTTATTTCAGTGTCTCAAGATTGGGGCACAACAGTGAGCAGCCAATATGCTTTCCTCTCTGAATCACTTTCTCATTCAACTAATTCATTTTTATAGAAGTTGTTATTAAGGAGGCTAAAAACTTCCCCAGAAAAACAATATTCAGTTACAGAAGAAATGTAACATCTCTGAAACATGCAAGCCATTGTTTTTAAGAAAGCAAACATAGAAAGATTTAATTTTTGTAGTATTGGGGGTGATTCATTCATCATTGAACTAATTCTGAGAGGACTGAGAAATACTGAAAATACCATTTCTTTTCTACATGAACAGCTTTATTACAATTAATAAAGTATTTGCAAAAAAAATATACTTAGTAAGGGAACAACTGTGCACCTTCATTCTGCAGGGTGTAAAAGAATTAAAACACTTTGGTACAATAGCAGCACCAGCTGAAATGCAGCTTGTGTGCAAAGAAAATACAAATCTGGCTAGTATTAATATTCCAGGTTTGGACCTAACTATTCTCTTAATAGTGATTGGTCTTATTTGCAGTAGGTGTGTGTTTATCCTCTATGAAAGTAATTTGCAGTCAGATTTCAGAAGAATGGTATTTTCTGTAGAATATAGTGCTGCTGTGGAGATGGTATCCATTTGTCTTAAACTTCCCTGGAGAAGCAAGCATTCTCAAGATTGTGTCAATTTATTTCCAAATAGGCTTCACAGAGTTGACTTTCCCCTGGAGAGCCAAGGGGCAGAGAAGAATCCAGGAAGCAGTTTGGAGAAGGAATCTACTTTTATTTGCTATGAATAATTTCTTACAGGACTCTCTTTTCCTCATTCGACTCTATAATTAACCTACAGTGATTAGTTTCCTTAGCCCCTGGAAGTTTTTGAATACTTTCCAGAAAATGCATTCCCACAGTGTGTGTTTACCATGATCAAAACAAAATAATTTTAGAGCATTCTCTGTGAGAAGCACATATGTGTTTGTTCTAGCAATGTTGGCTTGGATGTATGTTAATCACATTAGTCTAATTTTAACAGATTCAGTTGCATGAAGAAATGAAAGTGTATGTTTCTTGGACAGCAAGACATTTATGCAGTAATTATTCGAAGTGGGAGTACTGCTGAGGAAAATCTGTATTCAGAGATGGTTTCTAGCTGCCCTACATCTTGTAATGTTCACAAACCAGGAAATTGTTTTAAGAAGTTGTTAGGCACTCTAAAATGTGAGCTTTAAGCTCACTTTGTTGTGGAAAAATCAGTCATCCAGAAGGTCTCTTTAAATTGGCATTCTTTACAAGAATGTGAGATATTGACTTAAGCTTCAGCTTTTATTCAAATTTTAAGACATCATTTTGTAATAGAACTACGTTTCTAATTTTTTAAGTCTGAACTCGAAGTAGCCAATCTTTAAAAAGCTGCTCTAGAACCCCCACATATGGCCACTGGCTCTTGAGAAGAAAGGGCACTTTGAAGTGTGAGCTCAAGAGTATTAAATGAAAGAGAGCTCACCAGAGCCTTAAGACTTTGAGCCACCACCTTGAGCTGATTGGCTTAGAAGCATTCCTCAAGGAGGTGCCGTGACCTGCAAGTCACTACCATCCCAACCACATATTAGTGCTGCTTGCAATCTGGAGCTTGTGACAGCTTTAAGCCCCATGTCATCGGCACATTGTCAGAAACAGCTGTTTCCACTCTACCACTTCAAAACGGCTTGATTAAATGTCTTACTGTAACAACACACATAAAGACGCACACATTGAATGAGGGGGAAAGGAGAAATGTACCTATAAGAAAAATAAATACAATTTCCACTAGATGGTTTCATCATGATGTGGGGGACTAAACCATTTCTTGACTTGAAGGGTTTATGTAATCAGTTAACATGATATCATATTAAAAAGCAGTTTCTACAAGTGCTTCTTTTATTTTTTCCCCAGTGCTGGAAGACAGATTTCATGTCAAAGGCTCCAAGCTTGCAATAAGCTCCACCTTGAGCTGTCTAACAGTTGAAAGAAGAATGCTGGTGATTTCCAGATAATTAGCTGTATTTTTATAGCTAGCTTATAGATAGCATGCTTTCAGTGCCTCCTTATGGAAAATGTTCATAATATATGGGGTTTATTCATGGCAAGATCTCTAAAAATGAATGTACTTGTGATAGTGCACACATCTCTGAAAAATAAAGTAGATGTTGGATTTTGTCTTGAAACATATGTAACCAAGATCTGCTCTATTGTGTATTTTTTCCTTAAGTGTTTCCATGCCAAATTTCCTCGACTAACTTTCTACTGAGTGTTCAGTAATTCTTTCATGTAGCTTTACTAGGCTAGGAGTAATTGTGAGGGAGATGGCTTTAATATGTTTTGCCAGCTTTGCTAAGAGCGTGTCTTTATATTGCCAGGGAGAATTTTCATAAAATTTATAAGAGCTCCTGCTGTTGTAGTTCCACTGCTGATGGCAGTAATGGGTGGGTTAACAGTGATTCTTAAATTGTCTGTAGCTGATCCTCAATTGAAAAAAGACTGGCATGGTTCCACTCTTGACTGGATCCAAAGTCATCCTCACACTGCTTCAGGGATACTGCGGATCCTTCACCACTGATGAATCTGTTGCTCCTGCAACTCTTTTGAGCAGGTCTACTTGGTTCCTGTTATCTAAACTCAACTGGAGTGTCTTGCCATTGTACTCTTGGTTTCCGTAGCATAGTACAGATAAAGCTGACATAGTCCTCTAGAAAAACAGTACATACATGATTTTTACACTGTGTATTATTGCCAGTAAAGCATGACACTTTCCAGTTGAGAATCCTTGTTTTAAAATATTCTTCTGTCTGCTTACTTGTTTATTCAAATTAATGAACACATGACAACGTTTTATCTTTATCTATTTGTTCCATGGAATGACTGCAGAGCTGTATTTTTTTGGTAATTAGCATCCAGCAGATTCACCTGTTCAGTTGTCTTCCATTACTTGTGTCTGCCTTTACAGGAGATATGAAAGTGGGCCTTGTGGGGCAGGTGGAGCTTCTGCTGGTGCCTGCTTGCCCTCCGAGCTGCTCCCAGCGCCAGCTGCTGCTAAGCCTTGCGTTGTTGAAGGTTTCCTCTCAAGCATGCCAAACTTTCCACCTCAGTGATATGAATGGCTGTGGATTCCCTCCAGCCCAACAGCACTCTTGGCCTCCTGAAAATGCCATTTTTCTTTTCTCCCGGTGAACATATGAGGAATAAGAAAACTTCCCAGTATCAAGTTCTTCCTCACTTCTTGCTCTGTTGCTTCCTAAAGACTGAACTAATTGTTGTAGGGCATGCAGGACTTTCAGGGACTAAAAAGGGTCCTGTGACTTCCTAATGAGAAGATAGGCATGACTGATGTGAACTGTATTTTCAGATGGCATACTTTTAATAGTTTAACTTCTGACAGATACAGGAGTGGGAGTCTTAGGCAAGGGTGAGCTCCACTGGGAGAGGAGATAGTGGAATACCCTTAGACAAAAGAGAACACCACTCTGATCTCAGAAGGCTGAGAGCGCACTTTCTTGGTTACTGTAGATTGGGTAGGCTTTCCCTGATGACAGGCAATAAAAGGCTGACTCTGAGAATTGATGTCAGAATAGCTGTGACATTTTTCAGCCTGCCTAGCAGAAGGCTGACCTATCCTAAAGGTTGTGCAGAATGGAGAAATTAAAGAAAATTAATATTAACTGGATGCAAGCTGCCCTTCATTTTGGGTAGAAAGGCTCTTCAGTGTTTGCACAGAAATAGCAACACTTCTCCATGTAAAGAGTTTATCTGTGCATGAACTCTGTGCCCCTCCTCAGCTGGAAAGCTTTTTAGATCTAATTTGGGCCTCCAGCTCAATTTTCTTTTGTTGTTGTTGCTTCACCCCTTCCAGGTCCTTATATTAGTTCATCCTTGTCTGGTGATAAGCATAAGGCAGATATGTTATCTCTGTCCAGCTATTTGGGAAAACTGTGTTTATCCTTTTGAACAAAAAGTTATCTTTCTGTATTTGCATTGTATTTGTTCATAGAATCACAGAATCACAGAATGGTAGGGGATGGAAGGGACATCTGTGGGTCATCTGGTCCAACCCCTATGCTAAAGCAGGGTCACCTACAGCAGGCTGCACAGGACCTTGTCCAGGTGGATCTTGAATATCTCCAGAGAAGGAGACTCCACAACCTCCCTGGGCAGCCTGTTCCAGTGCTCCGTCACCCTCAGAGGGAAGAAGTTCTTCCTCAT
>Ga0065711_1003518_pt1 | contig 27581 bp, 15 predicted proteins | sample Hoacrofraction12_FD_59098 | JGI IMG/M metagenome (GOLD analysis project Ga0065711, IMG submission 59098) | Hoatzin crop microbial communities from Cojedes, Venezuela - Epithelial fraction 12 v2 (version 2) | ecosystem: Host-associated > Birds > Digestive system > Esophagus > Crop | place...
TTGTCCCACCACGTTTCTGTGATGGCGACCAAGTCATAGCTGTCCTGCTGTATAATGGCTTCCAGCTCCTCCTGTTTATTGCCCATGCTACGTGCATTGGTGTAAACACACTTGAGCTGGGCAGTCAATCTCACCCCTGGCCTTGGCACGCCAAGCCTATGCTCGTCCCTAGTGAGTAGGGAGTTTTCCCTTAATTTCTAATACTTACACTTCAAAAGAATGGCATAAGTGGTTGAGATTTTTTGCCCCTAAGTTTTTTTGAGTTTTTTTATGGTGGAAAGTGGATGCAGCTGAATGAGAGTTTCTTTACTAGTTAATATTGTATCAAGAAATTTCAGTTAGACTTCCAGTTTTAGACAAACTTGCAGTATGCTATTAAAGTATGTGGGTTGTTCCAGTCTCAGAAAGCTCCTTTGGAACTTCATAAAAAGATACAACTAAAAAGTAGTCTCAAACAAAGTCCTGTTTGTTTCCTTATCAAGTACAAAAAAATACGAACAGCAGAAATAGGCAATTTAAAAAAAAAAAAATAACTGCAATGGTTATCTCAGGGATTCGCATTAAAGCAAAGAAAAGAGGTCCTCTGACCCATCTTGGTTTTTGGCTAGCTGTGAGAGATGAAGCGGAGGAAGCAATTATGAGCCGGACCCTGAGGACACTGATGTGCTGGCGAAGGGGAGATGCAGCCAACTGAGTGGAGATGGCAGCAACCACCACGGAGATGCTTTGGGTGAGTGGCTACCAGCATCTGCTCAAACACAGATCTCCTGTCGCACCGTGCATCTTCTGCCCCAATTTTCTCCCAGCCTTCCCTTTTCTTGATTCATCCCTATATTCCCGGTAGGGATGTAGGGCAGGCACCCTGCATCTGGGCACAGCTCAGAGCTGGCTAGTGGGTGCCTGGCTCCACTTCTGCGCTTGTTTGTGGGAAGCTGTGGGCAGTTTTCATGAACATTTTGTGTTTCCCATCCAAGCCTGGATGCTTTGGTCACTCCCAGTCATTCTCCATTCACCACAGCAAAATACAACAGTTTAATCTTTGGTTTCTGAAAAGATGTGAAACCTCACTGTATTCAACAGAATCCTAATTATCTGTGATCTTCAGTGTCATGAAAGGAAAGAAACAATTGCATGATTTTTACTTTTTTGGGTGATACCAAAATAAACTCTATTAAATACAATTTATAATAAATTTTAAAAGTCTGCCAGTTTCTGTCTGATAATTCATATGAACCATATTTTTTTCTAGTAGACTGGAGGGATAAGGTGAGGGATGATATTTTTGGGGAAGTTTCCAACAATGAAATTATACAGTTCACAATATTCATGCCATGGGATAGCAGCTTTAAATTAAATACAAAGAAAGCTATAATCTGAAAATATTAACCTGCTTGAAAATACAGAGAGCTGGAAGTTGCTTACTGCATACTGAGTTCAGTGCATCAATATAAGAATTTCTTCCGTAGTATCACATGGTTATTTCACCAGAGAGCACTACTTTTCCTTGTCTTGTTTGTAGAGTTGAACCTGTGTAGGTATATTTCTACTCTGAATCAATTTCCACACAGCTCATTTAAGCAATATAGATGAATCATTGAGAGTGGCAGGTATAATACTGAAATAAACATCCTGTCTGAGCCAGGGGAAATTGGACTGGCAAACCAAAACCTCCACATCTAGAAGCGTAGTCTCAACATCCAGCAGCAAGTTATAGCTATGCTGAACAGATTCGAGTAGAGTGAGAGGTGGCATTAAAAGATGAGATGGTCCGTTATCCTTAACACACTGGTGTTAAACCTCTGTCTCTCTTTATCTCACACTCATTCCAGATACAGATGTTTTATTCTTTAAAGATTTCAGCAAACAAAATTAATTGCAGAATCATAGAATCATAGAATGGTTTGGGTTGGAAAGGACCTTAAAGATCAGCTAGTTCCAAGCTCTCTGCCACAGGCAGGGACACCTTCCACTAGACCAGGTTGTGCAAAGCCCCATCCAACCCAGCCTTGAACGCTGCTAGGGAGGGGGCAGCTACAGCTTCTCCAGACAATGTGTTCCAGGGCCTCACCACCCTCATACTAAAGAATTTCTTCCTTATATCTAATCTAAATCTGTCCTCTTTTAGTTTAAAGCCATTATGCGTTGTCCTATCACTACACACCCTGGTAAAAAGTTCCCCCTCCAGCTCTCTTGCAGGCCCCCTTTAAGTACTGGAAGGCTGCTGTAGGGTCTCCCCGCAGCCTTGTCTTCTCCAGGCTGAACAGCCCCAACTCTCTCAGCCTTTCCTCACAGGAGAGGTGCTCCGGCCCTCAGATCTTTTTTGTGGCTCTCCTCTGGACCTGCTTCAACAGCTCCATGTCTTTCTTGTGCTGAGGGCTCCAGAGCTGAATGCAGGACTGCAGGTGCGGTCTCACCAGACCAGAGTAGTGGGGCAGAATCACCTCCCTCGACCTGCTGGCGACGCTGCTCTTGATGCAGCCCTTGGCCTTCTGGGCTGTGAGGACACACTGCCAGGTCATGTCAAGCTTGCAGCAACAAACATCGCCAAGTCCTTCTCCTCAGGGCTGCTCTCAATCCATTCTCCACCCAGGCTGTACTTGTGCTAGGGATATCCCTGACCCATGTGCAGGGCCTTGCACTTGGCCTTGTTGAACTTCATGAGGTTCGCACAGGCTCACCTCTCAAGCCTGTCAAGGTCCCTCTGGATGGTACCCCTTCCTTCCAGTGTGTCGACCACACCACTCTGCTTGGTGTCATCAGCAAGCTTGCTGAGGGTGCACTCCATCCCATTGTCCATGCCGACACAGATGTTAAACAGTGCTGGTCCCAATACTGACCCCTGAAGAATGCCACTCATCAATGGTCTACACACACAAAAAAAATTTAAGAAAACCCAAATCAAACAAAACCCACAGATACATAGCGTTTAGGGAGTAAATGGATGGTGGACGACAGAAAGGCTGCTTTCATGAATGTATCTGTTTATTCAGTAGAGAGATACCTGCAACCCATTAGGTAAATGCTTGTGTCCCGCTGGGTGATAACTTGACATTGCCGTGGTGCTGTAGCTATGTTCTGGTGATGCCAGTGGAGCAGAATTGTCACACATATCATGCGCCTCGTTGTTTTTGATTCAGTTTAAGTCTCTGTATGCGTATGCAGGGGTAGATCCATTCCCTTTTTCCTTGAGCGTCATTGCTGCTTGCACATGCACAATTTCAGGGATGTGGAAAATAAGACATTGAATCACTTTGGCACTGCACAGATATGCAGCAATGTCACAGTGAGCAACCATGTTCTGTGATATCTGGTCCCACTGCATGGTGTCTCTGGGCTCTGTTTGTGCAGGTTCATTGCTGTAGAGTGGCATTTTAAGAAGGTTTTGAAGGAAATGACCACTTGATCCATCTCCTCTGGCATGGCAGAGAAACATAGAGGAAAAACGACTGTTAAAAAGGTGAAGATAAAGATTATTATGAGTCAAGAGCGTGGGAGAAAGCTGTAGCTCAAAACATAGGCGAGATACTTAGAGCAGAGGTGGTGTTTTTTTAAACAGTCTGCCACTACAAAGGAAGAAGAAAAAAATGTGGGTTTTCAAGTGGAGTAGCATTAGTTTGTGAAAGGTTTAAGTTACATGTCTGTCTGTGATAGTAAAGTCTGCACTAACTCACTGAGGTCTGTCCTAGTCCTGTTTTGTGATCTAGTGTTGATTTGCCTCCTTTTAAGTATTGCTTTATGATTGGAAAAATATAAGTATAGTATTGCAGGTACAAGAGATTAGAGGGGCAAACCTGACTGTGAACAACCTCTTTATAACTAGAAAACCAGAATTGCTAACACATTTAAGTACAAATAATGGCAGAATAAAAGGAAATATATAGGATTTTAAGCCAGCTTCCAGCTCCCAGTTGTGTGTTTGCAGCACTGCACTAAATGTAAGTGTAAGTTTGAGGACCATTGAACAGAGTTCCTATCCCCAATGAATCACAATTAGAGTAACACCTGGATTAATAAATTTGTGCTGATTCGCTGGGGAAATTCACCTTGTTTAATAGCCCTCAAATTTCTAAATAAAGTTGTTTATCTGTGGCAGGATGAACTACTCTGTCCCAGGCTGGGCTCCAGAGCCTGTAGAAAGACTTCTTCAAGACCATTTGAAGGACTTTTCCAGTACAGCTACGAAGTACCGTGCTGTCCTTTATAGGCTGGTCATGTTGCCATAGTACTGCCTTTTCAGCAACTGCTAATAATTTGTTCCACTTTGCCAAGGCTTCATAATCCTCTTTTGCTCTTTTTCAACATTAATACAGATACTGTTACCTCTTGGGTTATTTCTTCTTGAAAAGTAATCTTAAATTCTTACAAGACAGATGCTTGGAGCCAGATTTTCACTGCTCTACAAGTTTGCAGACTGGAAGCTAATATCAGTAGGAGATGAGAAGCAATGCATAAGTACGGCATATGGGGTCCTGTATCCGCTGCGATGTGTGTTGGAGAAGGGTGGAGATACGGCAACTGCAGGGGTCATACAGCTGTGTGCTCAGCCCTGTGTGAGAGGTAGGGAGCAGCATCACTGTCACCTTAGTTCCCATCCTGTCATTTGGCACTTTTTTTGCTGTCCTGCCACCATCTCAAAAATGTTCAAAGAGTAAAACCATCTTTATACACTCAGATAAGGATTTGCAAATGACACTGCAAAAAAAAAAGTTGAAAGTTATAAATAAATGAAATTTATTTTTATGATTACTACTGAAGTTTGACTCTCCCACCTTTTCTACCTCTTTCAGACATACGTGGTTCTGAATAGGTTCAAACCTCTACACGGTTCCCCTGTATTTTGGTTTAAATGATATCCACCTAGCATTATTTATGCAGTAAATTCCCTGCTTATTCTGCACAAATAAGACATGTCAAGAGTAAGCAGGCTCTGCGTTGGTGATAAATGGCACTCTAAAGGATCTAGGAACATGTATCATTGGGGTTTGTTGATTATTCAGGTGACATACGGTAGCGAGAGTGATTAACGTTGTACTGCTCAAATTCATCAGTGAATAAAAGCATTACATTACTGTGGTTCATGCTGAAACAAGCTACTAAATCAGACTCTTCCAAGACAGCAAACATTCACTTTTTTTTAAGTACTAAATAAACCTTGCATCTATAGGTTAGAGGAAATTGGACAGATGAAGAAATCAGGGCCAATATTATCTCCATAATTTTGAAAGGTGTTAGGTTTTAAAAAACATCCCTAAAATTCACTGAGTTTTAAGACCAATTGTTAGCACAAAGGAAGTGAAGCCTTATATGTTTTTTGAAAAAGCATTGTGAAAATGGTATTTGTTGAGGACATTCTCTAATCAGCTTTTAAGAAATAAAAAAAATTGTTAGAAAAGGAGAGCAAAAAGGTGTAGTAAACCAATGCCTGTTATTTTTCAAATATTTTTAGGTGGAAAACATGAAAAAAGTCAAATCTTATCAAACATTAGAAATATGGAACCAGAAAAGCTGTGCAGCATATGCATGAAAGGAATAGCCTGCTCTACCATTGTATACTTTCCACTTCTATACTGATGAAAAACCACCAGGAGCTCCTTCTCTGGAGATATTCAAGACCCGCCTGGACAGGGTCCTGTGCAGCTTGCTGTAGGTGACCCTGCTTCGGCAGGAGGGTCGGACTAGATGACCCACAGAGGTCCCTTCCAACCCCTACTATTCTGTGATTCTGAGCTTAGCTGGCTGAGCTGAATTGATGGAGTTGCTCTCCAAAGATCTGATTTGCAAAAATGTCAATGGCAACTAACCCATTTCATTCATCTGAAGGTTCAACACCTCTCCTTAATACAGTCAAATATATGTTTAGATATACATAAAATTTTTAGCCAGTCTTTTGACTGGGACTGGAATGCTTGGAGTTGACAACAATGGGAGATACACCAGTGTTACGAAGGTGCACATATGAGTTCATGCACCCACAAATGCTATTATGTGGACAATAGTGACACGATCCATGCAGGCTAGGTATCTCATTCACCATTTACTAACCCATATTCCAGTTCCATCAGCAGCCAGTCTGAAAGCGTTGTCAGAGAAATATTTTTCGTTGCAGTTGGTTGTGTGCACTGAAAAAAATGTATTGCAGCGCAGAGTGGGAAATAGACATGGGTTTTTTTGATGATTTAAGGCCTACTACCATCTGAACAGTCCAAAGTGAAAAAATGGTCTTACTCTGTGTTTAAGAAAGGCAGGAAATCTACTTTTCAAAAGTAAAAGTCTTGTGCATAGGTTGATTTGGGGAGAGCTCAGGAGAGCGACTGTCACTTTCCTGATGTTTTAAAGAGGGCATCTGAGACCATTCGAGAAATTTCTGGAATATGTATCTTTAACTCTCCCTAGGAAATGTAAGAATCTGACACATTTTACAGACATGCACGTATACACTGCTAATGAAAAACTTCAGAACTAATAAAATCTTTCTGAACCAGCTTTTCTGTGGCATGTTGACATATACTGAATGCAAGACAATGATGCTATGAAAGTTTCATTGACACACATTTGGGCTGACCTACATATAATCATTGTGCCTTTCTTGCAGACAAACTAACATCCTAAACAAATATGCCACATCAGCTAATCACTTGGTAGAAAGCAGGAGAAATGGCAGGAGACTGGTAAGTATCTCACTAGACACAAAGGGTGAAGAAATAATCCGTTTCCGAAAACATAGCTGGTATATGTTGGTTTTTTCCACCTCTGAATAACAAGCTATTTAAAAAATACATAACTTAAAGTTACAAACTTACCTCAGCCCTGTCTTTGCCAAGTAGCTAGGAAAATCAGGGATGTCTTCAACTTGATTTGAAAGACTGAGGGGAAATAGAACAACAGTCTTCAAGCTGTTACGCAGCTGAGATTCATGCTGCAGAGTGAATAAATCTTTCTAACGAGAGGAATGGATAAGCATGGGATGGCTTATGCACGGCAAATGTGGTAGCTCCATTTCTGCAGGTTTTTAAGACACACATCTGTGGGTAATGTTTTTTTCATATAGATGACCTTGCTTTTACACATGCAGCAGGGCGCAGTACACAGATACCTGAGCTCTGGCATCCCTGCTCGAACCAAGCTGGCCTGAGATTTGCCGAACGCAGTCCGGGATTGCCGGCTGCAGTGCAGCGCTTGTGCAGGACTTATGAATTCAAGTCCAGCACCGGGAACGCTTCCCAGGCCGATGCGCCTGGCCCCCACGCACAGTCTGAAACACCGCAGGGATATACCAGTGGTATTTGAAGTGTAAACATGGTTTATCTGGCACAGGGGAGACCTGAACACAGGTTTCCCACATCCCAACTGATTAGTCTAATCACCAGAATAGACAAATAGCTGCCTTCTTTATGATTTATATAGTTATTCACACAAAACAGCTCAATTAAGGATTACTACTCCATTATAACCAAGCAGTTAGGACACTAACTCAGTCAGATGAATTTCCTGAGCACTGGGTCCTCTAGCAGTGATTTGTACTGAAGAAAAATTCTGCTATGAATAGGAGTAGCCATCCTGATAAAGGGATTTTTTTAACACAAAAATTGAGAAAAATGCTAATGTCAATGACTTGAAAATTTCTCACTATTTTATTTCTTTGAATAAAGTGCCCCTTCCGTACATCTAATTTCTATGTTGATTAGCTCCTACCCATTTGCTACTGTTAAATTTCCATCTTTCCAGAAGGCAAGCTGGCAAGGTTTTCCCCTTCTAGTAAATAACGAACACTTCCCAACCTTCACAACATAGAATGTAGCTCCACATTTGGGGTGGAAAGAGCCCTGCTTACCAAATTGATAGCTACTTGTTACAGGGTAACAGATTTTTAAACAAAATCTTTGCACCTATCTTTCGTATTTTAAGTGGAAGAAAACTCTCTATTAAGCAACCCTCCTCAAAGAAATAAGATTTTTGGGCCATTTTCAGACTCCCTGGTATCTTGTCGGGCTTGCAATTTGTTTAGCTTTGTCCTTAGGATTGCTTGGTTTTGATTTATAAATACTCCTGCCCCTGTGCTTATTTCTTTTTGCTTCTGCTTTGCCTGATAGATTAGAGACGTACTATTAAGACCACTATTGGCAAGATAAGATATGGTAGTTCTCTTTTCCAAGGTCTGAATCTTGTCGTCATCCAGTGCTGGCAAGCCTCTCTGACTTGCAAAAAAAAAAAACAAACCCCAAAAACCCCTGTTTCTGTCGCTCTTCCTTAATTGGACATTATCCAAATTTCATCAGGCTCCTAGTTTTGCCCAAATTGTGTTTGTCTGGTCCTGCCACAAATAATCTGATCTAAACCATCAGGTAATTTTGTCCACCTATTCCTGTTAAAAGAGCCTGGGATCTGGCTTTGGCTTTGTTCCCACAGAAAATTTCCATTCTATTGAATGGCAGCTGGATGAGCCCATTAGTCTGCAAATCAAGGAAAGACTTTAAAGAGTGATATCTCTTCCTAAATACCTTGGAGATATTTGGGAAAAAACTCTGGTGATTATTTTTTTGCTAGGATAGATGAAATGCCAGTTAGATTAGGAGCAGTCCAGTTACCACTTAGAACAGCCATAAATTGTGGTCCAAATGCCAAAGATTCGACTCTAGCCTGCTATTAATTAATATACAAAAGAGTTACGATGTAAGAAGTGACTCCTAGAAATAGCCTGTAAAAATACATATAACACTGCGGACTCTGTCATCCATACAAACACAAGAAAAGGAAATAAGCCCTAGGAAATACGGAAATAGTTATTAAAAAATGACAACCCAGTGTCCCACTAGCAGACTGTGCCTGTCACAGGAGGCTGAGGAGGGCTGGGATGAGCCAGCTCTCCGCTGAGGCTAACAGGCAACCTGAGACCCACTGAAAGGGTCTTTCCCCCTTTAGCTGCTCTGTGATGTAAGTAGGAGCAAATTACTTTCTGTTGCTGAGCCTAAAAGTTTTCAAGGCACTTTTTTTTTTCCTTTTTTCTTTTTTTTTTCTCTCCCTTCATGACAAACTGAAGAACTCATTGGTGCTGTAATGAAAGGCAGACTGCGTTCCCTGTCATGTCAAGAACGCTGCATCGGGAAAGTCGACATGATTTCATGGCTAATGATTCACTCGCTAATATCAATGTGGGCTGCAGTGAGGATAACCAAGTTGAGCTGTCTTAGATCAAATGATTCAATTAGGCCAGCTGTCCCTATTTGTCATGGCTCAACTCGCTTTCAAATTACCTTTCCAAAGTGTGTACGTGCCTTAGCATAGAACTTAACAGCTGAACAGTTTTACAAAAAGGGGATATTTAGCCGTGAGACAAGGGGGAAGAAAGACGTTCTTTTTCATCTCCACTGAATGTTTTTCCTCAGCAGTTACAGTATGTATTTACCAGGCTAAACTTTAAACATCACAGTCAAGTGTGAATCACTCGCCTCTCCTGATGACAGCGCTCTTTTAGGTTTCTAGATTACCTTTCGGCAGATTAAAGAAAATAGAAAAGAAAATCTGACGGGGTGTGCTTGTGCACAGTGACAACCAACACAGAAAGGAGTAAATGGTTCATAGAAACCAAAAACAAATGCAAAGTCCCTCAAATGTATGCTTTAGGCTTAACCTGGGCTGAAGTCAATAGTGGCCGAAGATCGTCCATACAATATCTAGCACAAAGCTTTTCTGCAATGCATTCATTATCCTGGTTACGCTGCTTATTCCTCAACATGCTACCAGCAGGAGAACCACCCTGTCGTCCCTTGGTAGCAGCCCTCGATGCTGCAGCAGTGAGCACTCTGCAGAGACAAACCGGAGCTGGCGGCTGACAGTGTCAGCACGCAGACCCGGGGCTGAATAGGCATGGAAATTCAATTACCCTTGGTGGTGGTCCCTGCAGTGCTGGCCAGGGAAGCTGCTCCTGCTGAGGCTGAAGCAGAAAGGACGCAGCGGCTGTGCTTGCAGAGCTTTCACCTGTGGGCATTGATTGACTTCTTCATATTGCAGAGGTGATAAATGGAGGGAAGAACAACCTGGATGTATATGTAACAGGTGAAAGTTACTACAAACATACCATAGCAACTGTTAATAAAAACTCGTATATTTCCTGTAGCTGGATTTGGCTGATAATTTGGGCCTTCTCACTTTAAATATTTTAATAAGATTCCAGTGATGTCTGAAAAATTCTCCCCTGCTGTCTGTATGGCTTATTTTGCACTATATATATTTATTTTGCCTAAGCTCTTTCTGGCAATCACACCAAGTTGGAAAACTAGCAGTAGTATTTACTAGAAAAATAAGACAGTTTCTCCCTGCTCTGGACTGAATATCTTGTAGTTTTGTGATCATACTCTCAAGCAAAATATACTGCTGGTTTTGAGAAATGCTATATTAGGCAAGTATTTTACGTTTATCTAAGAGAAACAGTTAAAACTGGAACAGGCTGAACTTTAGTTCTGAAAATTTGTGAAGGTTTGTTTTTTTTATTATCCACACCTTTCACTGAAAATAGAAGCATCAATTAAAAAAGTGTGATTGAAATACTAAAAATTAGAAAATTTTGAGGAGCTGTCTTTAGGATTTATTCATCTTCTGAAGGACGGATTCTTCACAGTCATGACAGTGATCTGTGAAGTCCTTTGAGCTGATCAGTGGGAGACACTGGGCATTCAACGAATAAGCTAATTGGATGGTAATATAGAGATATGCAATAAATCCTCATTTGAATTGTATAGCCCAGAACAGCTCTCTGGACCTTTTTGTTCAGAGTCACAGTTAGGGTTATGGACCACTGAGATCAGTGCCCTGATACACCGAGTTAGGAGTCTGTGGAGTCTCCAGCCATGGTACTTGAAGATACTTCTGAAAATGAAGATATATGGATCTAAAATTTTCTTATACCAAGTTTTCTATGTTTTTTTTTCAGAAAAGTAGGGAAAAAGCCAGCTTTAAACCTATATGACTCGGCAGGATTACAGAGAGTAGGCAGAGTACTGCTCTCCCTCCTGTCCTGGCATAGATGTGTTGCTACTTTTTACTCCAGCCCTAATACTTCTCAGGTGCAGCCTCGCAAATTTTCTCTTCCTCATCCTTGTTGGTCTTTTTCAGTGGGAAGGAGGAATCAACATGAGTTGTCCTCTGGATTCAAGACTAGTTCTGACTCTTTGAATAGCAATCAGCAACATTTTACAAGGAGAACATGTAAGACTAACTGCACTTACCCTGGGCTGTCACGTTTCTGCAGTGACAATGTACGTGTGGGCTAGTTTCATCCGCTTTGCCTCCTCTCTCCTGTTTTGAGTTCTGCAACTGACATCTCTCCAATGACAATGGAAAGATCAGTACCATGTATTTGCCTCCTCTTCATTTTAAGGAAAACTTAAGATGCTGTCATGGGCTAAAATGTTGCAGAAACATGTCAGAGTTCTGCTCCTCGGACCCTCCCTGTGCTCAGCAGAAAAGCCAGCAGTTCCTCAAAGCCCATCGCCTGGGTGCGATGCACCCTACAGTACTTGTCCTGCAGCCTCAGGACTGGCTTGGAGAGATCATGACACACCGAGGGTCTAAAATACCTAAATTGCTTCCTGCCTCCTACTGCTGCCAGATATGTGTAAAAGTAATAAGCCAGCATATATTGCCTGGCTCATACATACCCAGTACTAAAGAGAGTTCAAGATGCAACCTTGCCATATTAGTTGAATATAAAATATTAAATCTCAAGAATTAGAATATAGTTTGCCTGCTGTCTAAATTAATAAACACAGGTAAACAGATTTACCAACCTTATGCCTGGTATTTATATTTATTAATTAATTCAGTTAATCAAAAACACAATGCATTCTGCAGCTTGTAGTCTCCAGCTTTGACTGTGAAACACATAGCTATGGATGGGAAGACTGTAGAGCTGAAGAAAAAGGAAAGATTTGGTGTGGGTTTCAGTGGTCAGCAGAATCTGAATGTTACATTCAGGAAACGTGGCCTGACCAAGCTGTTGCATTAGGCTTTTCATTCTTTTCTGTCTGCTATGTTTTCTTCTTTCTTATTCCTGATATACAAATCTTGGCAAGGAGGTAGAATCTAAGAAAAATGACATTTTACTTCCAGGATTTTAAAATGCAAAGAAGCTGCGAAATAGATTTCTGACTATATTGAAAAATTCCCTTGAGATTTGCCTTGAAAAATACCTTTCAATGCTCATGTTTCAGCCTTCCTCCATTTTCTCTTCCATTTGGCCATAGCTCAGGGTAGGACATTTCCAGTCTACAGTCTCTGCTCACTTGGAATAATGTTTGTTTGCATGAGTAAACCAGCTAAAGTGGCTATCACTGAAGTCATAACTAGAAGATGAAACCAGTTGGGACTATTCCCATGTGAAGTGAGTCAGGTTGCTGAATCAGGCCCGCATGTGAATTTTTCCGTGTCCCAAAGGTATTTTTCCCATCTCATTAGAAAAAATGTTATTCTAGAGAACCAGGCAGCAAAAGCCAGGGAATTCAAATTACGGGGGGATATAATGTCCTTTTAGCTTTTCCCTCTCACCTTTCCTGCATCTTTCCTTCCTGCAATGTGACTAAAAAGGAAACTCTCTGGTGAATTTTGTAATTCTAGGCTTTTATCGGTTTGTTGTTTTCATTCTATTCTTGCCCAAATATAAGGTACATGTAGTATTTTTTTTTGATCTAAGCACCCCCCTCGTGTCTAGTTTTATCTTAAAGACCACAAAGAATTGCAAGGTGTTAATGGAATTCGTTGTGCAGTATGTGTCTTAGCTTCTCCTTCTATAACAAACTAGAGCTGGAGAGTGTAAAAACAGAGGAAATACGAAAACTGTAAAGACATTTAATGTGTAAAAAGGACCAACTAATGTGTGTCAGCTCAGCCAGATGCCCAAGGCTAAACCTCTTGATGTGAGATGGTGATTCAGCTGTCAAGGTGCCTGAGTAGACTTCTGGTCATCATAATGATTGGCTATGGATTTTTTTTTTGTGTTCTTTTTTGGGTTGTATTTTTTTGTTGTGTGGTTTTTTTTTTTGGTTTTTTTTAAGAACGGCAAAACCCAGAAAAGGTCAAAGTTATTCAAATGAACAAACAGCCTGTTTTGGTGGAAATATAGCAGGGCTCGTTAACTCAATTCACATCTTTTGTGTCAGTTTTCTAACATACCGTACATCTGGAAAAATGCAATGATTTGTAAAAGACATAATGTGCCTCTTTCCCCAAAGATTTTGTTTACAGTATGTAATAAAATGTGATGCAGTTTTTCATGGAGATGGGATCTGATAATTTGTTTAGATAAAATACAAAAGTATCAGTCTGTGAAATGATCAACATAAAAAGTAGGCAAATGCTGAAGATGTGTCAGCTAGCAAAATGGCAATTTCCAAAACAGGCATTTGAGTGAAAAACCAAAGGCTTTAGCAAATCTTTTATTTCCCTTAAAAATCAGTCTTTTCAGACAGTGTCTAATATTTTTGTGTTGATTACCATTGACAAAGTTGTGTTTTACTGTAATGGAGACCTTCCTACTCTCGGTAAAATTTACCTCCAGTCGGCTGAAAATCCAAATAATGAACAGAGAGCTCAGGTTTTCAGGTATTCCAAAGTATCAACACTTCATGAAAACCTGCACACTGGGTCAGCCCGAAGGTCCCCATTTGATGTGCTGCTGGTGCTGTTGGCTAATGCTGAATGTTTGAGGAAAGTCTGTAAAACTGACTGAATATGGATGAGTGTGTAAGTCATGTTTGACTCTTGGTTTTAGCCTATATAGACTTTCCTTCATACTTTTTTGTTGTATTTCGGATTAACAGCCTTGAAGTGTGTAGTGTTAGCCTTTAATTATGCAATATTTAGCATGTGTCAGAAGTTTGTGATTCAACCCCCACTCTTCCCTTTTAGCTTGTGCAGGTGCTCTCAGTCTTCAAAAGCAACTGTTTGTTGGAGTATGCTTTTGCAAACTGTCAGGATGCAAACGACATTTGTGAAAAGCAGGTTTTTCTTTTCTGCTTACAAATTGGAGGCAAATATGTTTAAGAAGTGGTCAGAGCTATGATATATGCCTTTTCTGTGTCAAGACATTACATTGGGTGTGTATGCAAAGATATACCAAGGAAAAAAATTGCAATTCGGGCCAATCTGATTTTAAACAAAACAACTGAGAAGCTTTATTCTTGAAAAATAATCCTCCATGGAACAAGCAGCCTCACCTTACAGTGAGCTTCTCTGTTTACAGTCATGCCAGCCCATTTCAGAGTCCTCTAAGCTGTGCCCCATGCACAACTGCAGTTTCTGGATGAAGCCATCCTTGTTAGATGACATTAATTTTGCTCATCTTTAGGCTTTTTGTACAATATGGAAATTAGGGACTAGTTTGTCTGAGTTCCCTGTGTGTTCAGTAGAGAGAAAAAGGATCCTCCAGAGGATGATTCAGAGTGGGAGTAAATTAGTTTAGGGTAATTTACCCAGCCAAGTTGCCGTTTTCAGTGAGATGGTGTGAATACCTCCTCTGTACACAATCTGCAGCCCTGAATCTTACTACTAGGTACCAAAAAGCCCCATGAAAATGCAGAGACACCTCCCTCCTCTTGTCAAACCTGAGTGAATTCTGCTTGTATCTGTGAGAATTACGAGCAGAGTTTGTCATCTGTATGGCTGGAGAAGAGCTGAAAACTGGCCTGAGTAAAACAAATTTGCTCTGGTGAAGAGTCAGGAAAGCTCATGAGATTTCCGCAGATGCAGGACTCCTTGCAGCCATCCTGCTGCAGAAAGGCCAGCAAGCACCAAGAAGGTTATCACACTGGGCGGTATCTGCCCAGGATGGGGAGAAGCTGATCTGGGTGTGGATATAATGATTAACAAATAAAGTATCTTAAAATGGTGTTGCAAAGTGGACACTGTTCAGTTTTATACAATTAAATTGGTACAACCAGTGTAAATGAGTCACATCAGAGTAAAGTCCCTGGGCATGTGTCACTTGGCTTACGGCATTGAAAAACACCTAAAGAAGCAGCAAGATAATAGAGTATTAATTTACTGTATCAATAAGCTAGAGTAGGCTGTTTCACCTTAGAAAGTTTCAGTAGAGGAGAAGGTATAAAAGAACAGATTTTCCTTGTGAAAGGTGCGAGTAGGCTATGTGGCGAAGGCCTAAACTGTTCCCTGACTCTTCGACTGCGTTTTAACTCCGGCTTTCAGGTATTCAAGAGCTCAAGGCAGCCCAAGCAGCAAATTCTGTGACTGTAAGGGGTTAACAGACAATTTATGTAAAGTCTTAGTATTCTGCAAAACGAAATGTGCATGTGAAATGGAAAAAAAAGGAAAAGATTATATTTGTCAGCTGTGCTACCATATGTTGCTCTGGCGGAAGCACAGCAAAATGGTGACAATTTCTATTTTATTGAATGAGGATCTGTGTTGATTTCCATTATTTGAGAGCGTCTCTGGACAAACAGAGGTACCTTCATTATGACATAAAACTGTGCTCACCTGTAACCTAGAATATCCCTGGCTACAGGGTGACTTGGGAATGCAGTCTCCTTGAGAATAAAATATCAGAGAATCAGTTCAATTCATCTGCATATTTTAAATGGATTTAGCCCTTGGAGGGCATGGGGGAATAGTCTTGTGAAAAGATAAGTGGCAGATACAGGAAATACAGACAAATTTGAAGCTCTTTAAAATCTGAGGAGAACTTATCTCATCAGCATGATTAAAACAAGTGTGTGTAAAGGCTTTGGTGGTTGTGGACTACTCTCAGCCATCTGGTCATGCTGGGAGGCAGGGCTTCATGGTTTGGGTGCAGAGCTGCACAAATATAACTAAATTTCTCTTGGACATAGGCTGATACATTTGCTTAGCTCTGCTGTGTTATATGGGCTTACTTCTCGGTGTTTTATGGAGTGAGGGTTATCTGTGCCATTCCCTTTTCTGTGGTATAGATGTCCTAGAAGATGCTGCTTTTGTTATTCTAGGATCACAGCTTTCTCTCAAGATTTTTCGCAGCTTGCCACAACCTCAACATGTGAGCTGCAATGAGCTGGGTGCTAAATGTTGCTGAGCATCCAGGGCTCTCCTTGACTCCTCGTGCACCGCAGGAGCACAGTGTCTCTCTGGGCCATATACAGAATGCAAGGCATGAGAAAACAATTCCATCGGGCACTACAAATGATGCTCATTTGCTTTCTGGACAGCAAGAGTTAAGCTTTTGTTGCCTCTCCTGCACAATGTGACTCAGCATCCCTTGAGCGTCTCTCCTTACAGTGACCACAAAGCTTTTCTCTCCATGTCAACCCTGCCTCCAAAGTGGCACCGTCATTTTCTGGAAAATGGCATCACAGTACATCTATTTTGCCTTAGGAAACATGCCAGGCTGGTTTCCACTACCTTTACTTTCCAGCCTGGAAAGGTGAAGAAGTGCCTGCTCTGGCAACATGTGCACCAGTGGGAACAGCTTGGTTATGTCTATGCAATGCTGTACACAGCCCTTTAACCTCTGCCAAAGACACAGCTAGGCAACATCCTGGCAGGACTGCCTTCTGGCTAGCCAATTTTCGTCTGCCAGAGCAGGCACCTAGCCCTAAGCATCCCACACCCGCGCAGGTGTGCCCAGGCTCCAGGGGCTCTCGCAGGAAAGGGTGAGATGCATCCTTCGGGTGCTGGAGTGCACTTTGGTTTACATGGCTAATGTTCTTCTTCAGGCAGAAAAGTACTGTGGTAATGAGCAGAGGTGAGGGCTTCTTACTTTTGATCTCACCCGAGGGAATGAAACTGTTCAAATCACCTTGATTTTCCTACACGCCCAAACAGAAAAGGGATTTGGTTGTACAAGCTGAGCATCCAGTGCCATAATGGATGGGACGATAGGACATTTACTTGCCAGATATTGACAGTTATTTGCTAACAGATCTGTTAATAGACCATTTGGTAGGGAGAGGTATATTTCTGTTTCAAATTCAGCCCATTGCAATTCCTAAAGGGGAATAAAGTGCACAGATCTGCTACTCTCTCCCCTCCCGTTTTGCAGCAGGCAGGTTTTGGGCTGCAGAATAACTCACACTTCCCTTGCTGTGATTATAGGCACCAAGTCAACACAATAGCATGATACCAAGGTGAGCTCTTGCAGCCGCTGGAGAACCACGCTTTGGAAGAAGCAGAAAGGTAAAATTTTGATTTCATGCAGTCGTGTTACTTGGTGTCTCCAAGGCCGCTCTGCCTTACACTGCCACAGCATTTTATTAGTGGCTGAAATTTCTATTTTCAACAACTACTAAGAAGCCTCATGAGACAGCGATTGTGATTTTCCTTTACTATGTTTGGCCCAAAAGGTGACACACACATGGTGCTTGCCATTGCAGTAAAGAAAGTGTTCATGTCTCAACTTTGCATGTCTCCCTTGGCCACAGTTTTATGCACTAAGTCATCTACAATGTGCAGGGGGATACCTTGTACTGAGCGACCATGGAAAAAGCTTCCATAGGTTAAGATTTTTTTTTTAAATCCAGTTGTTTACTTCTGCGGACTCTATATAGCACTTTTATAATGTGATCATCCTTCACTGCAAATAATAAAATAAGTTTTCATTCCAACAGAAGCCACACCTTGCTACTAGTCCTTTAAATTACCTTTCTTAGGATGCATTTGATTGCTGCTGTTTCTTCTTAATATTGTGGGCTTGGAAGAGAATAAATGAGGACAAATCACCTACTGTTAAACTGAAGGGTATTTTCTCGATATTTCTGCCCTAGTTTCTTTTCTAGTCTAGGTATTTGCTTTCTGAGTGCTTTTGTACATCAAAGTGAAGTTCTAAGTAAGAAGTCCATATTATGCTCAAGTTTTGGAAGAAGTCAGTACTCTGTCCTGGAACATAAACATCATAAAATCATTAAATTTAGAAGTTGACAGCATTATTAACTATTTCTCAGACTACAGTTTCCAGGATGTCTTAAAAAGCTGGCAAGCTGGCTTTGTTTTTAATCATTGATCTTCAAGCGAAACCTAGACAAATAACTAATCTTTTATGAAACAACTGACCTGATCTGTAAACTAGATATCCTCTTAAGCTGCATAGCTAGAATACTTTTAGTGTCTAGATTTTCATTAGGGAAGGAGATATATTACCAAGGCCATCCTACAAAATGTGTCTTAGTACAGGTCTTTCAATACATCACTGTGCATGCATTACCGATTGCAGGTCTGTGTCATAACTGCTGGCTATGAAGCAGAATAAATTAATCATTTATTTAAGATACATATTTTACTGCAATTTGACTGTCTTTTGCATACATCTCTCCTTGTAAATGTATATATATTAGAATTTAAACTTGAAACTATGACAGCATATGTTTAGACATAACTTCCAATAATCTGTTTAAATGACTTGTGATGAGTAAAACTTAAACAGCACATCCTGAAAGTGTGTCAGATTGCTCAACCAAGAGAAATCATTAGTTCAGTGTCTGAAAAGAAAGTGGAAAAAAATGCATATTTTGGAGAGCTGTATGCTTCTTTGGAGACTGTACTAATTTGACTTCAGTGTAGTCAGGTTTTTTTGAAGGTCTTAACTGAATGGCAGCTAAAAAACTGCTTTGGAGTTGAAAAAGTAATAAAATTAAGTTTAGGAAATGTTATGTTTTACCTCTTTTCATTAGAATTTAAAAAAAATAAGTTTGAGGGTCTAAGAACAGTTAGTTCTCTCGTCTTGAAGGACTTTCTAACTACAGATCATCAAGCCTTTCTGTAATAAACCAGTCATTGTGAAATGCAAGTCAGTATTGATATCTTTATCCAGCATATTTGAAATAATTTTATTTAACTACTATAAATCTGCAATGTTAAGTTTCTGCATTGTTAATTGAATTTTGATATCCACCCAAAAGCAGTCTGCCACAAATATGAGTAAAGACACAATATAGCAAATAGGAAAGGTGATCAAACATCGTGTTTCATAATAAAATAAAAATAAGAGGAGTACATGTACATTAAACAATATAATTGCTTTCACCATGAATAGTATATTGTTCTGAAAATAAATTCCAAATTTTTTGTGAAAGCTATTTTAGAGCATATTTATTTGCAGCTAATGATTGCCAAGTGGTGAATCAAGATTTAAAATCGAAAGAAATTGAAAGAGGCATCTTCCATTAGAGTTCCCTTATCGTGTTTGGAGTGAAGCTCCTGACTGTCATCATGTTTGTGCTATAAGCAAAAATCTGTGGCGCTAGTGAGGGACATATCTGGTCCCCTGTTAGTGTGTCATCCCTGTGTTTGTGCACTGGAGAGAAGATTTTGTTGTTCTCATGTCTGTCATTAGCTGGTGAGGTGGAGGTCTGTACACTGGGCCGGAGACTGCAATCCTGCTTAGGATCCATTTGGCAGCCAGTCTGAAAGCACGCATTTGCTTCAGATATGTTGGGGGAGTTGCTTGGGAGCATTCCAAAAAAATCCCCCTGGATTAAAAGAATTTTATTAACATTGCAAAGTAGAATTTTGAATGTCAGAATTAAAGCTGTCTGGCAAGCCGTGGCACCCTCAAGAGTAGGCACTAATATACTGTCTTTTATTATATGAATCTCTTTTTTCCCTTGGGCTTCATACCATGCCTAGGTCAGATCTACTTTCAGACCTGTGGCAAGGTTTGGAGAGCAAGTGGCATGGTTTATAAGTAGCAAGACGATATTTTGATTAATCAAGTATAGACAGGTAATCGAGTATAGATTAATCTGAGAAGAGTTCTGAAAAACACTGATTTGAAACTAACAGAACAAAGTATTGACAATGTGAAGTTATGTATACAGAAAAGAATAATAAAAATTATAATTTGCGTATCCAGACTCAAATTGTAACAGGTTAATGAAAATTTCTTTTTGATATATGACATTGATACACTATTATAGCAAAAGAAAATGGTGGCACATATGAATAAATGGAAGTGAAAAAAATGTGAAACATTTAAAATCTCATATAGATATATATCACTTGATGTATCTTACCACAAAGGTAGTAGATAAACCTCATTACAAAAAAGATCTGAGACAAATATAAAGTCTTGGAATAAATGAAGAAAACAGTTAGATGTATGTCAAACTTCTATCTCACAAAAGGAAGGATGCCTGGATTTGTTCAGAGAAAGTAAATGGAAGAAAAATGTTAAATATCTGTAAATCATGAGTGGTTAACAGAAGGTGAACCAAACATTCACATTTTCCTTCATAATTGCAAAAGAGATATTTAACAAATCTGGAAGGTGATGCATTTAAATGTGGCGTAAGGGACTTCTCCACATTACTCACAGCTGATGTATGTGCAGAATATTAGGAAAGTGCAGGACATTAGTAAGTGTAAGAATTTAGGATTTTAGATGATTCATGCTTATAGATAAGAACAGTCATAGTTAGATTAAACATGTAAGCACTTTTTTTGAGAGATAGAGCTCTCATGCTTTAAGGCATAAACTAGCTCTAGCTCCAAATCTGATAGAGTTTAAAAATAAACTTTCCTTAAAATAATATGTTCTTAACTTGCTCACTGCAAAGAGCTCTGCTCCATTTTTCCGAAACTCTTTTGGAGTCCTATTTCTGAAAATTTTGTCAGGTAAGGTATCAGATGTGTCTAATCCAGACCTGGGTCCTATTCCAATCGTCTAATAGAATCACATCTGGAAAGAGGATTCAAATGTAGGAACTGAGTCCATATATGTCATTGCAAAGGCTGTCTAAACCTAGAGAATCACTAACTGATTCCTATTCAAGCAATCTTCTGTAATTTTAATTTGTGCCTTCGACATGGCATTTCCCAAGCTTAATAATTTATGTAAAATGAACCAATGGGTTTTAAGGATAGTTTTTGCATGATGCACCGTAGTATTGCTAGTTTTTGATTTTTTTTTAAGTGTTTTGGACTATAGTCAAAGCTCTGTGAAGATCTTCCACTCCTGAAAAAGAGAAAGCAAATATTAAATGATCCTACCAACTCTGCTGTGTATGTGTAGACAAGACACAGATTTAGTACAGTTTTCTTTCTGTGATGTGAATGTCGCTCTAGCTGGGGACCGGCGAACCCCAGGAGACATCCATATGGCATCTCTGTGGAAACTGAGGATGGCAGATTCAATGCATCATTGTGTCTGATAATCCAAGTCTTGTAACATTTGTTTTGTATCAGGAACCCAGCCTAAGAGGTTGGTTGATTGCTGTGACTCACTGAGTCGAAATGATAATATTCTATGAGGGACAATAGGATAATTGAAACAAAGGCCTGAAAGGTGCCTGAAGAGACCAGGTAGTACAGCCGGTTGCTCTGAGGCAGGATCCAGTGCAGCTTGGCAAACTCATCTATATATATTGCCTGCATATCTGGAGATGAGGTAGCCTTGCCTGGATATCGATACCTGGGTACTGTAGGGCTGCTGAAAGGACTGAGAGGGTAGATTAGAAGAGAAGCTTGTTGGAAACCCTCTAGAGCCTGGGAAGCCACCAAAAGACTGCCTTCAGGAAGATGTTCATCTCCAAAGCTACTGCTGAGGCCTCTTAGAACATTAGTTTAGATAAAGACAAGTAGGCATTTTTGCTGAAGTTATTTTGGGAAGATTTTCCTTACATGTACGAAATGTCTTTCCTTCTGTTATAACATGTGTATATAGTTCAACACGTGCTTGTGTAATTCCCATTACATATTTAGCCTGTAGTGTTTTATGTTAGACTTTAGAATAAACTTGTTTTGTCATTTTCCGCTCACCTTCTGTCTGCTATTTATAACTAAACGGAACAGTAATTAAGGAGGGAACGAAACAGCCTAATGCAATCGCCCTTGAAACAATGTTCTGTAATGGAAGGAGAAATAAGAGAACTCATTCAGTTTGTGGGCAAAAATAAAAATTTGCTGACAGATTTTTCATCATGTTTTCCTCCGCAAGTGATACTGAATTCTTTCATTACTCTTTAAAAATGTAGGGTATAAAGGGATAAAACCTGCTGCGCTGAGTATGGGTTACTACCAAAGGAGTTACCATTGCTTTCTTGAGTCAAGTACCATTTTAAAATAAAATGTACAAATAATTTATGGGAAATTGCAGTAGTATTTTATAATGAGAAAAGTGTTGCATGTTTCAGACAATGCCATAATGACAAGAGAAAATCCTACTTGAGAATTTCATGCATCTCACCTCCTCATAATGGACCACATCAAAATCCCAGGAGGGGAATGCAGGAAGAATATATAAATTTCTACTGTAGTAAAGCAATCAGATCCCTCCTGTGTGCTGTTCAACTTTGGGGTTTTTTTGACAGTGCCCACATTCACAGGGTGATTAAGATTTGCTAGAGCTGCTACTACATAAAAATCTATGGTCATGGATTATGATAGAAGCAATTTCAATGTCTTTCAAAGCTGCTTTATTCCTTTCAGGTTCTTCACCACACCCAGTGCCATGGTATCTGAGTTTTCCCCTAGAGCATTAAATAACATGAGTAGAATCTGTCACATGTGGTTTGTTCTCCTGGTATAAAGGCAAGGTCAGGTCAAAATCTTCTTCAACTTTCATAGTCAGACATGCTCCATAAATGCAAACTAATATACACGTAATTTTTTTGATTGTTCTTGGACTTTTTGTATTGCATCTATTTCATCTTTAAGATTTTTTTTGCCAATTTGGCACATATTACAAAGCTGAATGGCAAATCACAGAATCATAGAATCACAGAATGGTAGGGCTTGGAAGGGACCTCTATGGGTCATCTAGTCCAACCCCCCTGACGAAGCAGGGTCACGTAGATCAGGCTGCACAGGACCTTGTCCAGGTGGGTCTTGAATATCTCCAGAGAGGGAGAATCCACAACCTCCCTGGGCAGCCTGTTCCAGTGCTCCATCAAAGTCCGGCATTCAAAAAGTAGTTTTGAATCACAACATTAAATGAAATATGTGAGTAACTTGGACAAATGAAACTTCCGAAGATGTGACAAATACAAAATTGATTTCTTTTCTCTATTAAAGCATTGCAAGCATCACCGTATTGAGTTGTTTACATTTAAGCTTGCACATTATTGGAGCAAAGGACATTTTTGTGGCGATTATGTGTCTGTAGTATTCTGGGTTATAAGCGCTTGCTTATGACACAGGTGAAAAACAAGAAAATGAGACTTTAGACAAGAAATCATAGAATCATAGAGTTGTAGAATGGTTTGGGTTGGGAGGGATCTGAAAGATCATCTAGTTCCAACCAGCCTGCCATGGGCAAGAACACGTTCCGCTAGACCAGATTGCTCAAAGTTAAGACTTTATCTACCCCTGTATGACTGTGACCTTCAAGACTGGTACAAGTCTGAAAATATGCCATCTGTGTAGGCACGTACCAGGAATGCATGGGAAGTTGCTCAGTTTGGTGACTCTTCCTCAGTGTGTACTACTTACGGCTTGCATTTGTAAATCACAATATTTTTGAGTGTCAGGGTCTACTCTATATCAGCTGTCATTATTGGCTAATGATAATATTTGATAATCATGCTGGAATCTTATAGATTTTGACAATCTTTAACTGTTGACTTTGTTATGGCAACATAACTACTACTCCAGCCAACTGATGTGTGAATGTGCCCAGTAACTTCTCACTTTATCATTCACTCAAGTTCAGACTCTATCTTCTAGTACTAACAGAGCAAGCATTTTGATGGCACACTGAAATCTCTGCAACTGTGATACATTATATTCTTAGAGCCTCCCAGATTGCTAACTGCCTCATCAGATTCTTTAAGAATAGCTTTTGAACACTGTTTTGTAGACAGTTATACCACTTCATTCATCTTATATCTTTCAACAGATATCTTGTGCCAGTATGAGTTTGTACTTTCTATGCCCTGTCTACTGTTTGTGATCATTTTATTGAGGAAAACTTAGTTTTTGCTTTTAGTACTGGGAGGTCAATCTTAATTTTACATGTGCTTAGAATGATGATAATGTATTTAGCTCCAGTATCTATTTTGAAATTTACTTTGACTGGTTATTTCCATTTTCACAAAGCCAATCTGTTATAGAATCTTGCTTTGATCAACAGACCCAACAAAGACCTCTGTTTTGGTATCAACATCATCCGAGCTTTGCCTTGTTGTGGTGCACTCATGAATATGTTTCCTTTTTATGTGTCTTTGCAACTTGTGCTGAGATTGACACACTTTGGCAAAATTTTATTGGAGATATGAGACAGCCCCCCCCTTACTCTGCATGCTTTTGTGTCTTGTTATGATTGCCTCCATATGGTGAACAAAGAACTTGAAACTCAGCCCAGTAATGTATAGTACTGGCTACCTAAATGTGTTCAGCCTAGTTAGATCAAAACTTATGGAGACTCAGTGATACTGTAGCATTGGAGGTTATTTTAGTCAAGCTAGGAGGTAGCGTGCAAGAGAGAGCTGCTGAGATCTCAGGCAATGGTTTGACAGTTCAGTCATCAGATTCTTTTGCGTTTCCCATTGAGTGATATCTCTTCAGTACCCTCGGAGAACATGATTGTTCCCGGGGGGCTAAACAAGTGGGAGAACAGCAGAAATCCAAGGAGTTAAATGGACAGACTAGGAGATGTTTTGATAAAGCAGTAAGAGATCTTCAGCTGAGTGTTCATGCTCATTTGTTATTTCATTTACGCAAACGGATAAGTCCGCTATGATTGATTTTTACTTCTTACCGCTGAATGAATTTATGCTTCTCAGTGGCATGCATTGGGGGCTGAGCAAAAGAAAGTTTTTAGCATCTTCTCCTCTTATATTTCGTAAATACTGAGCCTTTTTCTGTTGATAGCACTGAACTTTTACACTCAAAACCTCACTGCAGTTAAAAAAACACTATTAAACATTTTGTCCAAAGCTCAAGTTTGGTGTAAACTTCACAAAACTATGTGACTAATTATTTTTGATGGAAGAGATGAACACAAATTACAACAGTTTTGGATTACAAATGTTACAGCAGTTTGCTTGGGCCAGAGGGCACAGTCACAAAATTAACAGGAAAATAGCTGTAAAAGAAAGTGAAGTTGCTTAATTAGATTTCATTATATAACATAAGTTATAAGTTATAACTTATAACATAAGCTAAAGGATATGTCTGACCTATTGTGTGGGATGGGATACCAAGCCAAAAGAAAAACCTCTGACATTTTCTGATAAGGTAAAAACTGTAGGAGTGAATAATCCTGTTCTAGGCAGCATGTGTAATGATGCACAACAGGTACCCACTTACTGACAAGGGAAAAGGAATTTATTTATTTAAAATTTTGACAATGTAAATATCCCCGTCTACTGAGTGAGTTCAGTTAAATAGTAATGAGAAATCTTTTTCTTTAAATCAATGGATGCCAGTAGCTTATGCAGAAGTTGTTGTGTTAACACATGGCACAACTCTACTGCTGTTTTTTATGTTGTTGTTGTATGACCTTTTTCTTCTTAGGCCACCTATTTTGTTGAGATAATAAATTATTAAGGGCAGTTGCCTTGTTTTTGCACTGGCCCATAAAACATTATGTGTGATTTGTCTGCAGAAGTAATGTAGTACAGGTATAAAAATGGGTTAGAGACTTTTGTGACTTGCTTTTTTCTCATTGTAGATTCCTCCAGATCTTCTAAGCAGGTTTATACTCCAAGCTCAGCAAAAGTCCTACACCAAAAGGGAAGCTGCGTCCACTTCAGCAAAACTCAGCTGAACACTTTCTGTAAGACTATATATCTCAGCACAATCCATCTGTTCATCAGTGTTCAACATGTGAAAAAAAAAAAATCGAAGTTGTTATTCCTATAGATTGATGCTTTTCAAAGAAGTAAAAAGGACATCAGGATCTGTTTTTTTTCTCCGTGGCTTAACACTCTGTAAAATTTATTTCTCTGTATGAGACCTCTTCTTTTGTCAGTGTGTTCCTCTTCAAGGACAATTTTTGGTAACATCTGATGATAGGCTAGAATGTTATCTTATGAAATGTTAGAAAAACCAACTTCATTTGCTAATGCTGTTTTTTTCCAAATCTTTTCTGATACTAGCCTTGGTATAGGCTGCAGGAATAGTTGGATATCTTGACATGAGATTTATCTCTATCCCTTTCCACTGGGATCTTTGGGTTTCATGATTCCTGATTGCAAGCATTTGTTTTATTGCCCTAAATTAAAATGTGAAAATCATCCTTCTTAGGATGCTCTGCATTTGATAATCTACAAGCATTGCAGAAGTCTCCAGGGATTACAGGTGGCTTTGATACTTTTTCTTACTGTCATGCACTAAATGAAAAGCAGCTAAGTAAAGATTTCATTTAAATATAATACAAGTGGTAATCATTGCCAACTAAATACAGTTACTAAAACATGCTGTCTAAATCCTTTATACTTACATTATAAATAACATATCTATACCAGACCTCCTATGCCACAGAAATGGGTACTGATATTCATGAAATGTATGATACATATTCAGTTAAATGTATGCTAATAACACATCATATTGTAAAAAAAGCAAGGCAGTGGCTTTGTTAGACAGAAACAGCAAATTGTTCCTTATATCTCCATGTGTGCAGTATTAAATCTGCCCTCTGTATTTTGGGCCTCTCACATGCATAAGTGAAATGGATTTCTTTGCATCTGACCAGCGCATAAACCGTAGGGAGACGTTTTTAATAGGATTCATTGTGATTAGGAGCTGTGGAATAGCCCCATAGTCATAGCAATGTTAGAATGCCACAACTATTTGATAGGAGACATTTCAATCTGTCATCATCTTGTGTGCCCTGACCCCGATAATACACCCCATTCAACCTGAGGCACAAACAGAGATGGTGAGGTAGGGTTGCATTTTTTTTTTCCTTTAGCACAGCACCAGTCACAGCTTTTATGGATTCCTGAAAGAAGAAAAAGCATTTTTATTTCCTACGCTGCTCGCCCCTTATCTAACCATTTAAAAAGATAGTTCGTTTCCTGAAACACAATAAACAAGTGGAAGGGGGAGAAAAATCCTTCCTTAGGTAACCTCAGAACAGAAGAACTTTGTGCATTATGCAGCTCAGGCCATGCCAAAATGCAATTTGGAGGGTGTCCAGCACTTCATTGGAAAGTAATGGTTTTCACTGAACTGAGTTATGACCAGCTGTTTACAGACAGTCTGTGACATACTGATAGAGCAGAACACCGTATGTTGCTTTCCAAATCAAATGATACAAGAAGTGTGACAGAGTGGAGAAACATCTGTCATTAGCAATTTTCAGCACGCTTCACTAATTCTGGACAAAATACAAGTAATGAACTTACCGCAGGAAACTTCAAATACTACCACTGCTGAAACAAGGATATAAACAGCTAGTGCTCCTAATGGCGTCTAATTTAATTCATTTGCAGTAAGAAACAAACAAAGTGGGTTATTTGTTTTTGATCATGGGGTAGTAAATAGTAATGCTGATCACAAACATTCATTTTAATCAAAGAAAAAGGGATCGTGGAACTCAACTTTCCTCAAGTTCAGACAGAAGGTAATTATCAGGTGCCTTTTTTCTTACTCTTTTTTAATATCAGTGATTTGGGTACCCTTTTTTTTTTTTTTTTTTTTTTTTTTTTTTTTTTTTTTTT
>Ga0065711_1032303_pt1 | contig 27581 bp, 5 predicted proteins | sample Hoacrofraction12_FD_59098 | JGI IMG/M metagenome (GOLD analysis project Ga0065711, IMG submission 59098) | Hoatzin crop microbial communities from Cojedes, Venezuela - Epithelial fraction 12 v2 (version 2) | ecosystem: Host-associated > Birds > Digestive system > Esophagus > Crop | place...
TTTTTTTTTTTTTTTTTTTTTCACAAAAAACAAAACATTCATCCCCAACCCCAAACCACTGACAAAACTACCAACCCCAAACCTCAAAAACGAAGTAATGGTTATTTATACTCATTTGCTCTACGAGCCACAAGATGGCAGTGTAATACTACAAGAAGATGCTAAATGTGACGTTTCCTGTGGGTGACAGATGAATAAGAATACTTGTATGTTAAAACTGTTGCAGGTGAGAAGATTAGCATATGTCATTTTGAATGCTAATATGTGAAAGCAAAGCTTAAAGATATAAAAAAACCCTAGCTATCAATAAGTGCCGTTTTCATATGTGTACTGCAAAACGAATTGCACTGAATTTGACTTTCCTCAAATCAACCGCAAAAATTGTAAATTATGATATATCACTGGTAAAGGTGGAGAGATGGTGCTAAGGCTAAGATACCACATATAAATCGGAAAACTTGGGATAAAATTCTGGGCCAGTGGAATCAATGTGTAATTAGCTACTGATTTCCACAGAGTGAGGAATTTGTCTGGATTATTTTAACATAGATTTTATGTGATATTGCAAAAATTTCTTCAAACTCTCAATGCTCATTTATAAACAAAGTAAAGGCTGGTGTGTTAAAGGCTGCTGTGAGCCTATGTTAACTTCTTTCAAGTATTGGCAGGAAGGAGACCTACAGCAAAGCATAAAAGCTTAAAGAAATGTACTTCTTCAGAACAGACTCTAAATATTTTGTTGCAGCTCTAAATGTTTTGTTGTCAGATTTCCAGGTTAAAGAATATTACTGAATAGTATGTATTATACATGGAAAAGCAAATAGGTAGTTAAAATAATTGATAAAGGAGCATGCCTGTTATAAAGTTTATAGTCAAAAACTGCTTTGTCTGCAGAGGTAGTTCTGAGAAGTTCATGCAACTGTTGTGAGCAAAGATTATATTGAGGTAAAGAACAATTTTTTTATTACTGTGTTTGTTTCATCAGTTGTGTTTAGTGACCGATATTCATGTTCAAATCCATACAAAACTCTCATAACACAAAGGCTAATTATGTAATGAGTAAAACTCTAATGTATAGAAACAAAGCATGCCTTTTGATAGCAATATATGTGTTTCTATGCCAGTGCTCTAGAAAGGAAAGTGAAAACTCATTCTGGTTATTTCTGTGCAGAAAGTCTGGAATTTTTTCCTGTGAAGTGATGATATCACAAATTTTCCTTGGATGACCTTCTTATACCTGTAAACATTCTTTCTTATGCTTGTTACTTTCTGTTTCAAGCTAGTAGGGTGTGAGACACTCAAAATCATACCACTGTGACTGGAAGAACTCATCTGTTACAAGATTGACTCTGTTGAAATTCTCTCTGAAGAATGGATATATGAACCTATACTCCTCAGACTGGCCTAAGTGTTATGATTAGGGTTGATATGAATTAAAAGTGCTAGAAGAGCTAAAGACAAGTAGGTAAAACTACCTTTTCAGATAGTGATGTGACTCATAGAACCTGAAAGTCTTGAAAATCAATATTGCAATGAATGGATACAATTGAAAATAGTTCCATTATAGGGATGCCTCTAAGGATTTTCAAGTATCTGCATCTTGATCATGAAGGCCCTGAGTCTGTTCTGCTTCAACTGGAATTGAAAATATGCAATTAGCTTTTTCTCCTCTGAGGAAAAGAATTGGCATTTGCTGCCTGTAGAAATGATCACTGGTACTGTTGATGGACAAAATAAATCAGTACTGTTTCTTATAATCAGAAGCTCTCGCTCTCTGATACCTAATTATCATTTGTGCAAGAAAGTATCAGTCATTATAAAATAGTAGTTTCTGTACTGAAAGTCTATAGTACCAGTCAACTGCTTTGGTTGTGCTGAAAGTTGAATGGTTGCACAATAGGTACCTGCCATTTTTCCTGCAGCATGTCGTGTCCTGGGGGCTCATTACAACTAAATATAATTTCACCAGCATCCGAAACATGTAAGGTTTCAATCGTCTGTAGTGGTGACTTTCTGATGAGAAAAAATGGTTATATCTGAGAGAGTCTGAATGTTGTTCAGAAGTCCTACCCATACAGTGGTGAAGGAAACATAGGAGTAATTGGCCTTTGGATCTGCTTTTCAGTCATTGTACTACACGGTTAACAGCTGCTTTTGTTTTTCCTCTGGATCCTTTTCAATATGCCAGTTTTTGGCAGGAAACATAGTTTATAGGTCATCTTTCAGACTTCAGTCAATGGATCATTTCCCAGTTCAGGGTGTTATCCTAGTTTCCTAGTTTTTTTTCTGTTTTTATTATACTGAAGTGTGCTGATGTGTGTCTGGTGTCCCTAAACAGCAACACTCCCAAAAGCAAAACGAGAGTCTGAGTAGCACCTTCAGTCTGAGAAAATTCTTTACACTATTTATTTCACTTCCTCTTAGAGCTAATTCTGAGTGGTTGTGCAACAGTTTTAAGTTTTACTTATTTTTCTATTACTGGTAATTTCTTAATATTTAGCTAGAGGCTTGATTTTCAAAATTATTATATATTTTGAATGTATAGTAAATATTGCTCCACTTTGTTTTTTCAGCTGACTCCAGATAGCCTGCTGAACTTGGTAAAACATGAAACACATGATAAAAAAAACCACACCAAACAACCCAAATTATGGTTCTAACTGCTGTAATCATAGAGACAGAAACCAAATTTAATTCTTTATTATGGGTTTTGTGATGTTTGATGTCTCTCCTAGCTTGTAGAGCTATGTGACTTGGTTTCAAAACTGGGAAGTTTGATTAAAGCTTGAATTTAAAAAAGAAAAATTACTCAGTGTTATGGCATTAAAGCTTTTAATGATGAATTGTTGAGGCTTTAAGAACCTAAACCCCAAACAAACTTTAAAGTTGGTTCTCATGATTTTTAGATGAATTTGGGATCTCAGCCATGAGGCTGTGAGTGCTTGAGTTTGGTGATGATACACTAGCCTTTTTGAGGTTGGTTATGTATATGTTCTATACAGGCAGGTTTGCAGTGCTGCCTTGCATGTCATGGTGTATACACATGTGCTTAACGTAACTGTGTAGCAACAAGTAGAAAACAAAGCATCAGGCTGCTTATAGGTTCTTAAAGAATTTGTTTTCCAAAACACTGCCTTATAGATGCTGACAAGTGTCAGCATGACCTTGTGAGAGTATATACACCCAAGTTCTGTCAGAATTGCATAATGGCGTGAACTAGAATGTTTGGCTTGCTCATGCTGCACATTCTAAACATTGTGTCCAGCACCCTTTTAGGTGCTTCTGTGATCATATCCTTGGTAGCCTCTGTTGTCTCTAGATTGCTGTACTAATTCACCCTTGGAACAGTTCCTCGTCAAAAAGAGTGCTTACATAAAGGAATCCAATCATATGAAAAGACTTCTGGAAGAACCCGAGATCTTTGAGACTCCTTGTAGTCCTGCTCTTCACTCATTTCCAAGTCTGTGGTTACAGAGCCAAAACAATGGGACTTATTAAAATGTGTTGTGTTGTATGGATGAGAGCTTCATTCTCTTCTAAATGGGATTAGGATTCTGAATGGGATTGGGGCTGTTAAATTAAGCAGGGGAGACATGATTGACACTTCTTTATTATACCTGTTAGTAAAAAATTTTACGTGGCAAAACTGTAATGCTGACTTGGTAACGAGACAGTCCTTGCTTAAAAGAGCTTCTACTGTGTTTTTTCTAAGCAGTGAAGAAAATAAGTATCATGATGCAATATAGGGAGGAAGAAAGCATATGGACTTTCTGCAAATATAAAACAATGAATATTGTTAGAGACTAGACTAAATGGAAAGAAATGTCTTATTTAGAGTATGAAACTCTTCTAAGTTAATGTCCATAAAGTTTAAATTAGTTCAGACTTTTCTTATTAGAATAAATGTTTCCTTCTAAAAAGCATGATAATCATAATCAAGACTGAATTTGTTCTGTTATTTATTTTCAAAATTATTCTACATGTTTAGTAGACTTTTGATTTAAATCCCTAGGGATATATTGGAGACAGATGTTTAGATGACCTCATGTTTAAAGTAAAGCTATATTTGGACACTAGATTAAATTTTCCTTAAAATCTTTCCTTGTATGTTAGATTGGGAAGGGGTGCAGAAAGTATTGAAAGATTTATGTTGAAAAGGTACTGCTTTAATTTTAAAATAAGTGATTCGAGTTCAGTATATTTTATTTGAGGTGACCCTCAAAAGCACAAAATGTCTGATTATGAAACAGTATGTTTACAAATGAAAATATTGTTTCTCATTGGAGAGCTAAATGAGAAACAGATTTCTTTAAAAGTTCCTTGAATTCAAAAGCAAATTTACCATGTCATTTATATCTTCCCCCCCAAATTGTTAAAGACTATGGTAGAACTTAAAATATAGTATCAGTTGAAGACTGCATAATAGGATATAACTGTAGCTAGTATTTTTGCTACTTTCTGTTTTTGAACAAGTAATAGTTTCTTTTAAACTGCAGTTAATGTCAGTGTGGATAGCTATGATGGTTTCACATGTGACAGTGAACAACATTTTGGAAAAAGTCTTCAATATTTCATCAAGTCATGATTATAAAAATTGACGTGCTGAAAATGTATTGATTGACAGATAAAAAAGTCTTATCCTTTGATGTTTATATAGGCAACACTGGCTTTTAATGTGTTTAGTTAGATAAACAAGTTACTGAGTTGCTGGAATTCTGCCATTTGTAGCTGAAGTATTGTACTAATAGACATACAGCTATTCTTGTCACCACTAAATATAATTTTTTCCTAATTGCTACTTTACTGGCAGGATAATTTTCTTTGTAGGCTGATGCAGAGGTTGCACTAAAACATTAATTGGATGCTTGGCACTTGAACTGCAGAATACCTTTTGCCCAGATCTCATGTGAACATTTCTGTGGGACAATATTTTTTACTGTTTTCTGTTACTTGAGATTAGGAAGGTTGGTGTAGCCAGCAGAGCTGGAAATGTGTTTTGTGCTGAGCTGGCCTTGTTAAGTTTAGGTAGCAGATGCAGCATTTTCCAGTAATCTCACTGAGGTCTGGAGAGTTAGAACTGAAGTAGCCCTCTCCTGGGAAAAACTTAAACTACTCTGCAGTATTTGGAGCCTCTTCTCTCATGTAAGAGGGGATATTGGGTCAATGCTGCCGTAAGTCGTATCTCTACTTCACAAAGGGAGTGACAGGAGATCTCGCCCTGTTCCTGGAAAAGGAGCTTTCATTCTGTTGTGTTCTTCTAGGGCTTGTTGCTATTAGGTGAATTTTGATAGACAAACGTATATTAGGCATGGGCAATAACTGCTTTGCACAGCATGGGTCTAATCAAAACCTAGTGAATGAATGTGATGTGATTTACTGTAAGCAGAAATTATTTTGTTTAAGTTTCTCTTCCCGAAAATCCCTGTGATTTGGGATTTAGCTTATAACTCTGGAAATGGAAAAATTTCTATAAAATTCATGGAAATTAACATTGTTTTGTATAAAAATAGGATGACATCTAGTAATTCACACAAGAACTAAAAGAAAATGTGACTCCTTGTTGAAGTGGTATCTAAATAGGACTCCCTTTCTGTATTTGTATGCATAGGAATTCAATCTCTGTTTACAGATCTGCAAATCTGTAAAATGTATAATCTACCCTGTATTGAACTGTAACATTTGATATAACTTTTTGGTAACATTGTACTTACCTGAAATTCAAATATTTCTGGTAGCTAAGTAATAAACAGAAGGATTGTACAAACTCTAAGCAACAGTAGTTTTTGAGAATGAATAGGGGAAAGTAAGTTGATTTTTAAAACATAAAGTTCATACAAACACAGTATCTTCTGAAGACTTCTGAGAAGCAAGAAGTGGTCACAAAATTGGAGCAGATAGCCTTTAAGCATCCATGAAAAATGTTACCTGTCAAAATTATTTGTATGAACAGAAGAGGCACTGTAGAATGAATTTCTAAAAATTTTGCTGATAAAGCAGTTTTGCAGTGCTTTGGTTAGATATTGTCTACACAAAGATTTTCGACATTCAGAAATGTTCTTTAAAAATGTTGCAAGAATATTGATCAGTTGACACAACACTTTTAATTGGACTAGTAATTTGCTTAGTTTTGCAGCCTTAGAGTGAACACTTGGAATTGGGCTGAAGTAACTTGGGCAACAACTCTTACGCTTGTATAGTATGATCTTACCTTTCATTATATGACAGCCTTTTCCTTTTTCTCCGTATCAACGCATACTTTCTTCAGTGATTAGAAAAAAATAATGGCTTTCTATTTAAATACTCATCATCTTCTCATGTAATATGTTATCACTTACATATGCCACATTTGACTATTTTTTTTTTTTCTTGATTATGCATGAATCTCGTGATGCTCCTGGAGTATTTTCACGGAAGACTTCAGCTGGTGTGTTGAGGTTTGCAAGAATAATTAGTCCTCTCTGGTGCCTCAGGATAGGCATCTGTAAGTAAAGTAGATGTGTTTACTGGGGTGCTATGAATGTTTTATGCAACTTGTAGAGAAGCAGGGACATAATCCTGCGAGAGAGGAGGAAGAAACCTCCATTTTAACGGTCTTAATTGTGATTTTTTTTTTTTTTTAATTTTTCTCCTTGCCTATAGTCTTTTGTTTCCTTATCTGTGCATCTTCCAACTATTTTTAAGAAATAGAGGGGACCCTAAAGACTAAATGCTTCTCTGGTACTCAGACTGAGCTGTATTCATTCTGTGCACTGAATGGGGGTAGCATCCTTCAGAGAAAATCACTGCAATCAAGCAGATGGTATCACAATTGTTACCAGTTCAGTCTTAAACTGGTATTTTTCTGTTCAGTCTTGATCTTTGTTTCCTAGATTTTAATTAATCTTTGTAATTGCACCTAGAACCTTAACTGCAAAACCTGTGAAGAACTGAAAAACTTTCAATGTTCTATAAACTCCCTTTTCAGTGAGACCTACATAGGCCTGGAGCCTTATCTAGTGCAACTGGATTTAGGGAGAGCTTGCTTTGTCTTTATTTTGACTACAAACTCTATGGTTAGGAAATTAAGTTCAGACAGAGGAATAAATTACTATATTACTTTTTGTGTGATGATTGAACTGTTTGTAAAACTTGAACATATTTTATATGTTTGCTAATTGTTTTGTAAACCTTTCAGTATTCAAGTTCGTAGCATAAATAGTTTTAACTGTGGGTAAGACTTAGGCTGCTTGCATTCTGCATAAGAAAAACTGGAATTCGGAATAGACACAAGAGTTCTGTGAGTGAAAGGTGTGTACTTTCAGGGGAACTGTCATTCCTCAGTTCTAGGTGAATTGGGGGGTGCCTGAACCATGAGACTAATCAGTATCTCAATTCCACTGAAATCAATGGAAGTTACTCTTTCCCTGAATCTCTTCTGAACTGTACTACATCTGCATCAGATATCCTGTGGTGTCCAGCACATCAACAAACTGACTACTAGCTATCAGTGGCTACTCCCTGCATGCATACAAGAACTGAACTGTACTGTTCTTGAATTGTTTCCCTGCCTGTGGGCTTAGGTGTTCTGAAGTGTCAAGCTGAAGTAAGGCTGCAACTTTCTAAGCATTGCAGTACCTAGGCTGATCTCCCTAAAGTATATAGGCAAATAACTTTAAAATTACTTTTTCTGGTTTGAGTGTCTAAAACTGAGTGCCTGAAAGCAAATATCAAGTATTTGAATAAAACCGTCCTTATCTTTAATTGCAGCTCACTGAAGTCTGCAGGAATAGAATGGAAGCTAGTAAAGTAAGCTCCTGTCTGGTAGGATAGACTGACAAAGGGTTCCTATCCCAGGGACTTTGGAAGACTTGCTTGACTGATATACATCAATTGATTAAAAACCATACTGAAGAAAAAAGCTATAATGACACTGGAAGAAATTATTTTACATTCATTTTAAGCAAAAACTTTAAGAGATTGTTGTCACATGCTGCTTATAGGAAAAAAAAATTTAAACTAGAAGAATATTCACTTTATAACAAGGTAGTTCAAAATTTACTTTGCTAATTGAGTATTTTTAAATAACCTTGATAAATTTTAAATTCCAAAATCTGAACTTTATCACAAAAAATTACTTTTGTGGTAACTATTGCAGAATGGAGGCTAATCACAGCAGTTAAGGATGAGCAACGTATAATTCATATGTAAGTTGAAAGCTTCAGTCTTTTCCACAGTGTTATAAAATACAGAAAGAGTAATTAATGGACTGGACAGAGCCTTGACTAGTCTGAATTTCAGTCGGTCCATGTTTGAGAAGGGGTTGGACTCGATGACCACCAAAGATCTCATCTCACCTAAGTTATTAATTCTAACTGTATTAGAAATGCTGTTTTTTTAAGAAGTTACTTGTAAATCTGAGACAATCTATTAAGTTATGTCTCTATGAAATCCTGCACGAAACTTGAATTGATATCCCCATCTGCATTTGGACATTATGCTAAAATGCTGGAAAATTTGCTATTGTTTAAAAAAAATCCTTTAGGAAATGGCTTTTGTGATAGCTAATCAATGATATTTCTGTTATGGTTTACATTCTCTGTTTGTGTCTGTGGTGGAAAAAAAAATTCTATAACAGGCTGTATAGCTCTTAGCTGAAAAATCTAGACAGCTCTGAATTTGTACTTCTAAAATGTGTAACCTGTTGTCAGATACTCCTGGATCAGATATACTGTGTTTAGTGATAATAGCTGTATGGTGCACAGAAAAGCACGGTAAATCTCTTCTGGAAAAGTGATAGCACTGGAGTCTTGTGTAAAATTGTTTTCCATCCAACAAATGTAAACTTTTGCAGGGAAGGAGGAGAGCTATTCTGGTGTTTCACTGGCATCCTTTGCCATGAAATCCTTTCATGGCTGCAGTGTTCTCAATAAATGTTATTTTCTATTTTGTTCTAGAACTTTTATTCTCAGCCTGAGCAAAACTCGTCTTAGTATTTGACTTCCCTTACTTGCCAGAACCCTGCTGGTATCAAACCTGCTGATGGGGAAAATATTCACCACCAGGGATATCTTCCAAAGTACCTCCTGTTGTATGTAGTTTAAATACTCCTTTTTTCATATCTACAAACTAGGTAAATAAATAAAGGCCCTAAGTTGTTTTTTTTTTCCCCACCTGTTGTAGCCAGTAAATGCATCCACTCACTTCATCCTGTTAATTCTGATGCCTAAAGCAATAAACTCCCAAGCGATCTAGGCAGTGTCATGAAGAAAGTTCCCTATTTATTAAGCCTGAGCTTTTTGTACGTTGAACTTGTTGTTTCCTGTCCAATCTACTCCTTGGTTGGATCAGTTCCATGTGTTATCTTGTTGTATACCAACAATTTAAAAAACTGAAACATCGGAAAGGGTGCTCTTCAGTCTCACATTTTGTATTTTTTTTTTTGTTTATTATTTTCTGTTATAATTAGCTTGTGTTATTGGTAAGGATAAAGTTGCTTGTGCAAGCCCTGTTTCTTTCTCCAACCAAAGGCTGCCTACAAGAACGCTCTTCTCATTTTACTTGTTGCTTACATCTCAGTGGCTTTTGTGTCACTATCTGGGTTAAAATCTGCACAAATTCTGTGTGCATTTAAGTTAAAAATATATTCTTCTGTTGCAATGTTCTCATAGACCTATGAAGAAGAGAGGCAGTACTATCTATCTATGCCTGTTCTTATGCGTTAGCAAACTCTTTGAAATGATGCTCAATTTCTAGGGAACTGATCTGAGGAGGTTAAGTGACAGAAACCTAACTGCTTTTGGTAGGATTAGTTTTCTGTCAGTTTATTTGCCTGAACTGGAGAAGCTGGCAGGAATTCCCAGTCCATGGAGGAAAAGTAGGTAATGGTTCTGGTAGCAGCTGGCTTATTGGATTGCTTACCTGTTTTATCAGGCTGCAGTGAGTGCCAAGAACACCTCCGCTTCTGAACTTCATCCAAAGCTTAACAGACATCACCAATTTAATTTGCTTGTCCTACTGTAGCTAATGAAGCTGTTTGTCGCCTTCCATATTTTCCCGTGTAGGACCTGCTTCTCGGGTAACCTGAAGCTTTGACAAATACCATTAAAGGAAGATACACATTCAAATAATCCACATCAGGAAAAATGACTTTACTCAGCTTTGTGGGCGGATGAAGAGAGAAGGAAGGTTCCACTCTGCTTTTTAAGAAAGAGCTTAATAAACTCTGCTTTGTACTGCTGGTACGCTGATAAATATGTCCTAATACTAAATTGAGTAATTGAGGGTCTGGTGAATGTATTTCGAACTTCGTATTGCACTTTATTCAGTGTGTAACCCACTTGACTGTGCGTGTGGAAAAAACAGCAAATTGCAGCTATGGCAGTTGAGTCACTGGCCAGCTGCTTCCCAGCACATAAACCCATCGCTAGAAAAACCATCACAGCTTGTATTAGTCTGGAACACTGACAGGTAAACCAAGGCATAGAAACACTTACAAGTATGTCTTTTGCCTTTCTGATGCTGGTCACTTGAGGGCAGGGGCTGAGGCTGGAAATGTGAAGGGAATTTGCATTTTCAGCTTGCTTGCTCTGTCCCCTCTAGGCTCCAAGGGTGTTCATTTTGATGTTTTTCTGGTACATGACGCTGGCTGGTTAAACTGAATTTTTCTGCCTGACAGTATTTCTCTTAATTTGCTCGTAAAAGTTTTAGAAGCTTTTACATATGTTCTTGTTTGCTGTATTTTGTAATCTTTTTGTGTGTGATACTTGTACTTCAGCATTTAAGGTGGAGATGGCAGTGTTGTGCTTCTCCACAGTCTTGTTTGGAGAGAAAAACAAATTACTAGGACATTCAGTCTGCTGTGTTGTTGCTAAGTTCGTGTGTGCAAACAGAAGTGTAACTATGCAGGGGGGGTTGCTATGTGCAATCTTTTCTGTAGGAAGATAAGTATGTCTCGTAACAAAAATATTGAAATGAAGAAGCTACTGGAAGTAGTTAAAAATTGGTCTGTAGATGTTGCAGGAAAGTATGGTATTAGTTGAAAAGTTCTGTTACATTGAATTTGAATTGATTGAAAAATATTAAAATTAAGAATAACTTTCATGTAGAATGTTGCCTGTGTTCTAGATTAAAATGGAACAAAATTGGCTTTTGAGCCATTCATAGTCTGGAAGTTACAAGCTTTCATAGTAATTTTGAAAATTTTATAAACACTCACAGAAACTATAATATTTCTTTCAAACATTCTTACTAATGTTATAGGTGTCTGGGCACAAATTCCCTGGCGTCAGTAAAACCCCAGTTCTGTGTTAGAGACCTATAGCGTAAATGTGTGCTTGGTGGAGCCGGAGCAGTGCCTCCCAACACCTGGAACTTTGGCCTTGTGTTTGGAAAGCAGCCACATGCTGACCTTGGTGGTCCTGCACCTGTGGACACGGTGCCTACTCAGATACTGTCACCTTGCACGTGTTTGCTTGTACACTGGAGTTTAAGATCCAAGCTCCACTGACTACTTGTGTGCTGGCTTTCTTGTTTTCATATTATGATGTTAACTATATAAGCAAGTATTTCTTGAATGTTTTACTAAGCACAGCCTTACAGATGACAGATATCTTTGTACTTCTGAGATGCTTTTACTTTTAACCCTCTGGTTTGCCTCCTTAAGTTGTTTTCCACCCCCTCTCCAATAACACCGTTACAGTTGGATGGTTTCACTGTACACTTTTATTCTTCTAACTGAACAAGAGTGCGCATCTGTTAATAAACTATGGCCAAGTGACTCACACAGTTATTAGTAGGTTTCAGTGGCAACTGTGTAACTTTGAGCACCTATTAAATCATGAGTAGATATAAATATTTTGGGAAATATGAAGGCATATGTAGTACGAAAGAATAATATACTGTATATTAGTGGTCTATGCATTTTTAGTTCTTCATTCCTCTTGAAGTTCACATAAACAGTGATGGTTTTAAGAGCATAATCCGTAATAAATATGTAGTAGAGCTTGTATTACTGCCAGAACTTACCTATTTTATCCTACAAGTGAAGACTTGGATACTTAAGGCATTTGAATAGCAGTCACAAAATATGTGAAACAGGGTCAGAAGAGGGGCCAAGTAGGATACATTTGTGTTCTGTGTATACTGTCTATGGTATACACAGCCTATGGCTGTGATTGTATTTACAACTGCAGATCTGTCTGAAGCTTGTTCCTTTAATTGATATTTAAAAGGTGACATCATTCATACTTTATAGACCTGATTTTCTGTTGCCTGCCAAGTCCTATTTCACTACTTTACTTTCTCTTTCTCTGAAGCAGGAATTTCCTGAAAACTGCCTCCGGATCATATGAAGAAAGGTGTATTAACTATTAGAACATAAATATTATAGAATATAGTGTGATGGCACTGCTTGTGTGCATTAGAAATCTGTCTACTCACTGTATCAATGGTGATTTTAGAGTTATCAGGTAGATTATTATTCTTTGTCTTCGGTGTTTTACCATTTAACCGTTTTTAATGAAGGAAGCAGCTGTTTCATGGGGTCATTACCACCATTTTGTTCCTAAAATTCAAGTACTCAAGTACAAGGAAAGTATTACCTCTGTTGTTAGTTTGGTATGTTATTCTTGTGTATTAGCTACAAATATCATACCTTATTTGAAAATTCTGATGTATTGATTTCTCTTCTGGGTCTCTAGAGTAGTGATTGAGATACACTGATTACACCTGTGTTTTTTTAAAAAGTATTAATTAACATGGCCTCTTAAAACACTTGCATAGCTTATGTAATTTAAAGTAATTTCCCACCAAAGTTAATGATCGGAACCAGGCCTCATGTAAAACAAAGAGATCAAAAATCAATGAGGAAATCTCCAACTCTGTATCATGCTTCTCTATAGACAAGTTTCTGCTGCACATAAAATCCTCAAGACTAAAAGCAACCATAACCACTGCAGTCATGTCTGTTTTCAGAAGATCAGAAATAGTAGCTTGCGGGCACACGCTTGGGCTTGGGAATGACTTGATCTTGTTTTCAAGGAGGAGTTGCCAGTGCCGAGAAATCTGAAGTTCTGCATTTCAAACATGACTGCAAACAGTGCAAGTTATGTTAATCCCTAATTTAAGACTTATTTGAACTTAAGTACTAAATATTTTAAACTATTTTAAATAATATTTCATTATTCATCTCCTTGCTAAGCCTGGTCCGATGCTGAGTCCTTGACCCTTCTGGTCAAGATATTACCAATGAAGAGAAAGATGTGAGTAATATGTCTTCTCAGCATACTTTGTCTGTTTTGATTTACTAGTGAAATGAGCTATTTAGCGGTTACATTGATGAGATGGTGCAGCCTGGCCATTCTGTGTTTGGAGCAGTAAGTTGTTTTTTGAATAGAAGGGTCAAAGTTTTTCATTTCAGAAGCAGAACAATTGCCATCCTAGAGCTGATGTGTTTTTTCTCATGAGAATGTATCGCTCTTTCCATAGGCAAATGTATTCGTGCAGACTTAGCTCTTGTGAATTTCTGTAAGCACAGATGCAATGTTTCCGTGTAATATAAGTAGTGGATATTAGCAGATCAAGGGAAGGTGAGGATTAGTCAACAAAATGTGGATATGTGTAACCTTGATTGTTTCAAGTTCTTTTCTTGTAAAATATGGTGCCTGTTTAGATCGCTGATGTATTTTAATTGTTTCCATCTTTCAAAGTATGTCTAGCAAGTTCAGTTTCTAGTTGTTGTTACACAAATAAACTGGTATTAGATGCACTGCTTTCTTCCTTTCAAACATACTTTCAAATTAGTGCTTAATGTGGTTTGAAGATTTTGCCAGCATATTCTTCCAGATCCTTCTCTTGTATGAGGGTGGCTGATTACATCTATCTTTCTTTTTTGGTTTACAAATGCCAGTATATTCTGAAGAATGCAAACCCTGGGACCATTTGTCATCACACTTTGATTGTAGTTCACTTCATTATTGTATGTAGGAGGAAAAGCAAACAATTAGATGCCTGAAAGGGGGAGGGGGGGAAATTGGAGTGTCAGGGCATGCTAAACATTCTTATTGCATTGCATACTTTAACCTCCTATTGTTTTTCCATTGCTTTTAACACTTACCTGCCTGGATGTGACAGATGTACGTACATTTAAAAACTGTTTGGTTGAAATACTGGATATAAACATTCTTGAAACAGAGTGTAAGGGCTACAGAGCTTTAGGATTTAAATTTAAGTTGTTTTTGTAGACTAGAGCCTGATTTTTGGATTCTGAAAAGTTCTTTCAGTTTTCATTTGAGTGAGAGCTCAGTTTTGAATAACAGGATTTGCCTAGGCATAAATGTTTAGTTTGTAGACTTACTCATGTCCAAGCTGTATTAGCATTAACAGTGTAGGTAGGCATTCTTCATTTTCTCTGCAGGGCTCCATTCAGCAGATATGTTTAGAGCAGCTTTGTAAGATCAGGCTTTGTATAAACCATTGTGGGGAGAACGATAGTTCCTCATGGTTTTGTCCTACATCTGCTTTCTCTAGCTCTCCAGTGTTAGATCACTCAACTGTGATGCAAGAGACTTGGGTTCAGCTGCTTCTCTGTCTGTCAAAGCTCAAACTTGCATTATTCACTGTGTTGGGGTAGTATGGTGGCAACTTTAAGTTTTTGTGGGAAACAGCTCATGCTCTCAACCTTCTGTATTGAACACTTTTTCATGAAAGATTTAAGGTCCAAGAAAGGTGGTGTGCTTGTTAGCATAAGCATGACCATGGAGCCTACTAGCAATAAAGGAGGTTTCAACTTAAGCATTAGTTTCCTCAGAGCTGAGACTACAATCTGGACTTCCTGCCTTCCACATGAGTGCCTCTTCCACTAGGCCATAGTGTATAACCTTTGATCAAGTGGATTTTTAATTATGCAAAATGGACTGGTTTGAATAGAAGGGAAAGAATAAACTTACCTCATACAGTTCTATTGTAGCTTAGCATTTAGCAGTCTCCTGGAGATTATATAGTCAGGTTTAAATCCCTTTTGGTAAAGGCATGCAAAGAATCGATTTCCCTTGCCTTGATGTTGTAATTCCGTTGTCTGTTAGCTTGTTTACCTGTTAGCTTGCAGGTACAATCACCATCATTGCCCTTTCAAAAGAGGGACAAATGTCAATACAGCTAACTCCAGGATGAGGCTGCCTGTTGAAAATACCAAGTAGAAAGGGATGCCTTACACCTGCTGAGAACTTTGGTGCCTGATGCTGAATGGGGAGTCTCTGCCTTTGCTTGGCATGTCTCAGTGGTACTCTTCAGTTGTGTCCTCTGTTTTTTTTGCTCTTTTGAGGAAGCTCCATGGTATTTACCTTGTCTGTGAAACAAGAATTCAGGAATCTTACCTAACCCAGTGTGTGCTGCACAAACGAGGCAGAAAATTTAATGTAGGTGCAACAGCATGCAGCATTTCTTAACTGTTCTTTATGGGTTTAGCCTCAGAGCAGCAGTTTCAGACCTTGAAAGTGTCATGTGTGGCATCCATTTCCATGGTACTTTTTCCTGTTCTTCAGTTGTGTGTCCTGGAACAAGCTGCTTACTGTAGTCACTATAATAGCCAGTAAAGCAACATAAGGTAAACTGCATTGCATCTTTCCTTCTGATAGGCATTTTCAAAATGACATTTTGACAAAAATGTAAACTAGAACTGTGAATTGGAAATTAGCCAAGGTGACAATTCCAGAAGAAAACATGTTAAATTGTGGCTGGTGGGGTGTACGTGCTGCACAGAAGAGCAGAACTGGAGACCCAGCTGTTCTTGGACACTTCTTTGAGTGTTTGTGGGATGCATCTGCAGGCTGATAATGATTGCTTCCATTTCAGGTTTATGGCTTTAAGAGTGTTGTCCCCTGCTTAATCTACTTCAGTTCTTCATAGCATTAGAACCTTAAGTAGTGAAGGTAGCTTACTGGAGTCCTGCACTTGTCCCTTCTTTCAAGACTTTTTTTTTTCTTACGCCAGTGGTCTGTAATTTTGCATTCCAGTGACTCTGTGAACTGTTTTCTTAATTGAACCATGTGGAAATAGGGGGGATATCATGGCTTAGTGGCTCATTTTGGAGCTTAAAGTCTCCTGCTTGTACGGCAGGATTTAAAGAAGAAAGATGTATCTGAGACAAAAAAGAAGATACATTGGCCTGGAATCCCTCTACTGCTTCGTAGGTCAGTCAACCTAAACTGAAAACACAAATTTCAGTATCTTCCTTTGGCTGATTCTTAGTGCCAAAAGCACCTAAATTTCCTGGTTAACTACATGGTTTTAAACAATATTGTTCAATTAGCCAATTTTTAACCAGCATTCACTACCTGAACTGATTCAATTACTCCTTAAATGAATATCCATATGCATGAGAAGATCTGTTAATAGTCAGTTAATAGGCTTAGAATCAAAAACTGTACATTTACTCAGGGCTCAAACCTGACTCTGTGTATGGATGCACTGAGCTGGGGGAGTCCATCTGTGCTAATATAGGACCTGAAATTTTAGGAGTAACAGTCACTAAATCATCTGACAGCTTGGTTTGATGTAGCACTCAGGTGCACATGGTAGGAAGACTCCTGTTCACTTCCATGTTTGTTAGATAGCCCTTTAATGCATGAGTGGGAATTTCCCTTGTTCAAAGAACGTGTCAGCAGGGGTAGAACTGCAAATAGGCTTTGGCCTGAGCCTGTCTTCCCTGCTCCCACTGAGCAACAGGTTTGGTTTTTAAAAATGCAAAAGAGTAATTTTTAGTCCAGAAGTCAGCCTGGGGCCTGCCTCCCCATCTATTGCTTTAAAAAAAAAAAAAAAAACACCACACAAAAAAAACCCCAGAAACCAAACACAAACAAAACGCTTTTCCAAGTTATGCAGGCCTTGCTCGGGAGCTCAACTGCCCTAAGAATCATGGCTCTCATAGCCTGGAATGTATTTGTACAAGTTGTCAGTTCTCTGTTCCTGACCTCTGTTTTTGGCAGATCTGCAGTTGCTGACCGAAGAGCAGGAATGCTTTGGCAGCTTTCTGGATTTTCCTGATGCTTCTGTTAACTGCAGTGTTTCCATCTGTTGTCTTCAGAGGCTCATGTGACTTGGAAGGCAGATTTCCAGCTCTGGAACACCTCATTAGGCTTAAGAAGGACAGAAAAACTACATAGTTTTTTCCTTAATTTTTATTCTGAATAATGTATTAAAGACTGTAGTAAGACAGAGCTAAGAGATGATTGGAAATTAACTTGGGTTATCTATTGTATGATCCCTTTGTGATTACCATACTTGGGAAAGATGTATATTAAGGGACCACAGCAAACTTGTGTGCTATTGAGTGAAGGAAGCAGAATCTCTTACCAGACTTTTAGACATTTAGTCCCATAGGATGGTATTTGTTTGCCTTCCACCATTTATATATCTTTGAAGCTTTAACTCTGTAGCAGTTGTCTTTGTTCTTCTCACTAGGGGTGTTCTAAGAGTGCTTTTTTTTTTTCTTTTTAAAGCTGTTACACAATGCAATGACTTTTTTGTAAATGTTATGGAGATCCAATTCTTGCCTTTATGGACTCTTTCTTATGATTAGCAGTAGCTCAGATCAACATAATTGCAGCTTGTTCACTCCATTTTTCACTTAGGAGTTTCACTATGTAACTTCCTTGAAGCCACCTAAGAGTAAGAACTGAGATCAAAATCATACCCAAACCACTGTAGTATAACAATAGTTGGCTTCAACTCTTGCTGTCTGTGAGTGAAAGGTTTACTCTTTTTTATTTTTTATCAAATTTTTAAAGTAGAGTGAAATAGATACATTATAATGCCTTTTAATATATGTTGCTGTGATAATCCTCATCATGCCTGTTCTGGCCATTGTTTGGTGCCAAATCATAATTGGTTGTGGAGTAAAAATAACAAGTGTAGGAAGAGAGGTTGAAAATGAAACACCATAATTGAAAGAATGACTGTTGGTATCACTTTCAAGCAATGAGATCTACAAGCTGTGAAAGAAGGAAGTGGTGAAAGTCTCATCATCCAAGTCCTTTAACAGCTCATTAGAAAATAGAATATAATAGAAAGAAGGATCCTGTTTGACCAAGAAAATGGCCTGTTAGGTCACATCTAGTTTAGTTTCTATGACTAAGCAACTCCACAAAGTGAATTTCCATTCAACCATGCAGGCATAGGCATGCACTAATACAACAAAGCACCAGCTAATTGTCATTAGATTTTAACTGTAGTATTATTTCTCACTTTGGTGCTATTGTGAGAATGACAAGAGAGAAAGTGAACTTCTTAGTAGGGACCATATAGATTTTGCAAGGCTGAAAACAACTGCTTTGTCTGGGAAACATGTGGGTTATATGCCTCTTCCATGTCTTGGGAACAACAGTTAAAAAAAAAGCTTTAAAAACTGGTATATGGAAGCAATGTCAGAGACAAGCTGAAAGTTAAGGGCATCCAGTCCTTCTGTGAAAAGATATTATTTTCATGTGAAATATTAAGGTGTATATATTTTAGGAATAACAGGATAAGCTGTGTGTGATTTCATACATTTGGGCAATGTTTTTGATACACAGTGCTAAGCTTTTGTCTATCTAGTGACAGTAAAATGCATACTATGGTTCATAAATATGAGACTTAGTGCTAGCAGGCTTTCAGAGCATACAAGATGTTCTGCTGGAACACAGCTTGGGGTTCTGGTTTGTAAGAGTGCAGTTAACTTTGGCGGTTTCGTCTGGCCTGGCTTTTCTACCTTTGCAATATCAAATTTTTTAAATGGGCAGTGAAATCCTAAGTTGAATGGAAATGACTTGAAAACTTAATGTATTATGCTGTGTAATTTGTTAACTTTTTTGATATTCATATTCCAAAATTTGTATTTATTGGTAAAAAAACATTGTAATCTATCCTCATGTCTAATGCTGGCTAGTCAATTATTTTTTTCTCGTGTGAATCTAAATAACCACTTCTATAGGCTTAAAAATCTCATAATAAAGTGATTCAGAATTTTGTTTAAAATTAAAGAGAAATACAGAAAATCTTAGTGTTTTGTAATATGTGTGTATTTTTCAAACATTACAAACTATGCGATACTGAATGGCTTCAACCTATCTATACCTGTACTGAATAATCTAATGATGGTACTTACTGGGAAGGTCTGATGGAAGCGAAATGTTAGGAGACTTTTTTAAAAGTTTTCTCAAGTTGGAAGAAATTCTTCACATAAGTGAGAGGAAAAGGATGTATCCTGCTTTCTTCATAGAAACAGTCTGCTGAAGTCATCTGGACTGCTTGCATTAAAACCATCATCTGGACTGGTCCCAGAAATGATGTTCTAAGGAACATGGAATATGCTTTGTTTGCATAAGCAAGAGACTGGAGGACCCGAGTACTTTATTGACCAAGATTAATTTTGAGGAATGTAAATGAGAATCAGTTGCTATAGTATTTTAAGTATCTAATAATTTACTTCATTTATAGTGCTTTTTATTTATAGTTATTTCATGTTCCACAGTTACATTATAAAGCTAACTTATGTTTTTCCCTTGAAGACTCTTCACTGCTCGGAGAAAATATCTTTGAAAACATATGTTGTTATATAAGAGCCTGTTTGTGGGAGCTTCGGGGAACTTGTGCAGACTTGCTTAATCATCCTCTGGAGAGCAACAACGCTGATTTCCTGTCTGCTTCTATTACTTGATGCCGTGCCTTAAACAGGCACTGCAACCAAGAAGAAAACATCTCTGAACCAACAGAAAACACTTGAAAATCTAAGGAAAAAGTTAAATAACAGCCATGTGAAAGCAACTCAGTGTAAATAATAAACTAATCCTTGAATGTTGCACACTTGGTCTATATAACGTAATGGTAAAGATATAGTGTGCAAGTTTCTCTGTGGTTCAGCATAGCTCAGTGAAGGTCTCATGCCACTTTTGCAGTAATTTCCAGATATGCGAGTTAGTATTTTATTTGGTTGTAAGGCAGTCACGTTCACATGCATATAGTTTCTTAAAAATAAGAACAGTTTTGTAGCTGTTGAGACAACAGTAGAAACTGAAGATTAAATCTGTGTGTTTGTGTATATTAGATGCTCTTTAGATGCAAATATGAAAAATGTCTTTTTGAAGGCTGAACAAAGAAAGAAAAATAGGTGAACGGGAAGATGCAACTTGGTATTCAGGTAGCATAGCCCTATCTCTTGTGTTCTTTTCAGTGATGTAGCAAAACCTGCTGTTAGACCCCCTTGAGATTGCCATGTACAAAACAACCTTCACCTTAGAAAATCCTTTTTCATAATGCAGGGAAAACTACTGGCTCTAAGTGATGTTCTTCTTGCTGTGTCCATGGTGTACCTCCAGTTTCTACTCTAATATGCAAGAGTTGTTCAGTGCTGCTCTGTCCCTTTGAATCTAATTTCATGCCCCTGTTTCTAGAGCAGAGTTATTCATGTTTTCTTTACGTAGACGCTGGAAACAGAAAGGTATAGAAGCTGGGTACAATCCTATTCCATTCCACACTATACTTTAGTGTTGTATTAGAGATCAGTTTTCATGAATGTACTCTTTCTTTGGGTTGATATATTTGATGAGATTTAGATACTTTTGTTGTTGGGTAGCTGAAGAACAGTTTAGAATGATTCACTTAAGCCAGTCTCTGTGTTGGTAAAACACTTCTTATTGCTCTAGCCCAAAGGTTCTTAATATCCTGTTCCTAGTGAATTTGCAGAAACAGTACTCCATCCTTCATGAATTGCTTACCCTTGTCTTGAACCCATATTTTCCCTTGGTTTCTGTGGAGTCGCCCTTCAATTTTTTTTCCTAGATGTTTCTAGATTTGCTAGGTGCAGATGCAAGAAGAAACAGGATAAAAAAAGTCTCATAAAAATCTGAGGGCTGAAGTGAAAGAAGTTAAAAATATCTGCCTTTGTTTACATTATCACACTATCCTGTTTCTTCTCACATCTCACCTAGGTTTTGAGCCATCTTATCTATGAACATGAGTTTAAGCATTGTTTCTATGCTGTGACTTGTATCTCTCTTCAGAACTCAAGTGTTTCTGTCTACCTTAAAATCTTGATTTGTTACTGTGAAGCATCAATGTATGTTCATGATGTCTGAAACAGGTTTTTAGTCCTCTCACTGTAAAACCGCTCTTCATTCTCGCTTGATAAACATGAACTACATCACCAGTTCTCTAGGTCAGTCAAGCCCATAGCTGTGATACCATTTCAGACCAGACAGGCAAGAGCCTTTGTCTAGGTGCACACTTTCAAATCTCACTAATCTGTTTGAGTAACACTTCTAGGGTCAGGCGTTCTGGTCAGCAGTAATGTGTAAAACACTTTTTGAGGTGGCTGTTATGTCTTAATGAAAGATCCTTTTCTTTGGGAGCAAGAAATAATGTCTTGCTCTGTGTTGATTTGGAAAGTGTATCTCTGTTGCTGGTGGGTACTGTATCACTGTGGAAGTGTTTGGGCGCCTCATATCTATTCTAGTTTCCATCTATATTGTGTGCCTTCAGGCCTTGGAGGTTCTGTATTCAACAGGGAAAAAGCAACTGTGTGTGCAGCCAGCAGTGAGGACCAAATCCAGAAGTTAAGGAAGATCCTTCTTCCTGCTTTCACCCAAAGATGAAACAAAACTAAGTTCAGAGTACACCTTTATGTGAACAGGCCACAAATCTGCTACTGCTTGGTTTCATTACCTTCCTCAGAAAGAAAAAAAAAAAAAAGCAAGCTATGACATGTGCTACGAGTGATTCTGGCAAGCCAAAATTAGAGCCAGGAAGAAATAAGAAAGCAGAGAAATGAAAGAAAATCAAAGGAGAAATGATGAGAAAGTCTTCCTCTTTTAGTTCACAAAGTTCTGATTACATGTTTTGCTGTTTAAAGGGAACCAAGGCAATAGGTAGGAGTTTGCTTTTATAGATCGAAAAGAAAAACCCAACTCAGGAAATAGCTCCTCACCACTGATTATTTCCGATATCTCTGGAGTTTCCAAACTACATTTTGCCAGTGTGCAATGCTTCTAAAAAACAGTGGAGGATATTTCACAATTTTGCAGTCCTTACTGGAAAAGGCTTGTTCTTATGTACGCACAAAATCTCAAATACCTGTGACACAGGAAGCTCTAGGCCAGTGTTTATTTCTTCCATTCACCAGATAGTGAACTGTTTTACTGAAGTGATGAAAAATGTCTTATCTTTAGCACAAAAATCTTAGTCAGGTATGGAGTGGGGGACAAATTTAGTTCCTTCTACATTTTGAAGAAGGGGAGAAAGTACTTCAGTATCATTTTGGCTCTCAAAGTAGCACAGGGATTCCAATGTTAAGGAAGAATTCAGCTCTGCAAACCTCCCTGCTTTCCTTTAGCTTAGTGCTGTCCATTTGTCTGTGGCACCGATGGAGAAGTTTGAGCCAGAACCCAGGAGTGACAGTAGTGCTCCCCTCTATGGTCTCTTCAGAGCACTGCTTCTGCAGCTTGATTTGAATTATTAAACTATTGTCATAGCTGACACTGGCACAGCTGTTGCCTTCCGCACGCTCGTAGGAACATACGGAACTTGTAATTCCAAAAGAAACCCCAATGAAATCTGAGATTGGATTTGTACCTAAGCAGTAATTTTAATAGTTCCACTTCTAGGTGTAGGATGCTAATTGGATAGTATTGATATTGTACTTAATGAATATGCATCATTGAAGTCTATTGTTGCATCGCTTTGTTTAAATATGTAGTACGTTGCCAGCAGCAGCATGCTGACGGAAAACTGTCACAACAGCGATCACTACAATCTGGGAGTTAAGTTTGACTGAAACATATGTCTTCAATTTTAATAGCTCAGCTTCCCAGATGCCCTAGAGGAGAATATTGCCTGAGAAGGAGCTTTTCATGTAAGAATAATTTGTGGTAAGTAGCTCAGTGATCTGTTTGTTAGGTTAGAGCTGACAGTTTGTTTATATTTCTAAAGGGGTATGATGAATGGGGGAGAAGTTGATGCTAATTAGCCTAAATTGTTCCAAAGAATGCAGAGCACTTTGCCAGTTTCATTGTTTCTGTTTCTTTGCACATTTTCAATAATTGAATGGAGCTCAGACCATTCATCATAATTTTAGGTAAGATGGAAATAAATGAATATAGCACGGGCCAGCCTGTGTGATGGAAGATGTCACTTTAGAGGTCAATTAGGTAAGACATCAAACTAGGACTAATGTAGCATGTTCTAATCCATTTCTGGAGTGAGTGTTTTCATCTAAGAAATTAATTCTCTCTGTCATGATGCTAGTATTAAGTGTTTCTTGCAAAGCTGCTTTTTCTTATTAGCATAATGTTTTTATCTCTAGACCACAACTGTTACCTCAAGGTATGGACCTCTGACACTTCATATGACAAAATGTGCTACTTTTTGGTATACTGTATATTGGATACAATAAATCTAAAAAATTTGTTCTTGGGAGAACAAAATCATTGGTCAGGTGTGATATGCAGAAGGTGTTAGCAAAAGGAGCTGAAATGAATTGGAGGTATGGCAAATGTAACGGTGGAGAAGCTTTTAATATTGTGCGTTTGACTTTAGCATGCTGTGCTACTCGTTGTTTTTAAGTTTGGGGAACATAACAGTACTCAAATTCAAAACATCCTATCTATACACAAAAGGATAATTCTGTAAGAATGTACATTTTGTATTGAACATTTTCCTGGATAAACTGAAGTTAGTTTTGGGGGGTGGGCACTTGGAATGTTCCGTTTTCAGTCCTTGTACAAGAGCATTCTTTTTTAATTTATGCACATAGAATACGACAGGAAGAGATGGTATAAATTTGTGGACTGTGGAGAATGAGTGAACATTTTTGAATCAGGATCTTTAAAAGGGGTGAAATTTGAGTATGATTAAGTTAGGAAAAAGGCTCGCTTACGGCGGAAGTCAGAGACTCTGTATACATTATAGGCATGTCATGGCTTTTAAAAAGTTATGTTAGACTTCTATACAAATTGTGAAGGAATTCGTATAACCCCAAACAAAATTCTGTGTGGCTCTGAAGTCTTGCAAAAATACAAAATAAAATAAAATAAAAAGGAGTGAAATAATAATAGTAGTTAGTATTCCGGTCAGGAGTGAGTGTTGCTGTAGGGCAGGCTGGTAGTTTACACTGCATGGGTGTTTTGTTGGTCACTAATTTTCTTGGAAGGAAATGATCCCATGGCTTATGCTATCCACGTTTGTGCATATTTGGCCTATAATTGGCATTTATTAAGGGGACTTTTGGTTTGATGGATGACTGTCAGGGTATTGCCTGCTAGCTTTGATGCAGATTGCTTTTGCATGAGGGTTTTTTACATTAACTCATTAAAAACTCTGCTCTGCTTCAACATGCTCTTTATTTACCTTCTGAAAATGTGAGACTTTTCAGCCCAAGTTTCAAGGGACTTAGTGTGGTTTTATTTGTGTACCAGTGTTTTAATTTGGACAGATGAAAAAGGTACATAGAAGAAAAATACTAATCCTTCAACCTGTGAATCTTAAAACTTAGAAGACGTTCAGCTTAATTAGTTATCTTTGAAGTGCTAAGCCACTAGCAAAGTATCTTTGGTTTATAGCATTAACTTCTGTTTTGCTAAAATTTTTTTAAGGAAGAAAAAAAAAAGGCAAGTAAAATCCAGTCCTGTAAAATCAGCAGGTATAGTAATATTTTCACAGCAGGTCAATATTCAATGAACGTTCAGCAAATCCAGGACTAGTGTCTGAGACACATTAGTGGTTTCTTCAAGGCTGGATTGATTTGGTCTTTTCCTGTAATGTATCTGGGACATAGGACTGTTAATTAGATTAATTAGCTATAATGTGATTTATAAGGCAGTTATAATAAAACTATGGTTACCAGTGTATTTAATCGTATTGCCATGTTTTGATTTGACATTTAGGAAAGCGTAGGAAAGCAATGGAGGTTGTGTGTGCTGACACTGTCACTTTGAAAGTTTTCTTAATAAAACATTTTCTCTACAAATAGCAATGCAAAGGAGAACTATAGTTTGCTGCACTAAGCAAAGCTTCTCTTAGTGGGAAGAAATAATTGGAATGTTCAACAAGTTAAATTCTTCCTCTAGGTTCACATTGCAAGAAGAAAATTTGATAGAGAACGTTCTACTTTCTTAGTTTTTCATTGTTTACTGCTTTGATGTTTTAATAAGGTACTGCATGTCTTCTGCTTGCCACCCTTAAAAAAAAAAAAGACAAAAAATGCAAACATTTTTTTGCCAACTCCTGAATTGTTTTCCTGTTTTCAGTTGATGCGTGGACACACTGTGCAACATACATCTTACAAGGCAGGGTAAATGTAAATGTAGAATAAAAATAACATTGAACCTTGTAATTCAATATTGCTTGGATCTGAAGATTTGATTTAGACAATTGAGAGAGTAACAGGACATGAGTCCATCTTTTCTGTAATGCAGGATGTTTGTGAAGGATCTGAATTTATTGAGGTTGATCCCAAAATGAAATGATCAGTTTGTTCCCAATCCTGTAGATTACCTGTACGTGTTTTGAACTTGCTTGAATGGATTCTCTGGAGCAACTGACATGCTGGAGTCTATAATCATTTGCTCACGAGCTTGCAAGCTCATAGCTTTGTTGCTTGTACATTCTAGTTGCTGTAATTAGCTATTGCTGTCTTATGTGCATTTGAATCTGACTTTTCTGTTAATTACAACTAATCTTGGCTCTTTCTGTCATGAGGATCTAATTTCTATTTCTAGTAATAAGAATTCTATCAGTATATAAAGAGCATATTAACCAAATATAATCCTATTCTTATGAATTTGTAAATTAAAAGGCCTATTAACCTCACTGAACTGGAAAAAAGTTCACTGACAGTGTTTGAAATGTTCAGCTCCCTTTTATTTATTTTTCATGGCTTGATGTAGTACCCACAAGATATCAATGCTAGAAGAAACTGAAACTAAGTGACCAAATATTTTGTTTGTTTAATTTTAAAAATTAATTCTGTCTTTTACCCTTGCCTAGGGGTGGTAGGGAATGGGGAGCAACAGATTTGGCAGAAGAATGTTTACCTGTGATTTAAGCTTTTGAGTTCCATCCTGAGGGAGGCTCCAAATACAAACTTGAGTTTTTGAATTACTAATGTTGTTCTGGTTGTGATGCCAGTATAAGAGAAGCAAGGTTTTCAGTCATCAAACTCAAGCGTGGAAAACAAATTATCAGTTGCTTATTCCATGCTTGTTTTGAGTAAAAATCTGAGATTTGATTTTTACCAATGAATCAAAATATCTTGCTATCCGGGGAGTTTTATTTTCCCCACAAGGACTATCAAACAGTTTGTTATTGAACTTGACCAGCCACAAATAGTTGATGACAGTAGTGATTAAGCATCACCTTCCTTACACATAATGAACAAACAAATGATAAAGAGGACACAGTTTGTTCATGTTCATTTACATGGCTTATTTGACTAAGGAGGCTTGTCTAATAATAAATGCAGAGGACTGCAAGTTGAATTTTGTGGTTCCTTTTGCTAATTCAGCTGCTATTCTGCTCTGTGGCTGTTTTAGCATTTGTACAGCCATTTAGAATGGGACAATGAATACAGATGAGAGAGAAAGGGAGTTTTAGAAGGGCCATACAGTGGGAAAACTGGTCTGTTTTTACCCTAAAGCATTTCTCAAGGTCTATCACAAAGAGCATGGGCCTTTTGAGAGGTGTCTCCCACACGTTGTCTGGTAGAGAAGTTTCTTACAGTCGATCATTCCATCCTTTAATGAACTAACAGTTTTTCAATGTTCTACATATTACTCTCTACCTACCATCCCTCACCTTCTGCTTCTGGCTATGCATGTGTTCTGCTGGATGCTATATTTTTTCAGCTCCCTCCTTCCTCACTATTTCTTCACTTCTCTGCATGGACCAATGTAGAGAGTGATTTATATAGGCAGGCGGAGGAAAATGGAGCTGGACTTCTTGCAATGGTCAGCTGAGGTTGGGGATCAGAAATCTTTAGTGGCAATGCATGGCACAAGGAGGCCTCTTCATAAGTTGAAGCATTAGCAGTTTTGAGCTGTTCTTGTCAGTTCTGCTGAAGCTTAGAACTTGATAACTTATGTTCCTGAAATCCCAAGTTATCTCCATTCCTTCTGCCTTTTGAGTTATAGTCCTATCTGTGCAAGTCCACACCTGTAAGTTATTTGAGGGACAAGAAAGCTGATTAATAATATCAGAGGGGTGAGTTTATAAAAGTCAGTACTGTCCTGGCTAATTCACATGCTGTGGCTTGAGTCAGAGTTAAAACTGGAGAATCGGGGCTGTTTCTGGCAACACTTATGATATAGAAAGGGGAAGATGCCTGAAGTGCACATTTCGGTCAATTAGCTGTTTTCTCTGCTTTAAGAAGTGCAAAAGATATCAAAGGACATGATTTTACTTGCAAGAGGACAACAAATCCAATCTGGCAGCGCAGGGGTTGAACTGAGTTGGGGTCTTCAAGTACAGCCTGGTATACAATGATGTAGTGAGAAGAGGGCTTCTGTCACCCATTGTGGGGAAGAGACATTGACAAGCTTACAAAGACTGTGACTGCTCACTCAAGATTTCCCCCCCCCCCC
>Ga0065711_1003519_pt1 | contig 27578 bp, 23 predicted proteins | sample Hoacrofraction12_FD_59098 | JGI IMG/M metagenome (GOLD analysis project Ga0065711, IMG submission 59098) | Hoatzin crop microbial communities from Cojedes, Venezuela - Epithelial fraction 12 v2 (version 2) | ecosystem: Host-associated > Birds > Digestive system > Esophagus > Crop | place...
AAAAAAAAAAAAAAAAAAAAAAAAAAAAAAAAAAAAAAAAAAAAAAAAACATTGAGTGGTTTGGGGAAGATGCTCAAGGAGCATCAGCAAACAGATTGAGTCAAAGAGTTTGCTCCTCCTACCAGAAGATAACGGCTCTCATGAATGGAGAGGAGTTACAGGAGAAGGCAGAGTGATATGTGTAAGATCTATGCATGTGCTGCTTATGCTGTTTTTTTGTTCTTTACCCTGTACTTTGCAGAAAAATAAATGCTCTGAATGGAGGATGATATTGTCTTTCTAACTAACTGGCTGGTCAGAGTTCCTCAGGCTGAGCAAACCTGCAGCCATCAAAATGGAGTGGTAGTGCCGTAGAAACAGGGCCAGGGAACGGCACAGTAATGCTCAGAGACTCGATCCGGTATTCAGCGAGACACGATTTGCACCTCTCCGAGGATCAGGAGTGCCAGTCTGTGTCCCAAGGGGTCTGGGCAGGTGTAATTAAAGAGGCAGAAAGCACAGTTTTGTTACTGAGGAACTGGAGGCCGTGTCTAACAAAGAGATTTCCTTTTTTTTTTTTCTTGTCTCCATGTCATCTCTCAGAATAGAGGAGATGATTCAAAATCGGAAGCGAAAAAAAGTCTTGAAAGCTTTACTGCTTTTTGTACAAAATTTTTGGTCGTGCTTAGTATTGCTGGAACAGTTGCTGTATGTGGGACACAAAAAACAAAGCAAAAACATTTGTCTGCAGCCTTATTTAAGGGAATATAGTGTTGACCACCTCTGGTGATTGCTGCCTAGCTTGGTTGCAAGGGGAGGTGAAAAAGCAGTGGCTGTAGAGTTCTGCATGCCCCATCTTATCGTCATTATAGACAGGTCGCTAGTATTCGCAGGATATTATTGCCTAACATCTCTAAATCAAACAAGGCTGTGTCACAGAAATGAGCTAAGAGCACAATTCCAAATCCGAGTAAAGCTGGATATTTGGTTTAGGTATGAGGCCGATAGCACCGCAAACACAGAACTGGTTTGGACCTGAAAAAAGCAGAATTTTTGACTCTGAAGGTTTCATGACTAACAATTTGAGTTAAATTTGTGATGTTTTGGGAAGAGCTTTAATGAGAGGAACTTTTTTTTTTTTCTTCATCTATACCAGTGCTGGAAAATGAATCGGTTCTGTTCTGGTATATAGTCCGCATTCAGTAAGCTAATAAGGGGAGTATTGAGCTAATAGGCTCGTACTGTGGGACCTTAGTGTAAACCCATGCTTTAATTCTGTCTAATTCTGTGAGGTGTCTGGGCTGTGGGTGGGATAACAGTTTTCAGCAGTTCCATTTCAAAAATCTGCCAGGCACCATTTCATGTGAAATGTCCTATGTACCACCAGGCTTGATTTGTCTGTGGAGTCACCAGAGACGCCTCTGAAAGTGAAACCAATCAGCAGCCACTTCTCATCAAGCAGCTGGAGGCTTATTTTGTGTTGCGGCTTCACTTACCTTGTATTAGAGGAGAGCCTAAGCCTCAAGGCAATGAAAGGTACCGGTCCCAATGCAAATGTCCATAGCCAAAAGCAACGCCCATTGAGCCATGGAATCCCTTTTTGGTCTAGTAGCCACCCCCCACCCCCCAGAAAAATATTTAGGTGATCATGAAAAACTTAACTGTGGTATTGCCAGTTTGCGCACAGTGGAAAATACCAAAGAACTGTTTTGTTTGGGGGGAAAAAAAAAAAGACACTCCATCCCTGAGGAAGCCTGTTCCTGAGCGATCCCCAGGTCTGAATCTTTTTGAAGATTCAAAAGATTTATACAGTTTGACTAAAGTTCGCCTAAAATCCCACATTTTGGGCTTCCGTCTTTGAACTGATAAGAGCCTTCTGAGGATTGCTCATCACACCTGGAAACCAGACAAATTTCCCTCCTCTGCATTGGAAACTCCAATATTTTTGGCTTCTCTCCCATTCTGCATTTAATTATTTTGAATTTGAGCATGGCAAGCCAAGTTTAACTGCTACTTTCCTGCAAGTACGCTTTAGTTTCCAGCTCTCGTGCTGCCTAGACTGTCGTGGTCTGCAAGTGAGCAGCATCAGTATGACAGGGAAGAAGGTTTGTTAAATTAAGACCCTCTTAGTCCCAAAGGTAAAGGGTTACTCACTCTTCCATAGATGAAAAATGACCTCTTCCTCTCCCCTTGCCCCCGAGGGATATTTTCCTGATATAACAACATGAAAACTTGGCAGGCTCCATGTGTTAGATGACACTGTATGTTGATGAAGAACATTTCTGCGATATCTCAGCAGGGGCAGGCAAGATGGTATTTGGAGAGCGAGAAGAAAAGAAATCGGATGGGGAGCAGAAGCAGGTTTGCACGAGTCACACAGGCTGCTGGTGGTAACTTGTGACCTGCCAAGACCCACATGCATGACACAGGGCTTGAAAAATGTGTGACAAGTACCTCAAATGAGGGACAGGACACCAAAGCGCAGGGGAGGCAAAAAGCTTAGGATGAATGTGGAATTTGCACCTTTAGTATATATATGAATTGTAACCTCAACCTGTATTTGTTAGGAAATGATGCTTCGGTACAATCAAAGATCAAAACCATTTGTGTGGAGCAATATACATTCACAGGCAGAGGGGGGGGAAAAATGCAATGGTCGCGGCTGCAGAGACATGGTAATCAAAAGGCAGCTAAACGGAACTGGGTATAAAGTTAGAGGCATGCTTCATCGTGAGGGAGCGGAGAGCTCTGTGGCTCTCCTGCTAGTAGAGAATAATGCTGCTGACAACAAATACTATTGAGATAATGGAATTTCTTTCTTCCTTTTTTTCTGGAGGGAGGAATGAGGGATTGAAAGAGATATTCAGATTTTAGTATATGTTTAACCAGCTAGATTCATTCCTGGCAGAGGCCCATTTACGTCGGATTTTTCCTTAGTTTTTTTTCTTTTTCTTCCCCTCCCCCCACCCCAGGTTTGTGTATGTACTGATCTTTCTGTCAGTCAGGTCCGATATACTGCATCAGTCTGATCGCGTACGAAATGTGTGATTATCTACGTGGGGAGAAAACACTAACTGCCCAAGACACAGAGCGCAGGTGGATGGTTAGTCATGTAGCTGCGACTTTGGGTTACGCATCCCTTTTAACTCTGTTCCATCGTATTTTTAAAGGAAATCATTGAAGAAAGCAGCCAGGGAATAAGCCAAAGGCGCTGGGCCCATCGGTGCTGGCCTGGGGTGCAGCGCGAGGCGCGGGCCGGGCTGGGAGGTGCCGCCCTGGCTCCGTGTGTCCCCGAACGCCGGCCGAGCGGCAGCTGGACGGGGCATGGCCAGGAGGTGGGCTTGCGCTAATGCTTGCTTTATTTACGAAAATACCTCTCTCCGGTTGTTATAAAGCAATGGCCACAAAATGCAGCCAAGGCGACTCCAGGCCCCGGGACCCCTCTTGCCCGTGGCTGTGTGGGGGCATGTCCCTGGCAAGAGCAGCTGGAGGTGGCGAGTTGAGGAGCATCGTCACCGAGCGAAGGGAGGAAGAAAACCCCACAGATGTGGTTCGTGGGAATTTCACTAGTTGAGGAAACCACTTTTTGTTAACAGTTGCTTTAACAGATGTTGATAAAGGATTTTGTCCTGTGAGGCCCCTTCTAACCTGGGTGAGCAATTGGAAGTCGAGGTTTACACATTAGGATTTCCCCCAGATTCCTGACGTTTATCAACTGCTTTTGACATGATAATGGCAAACGGGGTTTTATTTCAAATGTGGTTGAAAACCAGATGAACTCTTGCTATCCAACTACATCTGTTCTTTGTTCCTTCCAGAATAAATATTGCAGTTCCTGATGCCGAAACAGCTGGAAATCTTGCATTAATTTGTATTCTTTGAGACAGCGTGTCCTGTGGGTTTACCTGGTGACACTGCTTATGTACCATTTATTTAAGCTAGCTAGCTATGAAAAAAAGATACTCCGTGCAAGATTTCCAGTGCTTGTATTGGCCAGCCTGAACATCTACAGTAGTGTACCTTGGTCATTTTTACCTAAATGTTCCCAAGCGGATTCAATTTTTGAAGGTGGTGACGATTTGTAATACCAGCGGCGTTCTATACGAGACAAATGAGAGCTCTATAACCAAACCTACTTATCTTGACACAAAGTACCATAACGAAAGCTTGATCTAGGTGCCGCTTCAAAATAAGGAACTGAAGTAGCTTGCGGCTGATGGAGAGTAAGATCTGTAGTGCATTTCCCAAACCTACAAAGTTTTTGTTTTGATAATGCTGGTTTAGTTGATTTGAGGGTTTTCCTCTCTCTGACATGACAAACACTGGTATAAATGGCTGTTGCAAATAATATGATGTGTTCATTCCAGTTGTGCGGTGGGTGGGAACGTGGGGTAAAGGTGGGAGGACAGAGGTGGAGTGACATAAACATTTGAACAGTACACAGCGGTGAAGAAAGGCATCTTTTGTGTGCCTGGTTCCAGCAGAAGTTCTTGCTTGTGCTGCTGAAGATAGCCTGAGAAGATTAGAAGGGGCTCAGCTGGGGCAAGACAAAGGGAGACTGTGTAAAGCAGGATCAAGCCTGTTTGCTTAGCAGAGCTCTCCGTCGTCTTGTTGACAGATGTAGCTGGTGCAGTATCAGACCTCGCAGGCTCCTCCTCTGGATTGTCAAGTGACAACGGTTGCGGTAGTAAAGGACAGTGTAAAGTACTCCATGAATCCTTTATTTGCTTGGCAGTTGTAGCCTGAGATGGGGATTTAATATTGAATGGACTCCAGATTGTCTAAATTGCAATCGCAGTGTTTATTTAAGCAGTCTGTGGGGACTGCTGAAGCATGTTAACTTTTGCTTCCATTGTTTTCATGTTGCAAAGTATTGAAGTAGGAGAAAAGGATGAAGGAGATTGGAAAGGAAAAGTTAGCCCTGTAAAGAAGTGAAGGTACTAGCAGTTCTCCTTAGCTGCTAAGGAATCATCAAGAGTTTCAGGTCACCAAATTAATGTGTAATATGTTGGACAAAAGCTTGCTGTGTTACCTAAATAAGAGCTTTTCCTTTCGCTGGTGCACTAATCTGTCACAGAGTACATGCCACTATCTCAGCTCAGTTAAGTTGCTTTCAGTGCCAGATCACAGCTTGTAATGTCAGCAAATAGCATGTACAGTAATTTGTACTTTGATAGCTTTGTGGCACCTAAGAAAAACCCAGACCAAATCCGCAAAGCAAAGGACTATGTAGCGAAGTTATCAAAAACTGCTAAAAACAATTCATTGATTCCTATTTCAAAATGTAAAGGAAAATTTCATCCCCTTTAGGAGCCAGAAGTACCCTGAATGTAGCCTTGCAACTGAGTGAGCCAGAAAGGTTAGGAAAAAAACAGCCAGATGTAATGAATACTAACTATCGAAAAAAGTGTTTTTGCAAATTCTGGGACAGAGAAGGGTTTTCTTGAGCAGAAAGAGCCCTTTATTTCATATTATGGCTGGAGACACACGATCACGTTGGAAGTGCTAACAAACACATTCAGTAACAGGTCGCTGCTTGTTCAGTCAATAAAGACCCTTTCTTGCTCCGTGTTTTGCGGGACCCTAAGCCTCAGGTATCTTTGACAGAGCTGTAAACAATTATATGTGGCTATGTGTTTGCACAGTCTGATAAAGAGGACTTTAGTAACCTTGATGCCACATCTGGAGTACAATCCATCTTTACTGCATCGGGACCCTCTGCAGCCCCTCTCTAATCTTACTATCCAGTTCAGCTGGTTTTCCCCAACTACATTCTGATCTGAAGCTTCTGTCTCCAAAAAAACCCTCCAGTCCACTACACTGGGCACAGTTCCTTGTCTGACCCATCTTGGGCAGGACGAAGTTGTGAAAATAACTTTTTCTCCCACATAGTATGTGGTTGTTCAGACTTTAGCCCTGGCAAAGATGGCATGTGTGCAGCTTGTCTGAAGATAGTTGTCTGAGCCCTCCCCAGTGAGCTGGGGGTTTTCATAGAGCAGCTGGGGTTGGAAAGGCCATCTAGTCCAACCCACCTTACAATGAGCAGGGACATCTTCAACTAAATCAGTTTGCTCAGAGCCCCGCCCAACCTGATCTTGAATGTTTCCAGGGATGGGGCATCTACCACCTCTCTGGGCAACCTGTTCCAGTGTTCCACCACCCTCACTGGAAAAAATTACTGCCTTATATACAGTCTAAAACACTTTTAGTTTAAAAGACAAACCCTTTGCTCTCCCCAGAGCCTTCTCTTCTCCAGGCTGAACAGCCCCAACTCTCTCAGCCTTTCCTCACAGGGGAGGTGCTCCAGCCCTTGGATCATTTTTGGGACCCTCTTCTGGACCCACTCCAACAGCTCCATGAATTTCCAGAGCTGGACACAGGACTTCAGGTGGGGTCTCACCAGAGCAGGGCAGAGGGACAGAATCCCCTCCCTCAACCTGCTGGCCACGCTTCTCTTGATGCAGCCCAGGGTACGGTTGGCCTTCTGGGCTGCGAGTGCACATTGTTGGCTTATGTCCAGCTTTTTATCAACCAGTACCTCCAAGTTGTTCTTGGCAGGGCTGCTCTCAATCACATCATCCCCCAGCCTGTATTGATACTGGAGGTAACCCCAACCCATTTGCAGGACCTTGCACTTGGCCTTGTTGAACCTCATGGGCCCACTTCTCCAGCTTGTCCAGGTCCCTCTGGATGGCATCCCGTCCCTCAGGCATGTCAACCACACCACTCAGCTTGGTGTCATCTGCAAACTTGCTGAGGGTGCGCTCGATCCTGCTGTCTGTGTCATTGATGAAGATACTAAACAGCACTGGTCCCATTGCGGACCCATGAGGGACACCATGAGGAGGAGCATCCTCTCACTTGCAGAGGTGTGGGTGTACAACACTAGTCTGTATTCACCACCAGCAAGGAGAAAATGCTCTCATTTTCAGGAGGGTTTCTTTCTCTGAGCACTTTGTTTCCCCTTGAAGTAATAATCCTTTTCAAAGCTAATGGAGTTTTTCAGTGGGGGAAGAGGTTAGTAGTAATGACTTGATGTCTCAAGTGGGATAGGGACCTTAATGTTTTCCAAGGAAACCTTGGCTATACAAGTTTTGCTGATCCTGTGCACTTTGTGTGGAAAATACAAAAGAATCCAGAGATTATTTTTATTTAAAAACAAGGAATGTTTTGACTCTTAGTTTCAGAATTAATTTTTTTTTCATTTATTATGCACAAATTTAAAGTGTCACTGTACTTCTCTGTGTCTGTGTATGTAAATATATAACCAAAAAAATTGGCCAGGTGACAATTTTTTAAGAGGTTTGGTATTCATAAAACACCAGTCACATCATCCAGACTTGTACTGGAAGCCCAGTTTTTTGTAGGCTACGATAGCATCTGTTCTGAGCAACTGAGAAGACCCCAGTTCAGAGAAATACCCGTTTGTGAGAGCACATATTTAAGTACTTCCCTAGATACAGATATATTTAAGCATGTCCTGAAGTGTACTTTCCATTCAGGGAGTTAGACGAGCTAATCAGTCTTAGTAGGTGAACGTAAAATCTTGAAATATAACGCAGGCTCCGCTTGAAGTTTGATGGCTGATGTTACTGCAACAGCATCAGTACTGTTAAGTCCAGAGTTGCCATCTTTTACTCTTAAAACTCTGAAATAGCTCAATTTAGTGACAGACCACAGCTTTTATTTATAATTACATTGTACATGCTTTCAGAGTTGCACATCTCCAGTACTTACACAAGGATAAAGTCAACTCAAATGTCTGATTATTTGTTTTTATAATTGCTATTGCCATTGTATATATGGAAAGCTGACAACCAGTACGAAATACTTTTGAAGTCTACATCCTCCGTGCTCTGACATCCAAATTAGTCCTCCCTTTTATTTTTCTTCCCCCCCTCCCTTTTTTTTTTTCTGTGATGTTCTTTTCCCAAACAAACAGGAAGAACAAACCCTCCAATCCTCTGGCATAGGTGGTCTTTATCCTCAGACACATGGTGTTCATGGCTACAAAGAGTAAGCCCCCCTCATTCATTCCTTCATTCCCACAGTGACACTTGAGAACAGGAAAAAAAAAATCTCCCTACCAACCCCAGCAGTAATTTTTCATCCTCAAAAATAGGTGACATAAATGTGTTTTTTAAGAGGTTACTGAACGTGATGGGGAAAGGTTGCTTCCGCCTGCGGTGGTCACTGACTCGGTGCAGCGTTTGCGCTCGGATGGTGGCTCTGCTTCCGAGCCCTGCCTGGCTGCTGCAGGGCCTCGAGCTGTCCCTCGCCCAGCAGCCGGGCAGCAGCGACAGCAAAGCCAGCCGAGAAAGCAGCAGTGTCTGGGACAGCAGCTCTGCTTCGCCCCCTGCCCCAGCCCACCCAAGGGCAGTGCAGGTGCCGGGCTTTAGGGCGGTTATCGGACCCATCAGTCCAGCTGAAGCCTGAGTTTCGGTAGTTGCTTGACGGACACCTCCGTTCTGCTTGGGAACTGTGCCCAGTTGGGTTGTGGTGGCTGAACAGGCTGCCCTTCAGCATGCACTCAGCTATGCTTTACTAGCAGCTGTTGGCACAAATGTGAGAAACAACTGTTTTTAAGGTGCATGTATAACAAATTACACGGGGTTTTCTCTGAAAAAGCTGTGTCATTGGAATACATGAAAGTGCATCTTACTCGGTATGCAGGGACGATATTACTCCATTATTGCCAATAGTGGGATGCATGATATGGTATCAATTTTAGATTAAGAAGGTACCTAGTGTGTTCAGCAGTAGAGCAATTTTAGGTAATGTTCAGTGCTAAAATCCTGACTCAGCAAAAGATGTCAGTCCTGTCTTCACTTGCGCTGGAGTCAAGCTAAGCGTGTATTTATGCGCTTTGCTGGTCGCAAGTAACTAAATCCCTCTGACTTTTGTGTGGCTTTGGTGTGTTCCTTGATTTTTCCTTTTTAACTGATATTTTTTTAAAGTGTTGTGCCAAAGAGATAGTAGTGTCAGCTATGACTTTTTAACATAAGATGATTGACTCTGTAGACCACAAACACTTCTGTGGAGCTGTTACAGTCCAGTGCCTTACAGCATGCTCGGGGATGGAGGGATGCTGTATTTCCCACATTGCTGATACAGTGGCTCTATTGTGTCGGAGTGGCTGTTGCGCATGTGTATCGTTTCCATCTGTCTGCTGAGACTCCTTAGGAAACTTGTGATGAGAACAAGTTACCGGGCTTGTGCAGCAGCCGGATCTGAAATACTTGCTTCAGAAAACTGTGGAAGAGCATGAATCACAAGACTGTGAAAAAGAGCATCTCTAATACACAAGTCAGCCCTGACCTTCACTATCTCATCCCTTCGCACGGACACACACATATTTTATTGAAATACGAATAAAAATATATCTGATTCATCTTTAAAGTAGCCCAACATTTAGAAAATTTTAAATAATAGTATTAGTGTTTCAAATATTGTTTGTTTACTCTGTTTTGGATAATCCATTTGTGCTTGTTATAATTGGTGAATCTGAGGAACTGTAGAGATCAGTGCAGAGCCAGACAGAACATCATCTGGGCTGTACATTCTTCTAGCCTGATCTCCTCCTTACGACAGGCCATAAAATTTCAGATTATAATTTTTTTATCAAACCTAGAAATGTTCTGTCAGTGCCAAAATATGTTTGAGGAGTCCATTACATAGAAAATAGTATGTTTTACAGCACTATGAAAAGCGTTGGTGTAGTAGATCGTGAATAATCTCTTGCGTGTTATTTAGAGAGAAAATAATATATGTTTTAGAACTGTGAACTCTAGTACAGAGCTGACCTTTGACAAAGCCTGTTGCCTGATTGGGAACTGCAATTTCCATCTTGCATTTTTTTTTTTTCTCTCCCTTGCAGTGTCAGCTTTGAAAATGTTCGATCAATATAAACCTATCAGAGGGGTTAAAAGGAATGCACAACCTACTGGTCTTTCAGCAGTGAGAGGGTTGGGTCATGACAGCTATGGAATTAAAGACTCAAGACTTCATATGGTTGGCTTCTGTTTAACAAACCAAAAAACAAGCAAACAAACAAAACCCAAACAAAGCCCCAGCAAATCATGGTTTACACCATGATTTTAATCCTTCATATACCTAAATAAAAGGGAAAAAGAAGACCAATAAAAAAAGAACTTAATTGCTTTTGCAGTTGTGTTTTGAACAGAAACCAACCATACAGATTTGAGAGGCACTGTCATTTTAGGGGAGAGTCAGAATGCAATAATGAAAAATTAGATGACTTTGAGGGACAGGGGATTAAGTCAGATGAAACTTTACAGCATAAACAAGAAGGTCATTTGGTTAAGGACTGAAGACAAGAATGCTTGCTATTCCTTGTCACCTCCTCCCTTCCTCGAAGTGAGGGGGAAAGACCTGGACATTTAGGTGTTTATAGGATTACTCTGAAATATTAAATGTGACAATGTGAAAAAAAGGAGTATGAGTGCAGATGTATCAGGTTTGGTATTTCCAGCAAAAGAGGGAAGAAAGCCACTGTGCAAAGCATGTAGAATGTTGTGTACAGCTCTGTTTACGTGTGTTTAAAGAGATTAATTTAAACAGGAACCAGTTGAAGAATAGCTACAAAAATTATCTGGGGAAGAGAGACTCTGTTTAATGAAAAAGAATAAAGGGTTTGATTTGTTTAACCTAGCAAGATCAAGTAGTTACGTGATTTATCCGGTAATAATACACCAAGAAAGAGAAGAATAGTTTAAGTTAAGGGATAAGAAAAAAATATGTTCATACGTACAGTGGTCATTAAATTTAGGGTGGAAATTAGAAACTGTCCACAGGTAGAACACATCTCTCTTCAGGAGAAATGCCCCGAAATAGTTCCCTACAGAGGACTTACCAGCGATGAATACAGTGAAAGGTTTTCTTCCTGTATCTTCATGACTCATGTGATGATACACATCCCGGCATGATGCTGGCCTTTCTCACAATCTCATCACTTTGTTGACTTGTAATTGACTGTAATGCCCAGATCCTTTCCCGAAGAACTGCTCCCTTACCACTTGCTCCTAATCCTGCATTTATGAAGTTAACTGTTCCACCTAATTATAGTTACATCTTCTTGTACCGATTGCATCCTTGTCAGGCTGCTCCTCCAATTTTCAAGATCATTTTGAATTCCGATTCTGTCTTCCTACTTGCTGTCTCTGTCAGTTTGATGCTATCTGCAGATTTCATAAGAACACTCTTTATTCTGTCATCCAAATTGTTAGCGAAAATATTGAGTCGCACCAGATTTAGGGCAGACCGTCACAGAAAGCCGCTCTTTGCATTCCTCCATTCTAGTAGTGAACCATTAATAACGTTTTCTTTGTAATAATGTATTGTTTTCCTGTCTGTCCTGTGATAGTTCCAGCAAGACCATCTCTCTTGCAGCTTGCATAGTTTACTTTCATGCAGGTAGTGTCAGACAGTTTCACAAACTGAACCACAATCCAAGTATGGAAACTACTATTTCTGGTGCTCTGCACAGAACCATAAGTAACAGAAAGAAATGGGATTCATTTCGCAAGATACTTTTTTGACAGATCAATACTGATGTGTATTATTTATCTTCTTGTTACGATTCATGTGCTTACAAAAAGTTTGTTTATTTTTTCAGATCTTCTGGAAAGTAAAGGTAAACTGAAGTTTGTAATTCCCCCAATTTTAATTTCTGTAAAGCCAGATAGTGTTTTGTTTTTTTCTACCCGTACTTCCCCTGCCCCTCAGAAGTTCTATGCTAACTGCTCCAGAATTGCTTCAGTTGCTTGCACAAATGTCTTAGGCTAAATGCCATCACGTATAGGCATTGGCATGTAGCTTAAATATACTGAAAAGGCTCAAATTGCATTGATCTTGCCTTGAAATATTTAATTTCATTAGAGTATTTTGGCACAATCAAAATTTTCTTGTAGAAATTTTGATTTAGTGAAGACTATTTTTCTGTCAAAACAGCATAACAGAAAGTTCCTGAACATCCCTAAGAAATACAAAGCGTATGGTAATATCAGCTTCTGAGCAATTAATATTTTAGCCCTATAAAAATTATTTCTGCTATTAATGCAAGTATTAAACTCTCCTAGTAAAACATATTTAGTAAATATATGCTGGAATATTGAACAATGTCCTGTTCAGCATCGGGATCTTTTCATTACATCTTCCAAACAGCGCTGCCTAACTGCTGCTGTCACAAACCTGCTCTGGTGAAACACCTCCTAGGAGTAAGTCCATTTCCCGTATCTGGTGTCTGTGCTCAGCCTTTCAGAGTTGGGGTCAGCTAATATTAATCATAACAGTGATTTTTGCAGTGTTAGTTCAGCTCCTAGAGGGTTTGTGTTGCAATCACCAGCTCCTATCCCATTATTTGGTCTATTTTGACCTTCAGTGTGTTCAGACAGTTGGCGAAAGTAATGCACATCCTATAATCAATCCTCGTAGACACCCGTCCTCAATCTTTTAGTGTCAAAAAAAAATTTGGAGTCAGGATTTAAAAATAGGTAGATGAAAGAATGGCTTCCTCTAGTAAGGTTTTGACGGCTTTTTGTTGTTGCTGCCATTCCTACCTGACCATGAATTCCCAGCAACAGAGGCTATAACTGGTCCTTGAAAGTTTAGGCCCAAGACGATCGACATTTTGGATTGGAGAGCTCAGGGGGGCTGAATATCATCCTGGCTGGCAGCTGCAAGGTGATAGTATTGATTTCTGTTCAAAGTCCACATGGATGCCTACAGATGTGTTCTGCGTCCATTAGGTTCGGAAAGCGGAGCTTTTAATTCTTGGCGAGTAGCAGCACAGTGCATGGGCGGGCTTTGCCCTGGTTTGTTTGTTTTAAGCGTAAGTAGAAATAATACTGCCTGCGTCCATTTAGAATTAATTTACCTTTTGTTAGAGCAAGCGTTGTGCTTTACTTGTAATGGAGTCACTCCATTTGTCCATGCAAATAGGTGCAAAACAAGAATTATATCAGGCTAGGGCAAAACAGAGAGGCAGGTCAGATTTAATGGGAACATCAGGCATTAACCCTTTTACAGCAGCTGCCTGGGGAAATCCTTGCGAGGGAAAGTTGTGTTCTGCTATCTTACCTAGCTCTGCTGAGCCGCGAAAAAACGGTGAGCCTAATGCACGTACTCTGTCTAGCAGAGTTTACTTAGGAGCTCTGCAAGGAGACAAACATAGACCTTTTCTTTTTCTTTGCACAGAATATGAATCAATTAAGGCTGCTAAGTTCCAGGCTTTTAACATTACTCGTGGTCCTGCTGCTTTTCCACCGCTGTGCCAAGACGGTGGGGATTAGGAACGGAGTGGGGCAAAGGCTCAGAATGGGAATCACAATGTTGAAGTATGCTGCCTTTTCTGAATATAAAAATGAACAGTTTCTTAAACTTGCAATTATAACAGAAAAGGGACATTTTTTGCAAACTATTGGGATTTCCATGCTTCCATGTGATTTGCACACCAGCAATAATAAATCCGGGTGGTTATGAGGACACGAATAAGAGGAATTTAGAAAGCAAAACGATTGTTCATTTCAAAATGATAGTAGCTCTTAAAAACAGTTAGTTGCAAATAAATAATAACTAAAGTGAACGTTATTTTAAAATACTATCTGCTTGATGATTTTTATCCAGCACAGAAGCAGGCGTGATCTCTGCCTCCAAAAGCCTGCATATTTTGCACAATAGAATTAAACAGTTTCTTAGGGTTAGGTCAGAGCTGAGAGCTTGACTGAGGAACGCTCTAAATCAGGTATCATCTTGAATAAGATGCTAAAATTAGAAGCCTGAACTACATCCTTTGTGGAGTGGGAAAGCATGTCCTTTTCAGTCCCCAAATTTTGGTGCAAAGTTGGTTTCACATTTCTTTGTTCTGCTGCGCTTGTCGTGTTAAGTGGCAATGTGTACATGGAACTAAAAGCATTGATTGCAAGTTGTAGGAAAATAGAGGTTTTTTGTGAGCACTCCCACCCATCTGGAACTTGCTGCTCCCTTATAATCAGTCACAGATTGTTAAATAAAGTAGACTTTACTTCACCCTGAACTCTTGCTTTATTCTTCTGTAAGTAGTCCAAAATAAGTATTGGATCCCTTAATTAGAACTGAATAACCAATTGGCTTGCATTACCTGCTGGCCTTCAGAGGTCTGTAGCCACTTTTCTATTTCCTTCTGATCTTATTGTATTTAATGAAGAGGTTTGTTGGCCGGTTTCCACATAGGGTGCTTGCATTCTTGGTGACTGCAGCTAGTGTTTTTATTTATAATTTGTGCAGTGCTGCTTTAAATATTTTATTATCCAAAATGCAAACGATATCCTTTAGCTTCCCTTTGTGGACGAACCTGTTTGCTTGACTTTCTGTATCTGTGTCATCTTTCCAACTGACATGTAGCAGTGTGGGATCTCACACTTGGATACTTCTCACTTGGCGCCGTGCTCATCCTTCCACTTACATTTTGAAGAGTAATTTCATATTTTCTTCTCTATCATTTTGTTTGCCAGCATGGATGAGAGCCATTCCTGGAAGGGGGTGTGCATCGGAGCTGGCACCAAGTGAACCACTGGCATAGGGAAGAGAAGCTGTTCCTGTGTCAAGAAGGCTTGGGCATGTCTAGGTTGTGCCGCCTATTCCACTCTCAGCTCATTGCCAAAATTCTGTGTGCTCCCTGATGCCAAGACCTATTGAGAGAGAGACGGTCTGTGAGTGTGTGAATTTATAGATATTTAATTAATAATTGAGCAGATAATTTCTATAGTAATTGCCTTACCTAGGGTGAGGGAAGAAAGGCAAGGCATGCGTGCAGGTAGCATACTTTATCCTCATCTATGACTATGGGTTGGTTTCCAACTGGAGTGTGACAGGTGAGGGATTTTTTGTTTGTTTGTTTGTGATCTGTTTTTTGTTTTGAGGGAAATTTGTGAGGAGTTGTTCATTTGGCTTAACTGATGCAATACAGGGTTCTTCCAAACCAGCCCCCTCATCAGAAATCTTTGTAACGAGAAGCCTACTTTGGGATAAGGATTTATTGCGCGTAGCTCTGTTAATGTAACATGTCAATGAGAGTGTGCCACAGATACTCCTCTCCATTTGAGCTGGACATGAATCTTTCAGTCCTAGCTGGTGAGCCATGACTGTTTAGTTTGAGCTAAAGCAGCTTGTGTTTTTATCTGTAGTTCTTCCTTAGTCATTGCGAACATTAGTTATTACAGTGGCTACAAGTAGACTATTTTTTGGCCCTGCTGCAAGAAGGTGAGCCAGGGTAAGACGTTAGGTATAGGTATGCAGGATGTGACAGGGATGAATATTTACTGCAGAGTTACTGAAATAGTTTATACCAGCATTTATTAGATGAATGTGCTGAAGCTGCTGATTTTCTCTGAAATGCTGACAGGAGACAGCGTTGGCTCCAGCCCTGGTGAGCCAGGCAGGTGGTACACACCCTCCTGCCAGCTGAGACCTGCAGCAGTGAGGAGATCCAGAGATGCGGGATCTAGGAGGGGAGCTTAGCAGGCATCAGGTAGCTGAGACCCGAGCTTGTTCCAGAGGAAGTTAGCTTGCCTATGGGACCACTTGAGGAGCAGTGTTCTACTGACTGCTTCGTCCCCTGTCCTCAGTTGTCCTTTCACCGTTGAGAAGTTGCTGGTTTTCCTTGTGGCATTTTTAAGTAAACTTTAAAATAGTTATATAGTTTTTATGTCATCATTACCCTTTGGGTAACATGGGCATTTGTCATCCAGAAGACTCAGTCTCCATCTTGTTGCAACATTTTTTTGCCATTGTAGCAGCCCAGAAGTCCAGGGAGATGAGCAGAGACTTCTCTTGTTCTTGATACAAAGCTGCCGTAACTGTCTTATGATTTCTGTGTAAGATTTCACCACTGTGCTAATGCTATGTCAGCTGCCTGTAATGACCAGTGAGGCAGTATATGACTGATCTTCCATCACCCCAGAGCTCACCAGAGCTACAAGGACGAGGCAGAAACGCAAGCATGGCCATTTTATTGAGTGACATGTGCATGTTCAGCGGCGTGTTCGCCTGTCAGACTGGGAGCACTGGGCAAAGCACTGGAAAGGAAGACTCCCCAGAAGCCCATCCAGACTTTGAGGCCAAAGAACAATCAGCAGATAAGAGGTGGACTGTGAAACAACTGTGTTTTGCAGAACTTCAAAGTGATTTTGAACAGTTGTAGTCTAGTCACTGACTCATCCCCTCCTCCCCCTTTTCACTTTTCCTGCCACTCCACGAACAGCATGTGAAAGCACTGAAAGAAAATAAGAATCTTAAACTCATAAACATACCTGCCTCCCATCTGGCAGTCATCCCAGCAGCCTGGTGATCTCCTTAGTTGTCCAGCAGATAGTTGAAAAACAAGAGTCCTGTGAAGATTCGCATGTCACCATGTCCCTGCCAGATGGCGGTTAGTAAAACATGGGCAAATTGCATTGGCTCTGCTTCCATCATGACAATCACAACAGAAACACTACAGTGTTGCAACATCGCTATTTTTTAAGCTAGGAAAATGAAGGGACCGTAAAGTAGGGCAATCGTGGAATGCTAAACACCACTTAAACCTAATCGCGATGAAGTAGGCAGGCTCTGAAGGGTACGAAGCACCACCGACGGCAACCCACAGGTTTTAGCCTCTTGCTGTAGGAGTGTGGGGTTGAGCTTCAGGAAGATGGCACTGGGAATATTTCCCTAACCACTCTGTTGTAAAGCTCTTGCCAACTTTAATTCCATTTTTAAGCCCATTTTTACTAAATGGCCATTCTTAATTTGATAAGCTTTCCAGTCCTTAGACCCCATCAAAAAGGGAACAGAACTGGACCATAAGGCTTGATCGTGTGTTTCTAAACCAGGAAACCAAGAGAGCTTCCTATTTCATAAGGATAAGCAATTTGAGGTAAAAACGGCATAGAAAAGAGAGAAACTTCAGGATGCAGAAGGAAGTCAGGCTGCTGCTAGTGTCATGTGCTGCAGTAAAACCCATTCCTTGACATTTCAGCTAGAGATTTGCACCCCATTTAATTAACTAGACCCAAAATGCAAAGGACAATCTCTGCTCTTCCCACCTTGTCATGCAGTGGTACAATTCAACACTGAGCCAATGTAGCAACCTCCTACTGCCGAAAGGTGAGGCCCTGCTCCTCCCTGCTTGCAGGCACCTGGTCCCATGCTCTTCCTTGTACCAGTTCTGACATTTTTCAGACCCTTCTCTGAGCTGTGACCAAGCAAATGAGACACTTGAATCAGTGTGTGCACAATCTTTGTTTTTCTGGGACGAGGAGCAAGAACCTTCTCCCCAGACACCACCTTCCAGCTGGTACAGAAACCATTTTCACCTGGGTGAGAGGAAGCCGGCTGGCTGCCTGTGGGACCGCGATGTGATGCTTGGGAAGCAGAGGTCTGGGATGTTGCTCAGGATCTCATCTATGCAGGTCAGAACATCACGAGACAGAGCACTGGCTTTCTGCACCACGCAGAGCCGGCCAGCGCTTCATGCAGGGGTGCGGTACAGACCCAGTAATGTGCCTTAGTGCTAAAGGTAGCAAAAGGCTCCCATGAGGGAGTGTGGACTGCTTTTTACTATTGACTTGCAGTGCTGCTAATGCCCTTTCAGATTTCCTGAAGAGCCATCCTTCCCTTCTCCTCCCAGGCCCCTGGCCCCAGCCTGAAGAATTTGTTTTGGTCAGAATCAGTAGAAAGTCACAAAAGCATCAGCATTTGTGGAGTTATCCAAAGACGTTTTAGCCTCCATAATCTTCCTGGTTAGTAACTAATTTGTGACTGCAGGCTTTCAGCAGGCATTTGAGTTCCTCCTAAACCATCACAGGTAAAAATGCTGTGGGGGATGACTTTGGCAGAAGTGTCTTACAAAACAGAATTTGAGACCAGCCTAAGAATTCAGTCTGAAAAAGGTACTTATTCCAGTGTTTGGGTGTGTTTTAGGCAAAAGTGTCCATTACCCCTGTGCTTAGCTGAAGCTGTGAACAACTTCAGACCAATTTCAAGGCTAAAAGCAAGTGGGCAGGCGGAAGTTGCGTTCCCCGCTCAGAGTAAATGCACCGCAGGCTGGGATGCTTGGCAAGGTGTGTGCCTCTGCTGGCTGGACAATAAGCTTTGTTGCTTTGGATTCATTTTAGGTCAGGTATACGGGGAGAGATGGGGTTTTTTAGCCATTTGATGAGTCAAAAAGGAGTTTGGCAGCTGCAAGACTGTTGTGCTCTTGGGTGCCGTGGGTTTCAGCAGACCTGCAATGCCCAGCCCAGATCCTGCCCCACCTTTTACAAGTTAATTTACTATGTACTTGATGACACCAGGCAAAGATTTACAAATCATTCTACAAGCACCAGAGGAACTCAAATGTAATTCATTTAAAAACCAATGTTTGGTTTTCAGCATTCGTATGTTTGTTTGTGTTTGGCTTGCTTTCCTCTTAACCGCAGAAGTATTTCACATTTCTGCGCTGCTTGTTCTGCTGAGCGACCTGCTTCAGCAACATTTTTAAAACTCCTGTATCAATGTTGGTAACTCTTTTTCTTGAATTTATGATCTAAATTACCTGGCAATGTCCTGCTTCAACAGATAACGTTAGCATTACGAGCTTGGCTTGAATCCGTATCCAAGAGTTATTCCGTAGTAGCAGTTCAGCTTGTTGCTGGCTGAAGGAAAACAGGCGATCTCCTCCAAACCAAAACTGTTTACATCACATCTTAACTTCTTACCATTTCTCCCTCTCCCCTCTGCCTTTTATTGTCTTTTCTTGCCCTGAAGCCTTCTCCCCTTCTCTCACCACTCCTCTTAAATGTGCCCGTTCCCCTCGGGCTCTGAGCTCGCGCAGGCAGTGAGCGCAAAGCCCTGTTATGTGGAGTGAAGTAACACCAGTAGTCAGGAAGGAACGATGTAGTTCAGGCCAGATAAAATAAATCTCGCATTTCCTGTCAAGAAACTGGGCCAAAAACAATGATGAGAGACAGAGGGGGCAAACCACGCGGCTCAAAACTAGAGACATATGGGTTAGAAACAACCGCAACCCTTGCTTAAAAACAGAAAACAAAAAGCAAAGGCATTGGATGAAAGAGAAATAATACCAGCTCCTCGGCAATAAAAACCACACGACGTGGGGTCTCGCCAGCTTCCAAACCGATCGCATGTGCGGCACAAGCAGGGTCTGAATTTCCTGCTACTGTACAAGATATTAATTGTCCTTTGATTAATTTGTTTAATTGATGCTTTGTGTTGTAAATTAGAGAGCTGTTCTTACTTTGGCTGCCTTCTTTCTTCACCAGTCTCCCTTCCAGACCCGAGGAGATGTGCTGATTAGAAGTTGTTTCTGCTTTTGTTGTGTTTTAGGAACTCTCCGGCTGGTTTGCATAGCAGTGAAAATTTCAAAGTCGTGTAGGCTTTGTGCTGCGCCTCCCTTCTCGCAGCAGTCAGCCGTTCCTCCAGCACCGCTGGTGCAAGAGAGTGTTAATGAGTATACAAGTAAAGAGTTTAGGACCACTCCCCAAACCAGCGAGAGTTTTGAGCGTGCGTGTATTTATAGAAAAAGGTCTGTAGTACTGAGCCAAACTATAGAGTTAGGGTTTGGAGGGGCTTTTTATTTTCTTCCTAGGAAAGATATTGATGTGCATGGGGAGAGTGATGTCACCCGAGGAGCATCCCAACAAGGCAGAAAGCGAGGGTGGCGGCTGGGCCTCTTCGGGATGGCTCCCGTGGGGGCAACTGTTGGATCCTGATTGGTTTGGGAGACTGAACCGAAAGCAGCACACCGGGTGGCATAAGGATGCTTAAACAGACGTGTCACTTCTCATCTTCAAAATACTGTGCAAAGATTAACTAATTAGATGGGCTTTCCTCCTATTTAGGAAGAATTTGCAAAATAGTGGTCAGGGAACAACTGGGGATATGATTTATTGAAGTGCTGAAATGCTTTGTATAAAGTCCGTCACAGGAGGCCATTAGGAAAATGCGGTTGCTTTCAGTTGTGAAGTCCTTTGCGGAGAAGAGGCAAGAAGCAAAGAGCAGTCAGTTTTATTAGGGACAAAGATAATGTTTGAGTACTTTGGTTATAAACACTGAGAGTTCAAAATGGGTCCTGAGAATGTACTGGAAAGGCAAAATTTTATGTCACAAAACGTGTTTGGATGAATTCAGTACAGAGGGGGGAGATTTGTGAAGCGCTCCCGGAGGATTTGTCCACTTTCAGGAGTGGAGGAGGGGACACCACACGTTTTCACCAAGTCGAGTCGAATGGGTGCCGAGGAGACTGGCAGGATCCTCCCGTCCTCCTAGGAGGAGGCTGGGCATCCACTGAGGAGGGCATCTGATGCACCTGCCTCTTGATTTAAGAAAAAGTAATATAAATTAAAGCCCCCAGAAGGAGGCATGAAAGGACAGAAAAGGTAGAGGCAGGAGTAACTTAGGCTAGAAATCAGGAGAAGCAGTGCGTGAACGTGTAGCGGACCAGTCTCTGCGCTCGGCTCTCCTCTGCGGTGAGTGTGCCCCACGGGACGCAGCCTGGTCTGGGGGTGCCAGGGGAGCTGCCCCTCGCCCCAACAGCCCCGGAGTGGGGACCGCAGCAGGGCCCGTGCCCAGTACAGTCCCACCACAGCCTGCCGTGTGGGCTGGCCTGCGCGGCCAAGCCCAGGGTTTTGATCGTCGCCGAAGTGAACATCCTGACAGAAAGCCTAACTGATCTGACACACAAGTCCAGCCACAGAGCTGTCTAGCAGGATATCAAATAGCAACAAATTCAACCAGCAAACCACTGTGTTAGAACAACACATCTTCAAAACAAACCAAGCACGCCCTGCAGGTATCCTTGTTTCTAGGTATTTCTGAAAGCTCTCCTCACTCTCTTAACCCTTGCAGGTGCTGTACACCCAGCACAGGTGGAGGACTTGCACTGAGGCATGCCCTTTGCCGGGTCCAACGCGCAGACTGCCTTGTGCTGGTAGGATTTTCTTTGTAGGTGTAACAGGACGCAGTTGCCTGCTCGTTTCCCAGCGCTGCGTGTCGTGAGCCGCGGGGGGAGAAGGGAGGGAGGTAACGCTTTAATGAGGAGTGATATACAAGTGCCAGGCGTGGTGTTTGTACTTCTGTAAAGTTCTCTGCCACTTAGGAAGTATAGCATAAAAATGGTTCAGTAATGATAACTGAATGCTCAAAAATGGGGATGTTGACATTACGTATCATTGGCATAAAGCAAATAAGCAACCTTGGTCAGTGGGTTTATAGCTTCTTTTGTGAAAAGAATAATCCAAATTTACAGCTGAAGTTATAGGTAGGTCAGAGAAACTCGCATCTAGAACAAGATCTTTGATTCTTAGAGCTTGAGGGCATTTATGTCTGCGCTTACTTAGGCCCATTTGTAGCTAAAACCTGAATTTAACTCAGACCCCACTCATTTGGGATTGAGTTAGCTTGTGTCTGACTAGAGTGTATATATGTGTGCTACAGTAGGGCTTGGGGATGAAATTATCATGCCATGTAACCTCATCTAAATTAGGTACCTAAATTAGGAGCCAAAGCCACCGGTACAGTCAGTAGAGATAGGCAGGCTCATCCAAAGGGAGCTTCAAAGCAGCCGTGGTAGGAACCTCCATTGACTCTATGAACAGTGAGGTGTCTGAAGTTAGGTGGTTTGAATACGCTTTTTGGGTGCCTGGGGGGTGAGTTTTATCTTTTGAGTTCAGTTTTCAAAGGACCAAAACAATGCAAGAAACTCTAGGCTTGCTCTGGAACGAGGAATTGAAGAATCTGAAGCACAATATTTCCTCTGAATTAAAGAAGAAGAAAGATCTGGGATAATGATTTTGAATTTCAGTGTTCCCTATACCAGAGTTCAACATGCATTCCTGATCAAATTCAGGCTTCAATTCTCATTTTGAATGTGCACATCTATTAAGATATTAACTCGTTATATATCAGAATTTTCTGGGTTTCCTGGCAAGTTATGCTCAGGATGAAGTCTCTCCAACTGTGCGTATTCAAGGATGTGTTTATATATGTATGTGTGCATACAAACACACATACTCTAGACAATGTGTAGGTGAGAATATTGTTGCAGAGAAAGATTATTCCAAATTATTTATTGCAAGAGACAGTAGCGGTCCCCTGCATTTAGATTGCCTGTGAAAGTCACCATTTCACTTTCGTTGTCGTTGCCAAGCATGTGTGACAGTGTCACGACATCAGCCAGACAGGGGTGTTACAAGGAGCTGAGCCCAGCTGGTGCCAAACCACCTCCACTCCTGCTGCACAGACTGACCTAGGCACCGTCGGAGCTGCCGGAGCAGCGGTAGCAGGACGGGGAGCACGTGCCCTCCCAGCCTGCTCCCTGGACGTTGCATTTCCCCCTCCTCTCCCTCCCTAGGCTGGCACTGGCTGGAGTTTCCCCAGCAATGTAGCTGGGAAATGGGAAAAAGTGGTGAGGTCTCCTGGCTACAGGTCGGACGGTACCGTATTTTCTGTAGACTCCAGCTGGTACCCTGAAGCTCAACTGGTAGACTTCAGTGCACAGGGGCAGAGATTAAACCTTGCCAAGGAGGTGTGATCTAGAAAGCCTCAGTGGTTATATGTAATATATTTAGTTTTAATCTTTTTTTTTCTTTAGAAAAAGAGGAAAGTTCATGCAAAAACAGTGTTTAAAGCAAATTGCAAAGCCAAATATTGACAATTAAGGACAAATTCAGGTTGTCCCTCCGATCACACGTCTGCCCTCTTGTGCGAATGCCCTGTGATATACTTCTGAACTGCAAGAACCTGGACTAGTTTTCCCTCTTCAGTGCAGAGGATGGATACACAACAGGGCAGAATTAATGGGCAAGTGGAATGCCAGTTTTTCCTAACTTTGAAATGCGTAACTTTAACCTTTTTTCCCCAGTGTTTTTTGAATGTATGCTCTGTTGTTATTGATTTCAGAATAAACACTTCACTAGATCTGAAGAGAGAGATTTCTGTCCCGTACGGCTTCTCTGATGTTACTGGTTTCATCAGGCCTGAATTTGGCCCGTTACATATAATGAATTGTATATTCCAAAATCAATATTAATAACGCCGGATGCCCTTTTTAAATAGATTGTAGACATTCATATAGTCTGTGTAAAGTTCATATGAAATGATACTTGCCTGTTCTTTATTCATTCTTTTGGTTAATAAATAATCCTTTAGCTTTTCAGTAGTTGGTTTCTGGGATCCTGTTGGACATCTGTATTTATCATTTAGGAAGCCATCACCAGTAAATCTTTCTCTCTTCAGATTTTTGACAGAAAGCCCAGGGTTTTCAGGATTATTGGCTATTTCTTGTTGTGTTTGGGGTTTGTTGGGTTTTTAAAATATATTTATAACATATTCTACTGGTGAGTTGCAGTTTGTCAATTGAGAAGTTGTTTAGCAAAATGCACATCATTGGTGAGGCACTGGGAAGCAAAATCAACTGTCCACTTGCTGTTGCTCTGCATTTGCTGCAAGGCACCATTTCATCTGGGGATACAAGTGACTCACAGAGGTTGGAGGGACTCAGAATTTCCATACTACAGCACCACTTGCTAGGATTTTCTGACTTTTGTATTTATCATTAGAGGCAACGTTACACAATGTCAAAGAAAAAAAAATCTAGCCTTCATAATGTGCTTTCCTGATTGTAAATGGAGCTGGATATCCTGTACTGAAATGTCAGGTTAGATCCTTTGTAAACTCTGAAGCCGGCTCTCAGAATAGAACACTTCTGGAGTGTATTAAATTGGTGTTAATTGAGAAACACATATGCCAATGACATTTTAAGCTACGCTAAATAAAACCAAACCTTTAACAGGTCCCTATCGCAGAGAGATCCTGAGATTTCACTGAACCTGCTGCTGCCGTCATCTTTTTTCCATCTATGCATATGTTGCTTGCAATGATATATGGTAACTCCTGATGCAAATACCACTCATGCTGTTACAGCTTAAAAGGCCCAGAAATAGAATGCAAACACAATGTCTGTTTTTTTCTGCTCCACGTTATAAAAACCTATGACCAACAGCCTAAAGTTTGATTCCTTTTCCCTGCAGTTTTCACACCAGCTGACTTCAAAACATACATCTAGTGCTGCAGGTCATAAAAAATTCATTGACTTTTTCTCTTTTTAGGGGGACTGGTTCTGCAAGCGTCTCAGGGTTCTCTGGCTCCTGTTGCAGCTGAGCCACAGGTCAGCACCTCAGGGAGGGCCCCGTCCTCAGGCGACCCGGTGCCCAGTGTATTCACGGACTCCACTTCCCTGACATGGCTGACCCCTGGATCGGGCCCTGAGTGTACTGGTAGAGTGCATGCACTTTATCTTAGGATAAATAGCCCTATTTGAAAAGCACAAAGCAAAATTGGGATTGAAGTCCCAATTGTGTCAATATACTCATGGGATGTGGCAATATTGTGTTGCAGGTTTGATTTGTTACACAAAAGAATGGGCAGCTTGGAAGTTACCAGTGGCTGGGTCTCGGCAGCGCGGCAGTGAAATCCTGCTCTCATACAACCACACAAACTCTCCTAAGCTGGCTTCGCAGGACCACTCTGGTTAGAGCCGCTGTCTTCTGCTGTGATTAGGGCAAATGGTCAAGAGCCGTTTATGGAGGGTCTGGCACCATTAAGCTGGCATAATAATAGTTACGGGTGAAACTCTCACTGGCAGCTCATTGATTTCCAAGTGACAAAGCCTGCTACAGCTTTGCCACTCGGTAACTTTTTGCCTTTGAACCAAAAAAAGCCCTAGATTTTTTTCCTCAAATAGCTCATGCAGTTTTTTTTTTTTTCCCCCTTTTTTGTTTCTGGACAAGCAGAAGTACTGAAGTTGCGTTGTATTGCCACTGTGCAGTGTGCTGTAGGACATGTCCTGGTGAAAAGGTGATTTGTGACCATCTCCCGACTATGTCCTGAAGGTGCTTAGGTTTATTTTTCACTCACTGCCTTTATGAGCATAACTAAATAGACACTAAATCGTTGAAAGGAATTTGGTGTCTATCAAACCCAGACTTGTAGGTGCCTGGCTCCTAAGTGGAGGGTAACAGGGGTCTCTCCCCTCATCGCTGCCCCCAGTTGTAGTCACAGGGAGTATCCGGTGCCTGCCTGATGCACGACTTGATGGAGCAGCGAGGGGGATGCTCCTCATGGGACGGGTGCACAAACTGCTAAGCTGTTGCAAAGTCTGCCGTATCCTCCTGTGACCCCCAGTAAACCTTGATTTCTTTACTGTACAGTTTCAGAAGTTCATCACACGTCCTGCCAGTCGTCTTCCCAGCTTACACTGATTTCTGGTGTTTCAGATAGGGCCTCGGCTTGCGGGAAGTCTGGTGGAACTGCATTGTTGGGAATGTGTCATCACATGGGCCATGGTCAACCGGCAGCTATGCTCCGGGTCCCAGTAAGCTGGATGTTGGCCTGTGGTGTCTGTCAGGAACAAGGACTGGGCTTTATATCTCCAGTTATCTGATAAATAGAAATGAATGAAGGCATTTATTTTTTGAAGAAATATCTCTCTTCCAAGCCTTCTCTTGTGTGAGAAGTATTAGACTGTGTGCTCAGTAGTTTCTGATCGAGGATAGGTATTTTTCAGGTCAGTCAGGTTTCACTGTTCTTGTTACATACAGTACAACACGTGGTTTTAAACTGAACATGTGCCTACAATGTCCTGCAAAGATGGTAGCGTCTTCCTTTCCATTTCACAGATGTGAAAATGCAGAGCGATCGAGTGCTTTGCTAAGGCCAGACAGGAAAACCGTGGCAGGAGGAGGGCGGATACTCTGGCCGCCCATTGTGGACATTGTCTGTCCAGCCTATCTGACCATCCCTCCTCCTCGTGGCATGGCATCCCACCACCGTCCGTTGGAGCAGCTCTGGAGCGCAGGAGGCTCACACACGCTGTAGTGACTAGCCGGCTGCTTGCCATGCAGTCTTTCACAGGGTAGTTGCGTGCAGAATATGATTGTAACTCGCAGAAGTGTCCACTTCCTTCTAGTTGTTCCCACTGCTGCCTCCCCCGTTCATGGTGCCCTCGTGTTGGCAGGACCAGGAGGGCGATACTGTGCCGTCCCAGAGGATCCCTCTTCTCTCCTTCCGCGCGTCGCTCGGACATGATAGCTACCTTGGCAGCCAGTGTGTGACCACAGCCTGACACGCTCAGACACCCTCCTATTAACCCCGGACCGGGGACTCCCTCGTGATAACACTGTAGATGCAGTACTTGGGCTGTGCAGGTTTTAACATGAAGTATTCTGATCTGTCTGTCTGCTTGCCCATCTGTCTATCTGTCCGTCTATCTAACGGACCTACGTGTGTGCTGGAATAGCTTGGGGAAGGTCAGAGGGAGTTCAGGATCGCAGAAAGGAAGGTCAATTTTTGTGCTGCGCGCATGTGTTGCTCCAGCTAACCGATGAGGCATCTTGGCAGGGCGTTTCGACTTAGAGACAGCCCTGTCCGTTCAGAGGACGCGAGTGCCTGTCTTGTGAAACACGGTCGAGAGTTGTTGGCCAGAGGTGGCTTCTTTACGGCTTTCCCGACGATCATGTTGCCTCGCAAATATCTCTGCTGGAAACCTGCAAAGATACCTCCAGCGATTCTGCTGGACCGGGCGGAGATAAGCGTGGTGTGTGCAGCGGGGCCGGAGAGTTGGTTTGTGCTCTGTTGGGACATCTGTACGCTGGCACACGTTGTGAAATAGAGAGAGAAGTGGAGTGTGGCAGTGGGGCGAAGGCGGCATGTGCATCTTGGTTAGGCGTACGGTGGGGTGAAGCAGCTTGGAGAGGTTTCACTCGGTGACTTTTTGGTGCTGAGTACTGTTTTTTTTTATTTGAAGTGACTTTTTGCAGGTGAGCTGGAGATTAATTCCACCCCCCCACCCCTGCCCACGAAGTTGAGGATTCAATGGCCAGCGTGTCACTGGGGTCCTGCGCTCCGGAGCTGCTGGGTTCTCAGCAGCAGCCCCGGCTTGCAGAGCGACCATGAGGCAGGCGGGGTTGCTGACCAGACACCCTGTACCAAGGCAGGTCAAAGGGTGAGCTGACTGTTTGCTGACTCGGCAAATAGCTAATTATTCAGCCCGGCAACAGGACGAAACCCCGCACGGGTTGTAAATCCTTGGCAATTCAGCGTTCTCTGGCGGGGAACGGATCTGAGATGGGAGGATCCCTTGCGGTAGCGAAGGGGAGCTCTCTGTGTTTTAAAACCTTTTAGGGTTGCTGTACGATACTGCGGAGCCATTAAGGAGCCCTCACGTGCCAGCAGCAGTTTAACAGGCCTGGTGCTGGGCACTTAATTGTGTCAATAATTATTCACGCATTAGCACCAGCTCCTCCTTAAAGCATGAACTGCGGTGACTCATTAAGTTATTACTGGTATTCATTACCAGTAAAATTAGCCTTTTTTTCAAAGTGTAAAATTTATGTTTTATAGAAAAATATTGCTGGGAGTGCAACAGCTTTGCTCTACTCCCTGCTTGGTGCAGAGGAAAACTAAACTATGTGGAGATGAAGCAATATTTTTTGTCCAAAAAGAGGCCCTTAAATTAGGAAGATTTTGTGCTTTTTTCTTTTTCTTTTTTTTTTTTTTTTTTTTTT
>Ga0065711_1032304_pt1 | contig 27577 bp, 18 predicted proteins | sample Hoacrofraction12_FD_59098 | JGI IMG/M metagenome (GOLD analysis project Ga0065711, IMG submission 59098) | Hoatzin crop microbial communities from Cojedes, Venezuela - Epithelial fraction 12 v2 (version 2) | ecosystem: Host-associated > Birds > Digestive system > Esophagus > Crop | place...
AGCCCTCGGGGGCCGCCGGCACCGAGAGCGGGGGGGCCGCGGGAGCGGGGCCCGGCCCGAAGGCGGAGGGGAGGAGACGCTGCTGCTCGCTGGCTGCTGGCGCCTCGCGGGGAGGTGGAGGCCGCCTCTCCCGCACCAGCAGCGGGGAGAGAGGCTCTCCCGCCGCAGCCTTCTCCCGTCCCCGTCCTGCGCAGGTGCAGCGGACCTCGGTTTGTGAAAACCAGCCACCTGCCCACAATTAAAAGGGCGTCTAAGTAAATGACTCATTACCCAAATGAAGGCCAGCGGTGCTGGACCTTGCGCCCACCCCATCTGCAACAAAACCCGGGACCTCGCAGCGCGGCACAGCACGGTTCTCGGGTCCATTTACTGCTGGTCCAGGGGAGCCGCCCAGCTTTGACCGTTCGGTCCTGGAACAGGCAGCCGGGCTGCGAACCTCCCGGAGATGCTGGGGAAGGAGCAGAGCCTCCCGTACTGCTTATGCCAGGGTCTGATCCTTCTTTCGGCCTTTCCCAAGAAACTCCAGAGAGGGTACATGAAGGTGTCAAGTCTTATAATAAAGAGACCCAGCTAGGTAGGGGTAAACCAACGTTAACTAAACCTGAAGACCTTTCCCCCCCAGACCCCCCCCCAGGGGCAGGAGGGGGTGCTCACCCAGCACTGGAAACAAAGCCCGGCCCTTCGGCTGTCGGTGGTCAGCCAGCTCTGAGAGGCAGCCGGCTCAGTCTTCCCCCAGTGCTCAATAACCAGTGGTGCCTGCAGTCACCGGCCAAGGGGTACCGGTGGTTTTTCCTCTTCTGCTCTCGGTTCCTGCAGCAAACCAAAGCAATAAATAAATCCACCACTGTAACAGCTGGTGGCCGAACAACGGTAATTAGGGACTGAAAGCTACTGGAATCAAATTAGAGACTATCCCTGGAAAACAGGGAGAGTCAGAGACGGCGAGATCAGCCATAAAGCAGAAAGGAAGGTACATTACAGTTTAATCTTCTTTAATTATCAGAATAGGCGCCTTTACACAAAAGTGTCTTTTCATCCCAGCTTCAGGTTCCCTGAAAATGCTAAAACATGCTTCTAGTGTCAATGTAATTAACATGTTCATTAATATCCATCCTACCAGATAAACATGAAAAGGTGGCATCTCCTATACTGACATTTAAGACCAGAAGGAATGTTTCAGACCTATTTAATCCTAATTTCAGCCTTACTTTTACTGCCAATGTCAGCATTCCAGCTGAACAGTAGAGCTAAGGCTTTGTATTTCAGGGGCAGAACTACATCACCCAGCTCTGATCCTAATTTGTTTAAAAATACATGCCACAAAGGTTCACAAGGGCAATGGTACATGTTCCACAAGGTTTAGCTGAAGTATTTGCTTCATTGGAGGGAAAAAATATGCTCTGAGTCTATCTACAGTGCAATAATTTAGAGGCAACTGGTAGTGGCCGTTAATAAAATACTTAAAGGCCACAGCAAAGCAAAAGGAATGCATTTGGTATGAGTCTCCTGTACTTTTGTACAGCATTCCCCCCCCTTCTCCTTGTCCAACTTTTCTTCAGTTAACAAACTAAAACAGCTCAACTTTTGTTGAGGCCATGCTGGCATAGAAAAGTACCATTCAATTTAGGCATGCACATGGATATGTGCCAGACCTTTATACACTGTCAAGGAAAAAAAACATTATAAAGTCTGCATCCATAGGGCACTGAAGTAGCTACTCTTGCATGCACAACAACGAAACTGAAACCTTCCTCGACGGACTTGCCAATTCTTACTCACGTAAGAAGTCTCTCATGTTGTAAACCCACGGGTATTTGTGCAAGCCACGCAAGATTAGCGTAGCTGAATTTTGTAGTCCCCACCTTCTGGAGCCAGGACACTATTTAGAAACACAATTTTCCTTTCAAAAATGTAATAGATGCTTGTAGGCCTTCTGGTTGTAAAGTAAATTTTGAACATGTTTTGACTCAAAGCCAAATAATTTTTTTTTTCAAATAAAAAGGCAAAGTACATCTCAAGCCCCCTTATTTCTTAGCCGCTTGCAATATTTTCCCAGTTCATGTAGTTCTGAATGCTGGGATTTGGCAATGCTGAAGTAAAAGAACGAATTACCTAAATAAGAGTTATGGATTAGATCCCTAAGGTTATACTGAACTTCCAAATTCTGGCAACAAGCACTCGGTCCATTAGTATCAGACTGCTGACTGCATCGCAACCTCCTCCCTCCCTCCCTTTTTTAAAAATGAACCTTAATTTCTTAATCCGTCACATTTTTTCCAGCTGCAAAAGTAAGGTGAGAACCTTCTTTTTTCTCTCTGAGAAATTAAAGATTAATAAATAGGAAGGGATTTAATTCTCTGGAAGATGGAGCAGTATAGTATCTGGGCCAAGCTCTCTTTTTGTATTTCTGCCATTACCCTTAAAAAATTCTCCATCACTAGCACTGCACTATAGATTGATCTGCTCTCAGAGGCAGTAAAAATGAAATGGTTTACAGCTCTGCCTGGAAACAGAACATACGGCTTCAGTGATATGTAACTTCCATAAACCCAACAGAGCAAGAAGGCACGAGACGAATCAAGAATCCCAGCTAACCATATAGGCAAAAGCACCACGATCACTCACGGCAACTCCCAGAATTAGATAGCCTGTCTCCATAGAGGTGCTTCCGTGCCGAGGATGTTTTATGGTCGTTCTGTGGATTGCATGCGGCAAACACACAAGGCAAGGGAGAGAACCGAAGAACAGCACACCACGACGCATCAGCGTGCCCTACTGTAATGATTTTAATGCAGAAAATGAAAACAGAACATTGTATCTCCAAGATACATTTTGAATCTTTTCCTGTCCGCATTTCCGTATTTTTTCAGCATATTTTAAAAGTTACATGAGCCCTTTCAAGCATATGTACTTGCTCCAAAGTGGTTGCATGGCTCTAGCAGGACAAACCCACCAGGGCATTTCCAACATTCCCATCAACATGGTTTTGACAACCTTTTTACTTGCATACTGCAAAGTTAGAAATGGAGACGAAGCCAGATTGCCTCAGCTGGGGAGCAGCTGTGTATAAATGGAGGATGATTTTATGTGTCATCCTTAAATTCAAGAATCCAGTAGTAACGAAGAGGTCTACACGATCACAAGGCTGAAGAACAATATGGCAGAGACACTGTTCTGCAGAGGGACACCATTAGGCATTTCAGTAAGTTCAGAGGATTTTCATTTGTATACAATCATGGCTTCCATCTTGCTGCGTCTAATATCAGTCAACTCCATTTCATTCAAGCTGTCATATGACAGGATGAGAACAAGGACAGCCTGGTGACAGCACTGCTTACATTAGAAATAGAGGACAGAGGAAGCCACATGTCACTGCATATAGGTCGCAGCTGAATGAATGACCTATGTTTCATCCGAGCAGCTTCATTTAGATAAGAATCAACTACACTTTACAGGGATTAAAATAGAAAAATCTCCTCCAGTTTAAGAAAAAAAATTAAAATAGCATTACATTTGTAACGGAATGACAACAGCAAGGAACACACATCAAATTTAAGGTTGGTACTGTGACCATAATTCCATGCTGAGTTATTAAAAAGGAAAAAAGACACTCAAATACAGGAAAGACCCAGTATTAACCGTTTTTCACCACTTAAGATTTTGTTTTGGGATTTTCCAGATGATTTGTGCTGTATTTCAGCCTGCACATTACAACCAGTTGCTGGAGAATCCATGAAGGTTAAACGTGCCATTCTCTCATTCAGAAGGCAAAAATGTGGTTTGCCATTATCCACTGGATTGACAGCTGTCTGTACGATCAACCGATTTTTATGGTAATTACTATCCTTCTCAAACCAAAATCTGGATTTTCTTCTGAAGAGAGAATAAAGGTCTCTGTGTATGAAATTTTATTCCAGAGCAAGTTTCTTGTATTTGAAATACTTATATATGAAAGTAAGAGTGCAGAAGGGGAGAAGAGCTAATCGAGATGGGTCAGAAACATGGAGACTACTTCTTCTCAATCTTTTAACTACAGTATTCTAAAAGTGCCACTCTGCCGGCAGCTAAAGATCCATGTTAATCTTAAGTCCCAAAAATTAACTCAGACACTGTTCTACAGCATTTCCCAGTCACCACAGCTATGGTTAAAAACTATTCTCTTCGGCTAGTAATTTGGTAGCTTAAAAAGGGAAGCAGTTTTGGGGTTTGGTTTGGGTTTTTTAAAATATATATATCAAAAGTAAACCCTGACATTTAGTTAAATCAAAGGCTTTAGTTACAGTTGGCACACAGCCTCAGGCTGCCCAAGGCCATCTTTGGCCATTCTGCTCTCAGGCACACCGATGACTCCAGTAAATTACTCCGCATTTGTGACAAAGCAAGCGAGAGCATAATTCGAAGCATTAACAAGACAGCCTAAACTGGCAACAGGCACAGTAATTTATCAATGTCATCCTAACCCAACGTTCATTTTGGGCTTTTTCAGCGTTAATTCACAAGAGATAGATACTGGAGAGAGCTGAAATGGAATTGTAGAAAATGTTTGGTTTTAAAAGCCAGGTTGCACCCTTCAGGTCCAAAGCTCAAAGGGCTCAGAGGACGAGGAAATTGCCTGTTTGCCTGCTTGTTGGTTTTAAAGTTTCTGCAAAACATTCTTGCTCCTACATGTGGATCTGCAAGGGCAGAGGCTTAGGAAGACCGACCGACTCCTGTGCCTTGTAGGGATAAAGGTCTGGCTGGCTTGCACGCATATGGATCAAGGCCTGTATTAGCAACAAAATCTTTTCATAAAATTGAGAGAGATAGGGCAAAAAGGTTTTGTGAGGGTTTAAAAATCTTTCTTCCCAAACATCCCAGCTGAATTAGTACAGTAGCGTGCTTGGGAACCAAAATGTAGGAGAAATAAAAATCTTAAAAAGCCAGTACAATTAATCATGTTCTGCTGTCTGAGCTGAGAAATAAACAAGCAGCAGAACATGAAAAATAAATCACAGCTTTAAAATGTAAGATGTTTTCATGCTAATTATCAAGAAGCAAATGTGGTAAATGTGACTAGAAAGTTGTTTTATAAAAAAATCCTGTTAAACCTGATATCGCTCTTTAGTGTTTTAATGTTTACATGTGAATGTTCCTGTTTTAAGACATTTTTAGTAATGACTTGCAGTTATACTTACTGATCTTGCAGCACCCAGAGACATCACGCAAAGAACAACCTGGATGCCCATTTACATAATAAGGTACACAGAGAAAGCAGGATTTATTTTTAATATGTTTCTCTTATAAGTACTTCTAGAAGAAAACACAATTCTATTAGTAAAGCATTGTAAAATCATGGGAAATTATTATGAAACTGAATTTGTCATTCTAACTAAACAATTTTAATTTAAATCTGGCACAGTTCCAGGCCACAAAGGTTAACAGAACGGTGGAAAATTATTCTGTCATCTTGGCAAACAGAACAAGAAAATCCTTGCCTTTCAGTTGCTTCAAAACCTCATTCAATAAACATTCACACAAAACAAAAGGAGTTGAGACTTTCCAAGGCAAATGACACTCCAAAACTATTTCTGAGACGTTTAGGGTAAATGTGGCCATTGCTTTGCACTATTATAATCATCAGCATGAAGCAGTTGCTGTCCTGCTGGCAAACATTAGATGGCACTTTGGAATCTAGCAGTTACCATAAAAAGCTGCAGAGCACATACTGAAGATACGAAGTGTGAGACATGACAGTGAGGTACTGTTGATGACAGGAAAGTGAGATTTCTGCAAAGTCGTGCATCTTTAAGCGAAAAGACATATTTGCAACTTGCACGTGTAAAACTATGAAATAGTATGTAACTAAATTTTGACAAAACAAATCATTGTGTTGGAAAGAATAAAATAATTCTTTCCTTACCAGGGAGAGAGTCAGTTTCTCACTTGCTGGGCTCCCTTTCTTTAATTTTTTAATGAATACTTTGGGATCTGCTTTTTAAACTAGGTTTGCTGGCAAAGTTTTATACAAACACTTCTCAGATAATGCATCAGGTTTTCAGTGGATTCTGCTGCATGCCAGCAGATCTGAGCCCCAAATAACTCTAGTAAGTGGGGTTTAGGTGGTTCGCTTAGCAAGTAAATCCCTTCTGGAAAGCACCTCACAGCTTCTGATACAGCTGGTCAGATCTTCTCAGTTGTTGCTGAAATTGATGCTAATACTCCCATTCACTTTTGTATCCATGTTTTTACCATCTAAGGCCTTAAATGAAGACTGAAGAATAATCATAGGGGAGAAGCTGTAACAAGAAATAGCAGAACAAGCCAATGTACATTTTTGTGGGAATACTACTTGAGTCCATCTTTCAGAGGCTCTCATGTGATAAATACCATGACACCGATTGCACAGACTCTCTGGTTTTTGTTAGCTTTGTGCTATCACATTCCTCCTGCAATGCAGAAAGCAGGTGCTCCGATTTCTTTCGGAATTTGGGTAATCCAGCAGAAAGGCAAACGGTGGGAGCTCCTTGAGCTCACAGTGGTGCAACATGCCATGCTGTCACTTTGCAAAGCCTCTATCTGAAACACCGGCATCAGTTCCAAGAGAGCTGCTGCTCTGGCTGAAGCCCTGGAAGGTACAGGCTGGCTTCGCAAGCAATCGTGTCTGAAGCAATCTGCAGTACTTTGGCCCTAAGAAACATCAATTCCTCGCTTCCAGTTTCCACTGTTGCTGAGCTCTCGGCAAAGGACCCTGACTCTCCCTGTAAACCAGGAGCTGATGCTTTCACAGAGATGGGACAATGTCCACAAAAGAGGCAGCAAAAGCTCCAACCTCCAAGCTAAACTCAACTATTACCATCTCCAACACAGCAGAAGCCAGGGATGGGATCATACCTCGTGCATGGGGAACACGTCTCCCTGAAAAGTAGCTGAGTAATGGCTTATGGTCCAGTTCCTAACTGTGCTGGGATTCTTACGTACTGCAAATATCTCAGCTCACACTAAATTCTGATCTAAGAACTCATTCTCCCGTGGGAATCATATTCCCAAATCTCCTCCCTCCTTCCCCCCCCAGAACCTTTGAATAGTTGCACATATGCAGAAGCTGAAACCTGACCCGGGTGATTCCTAGAAATTCAGCAAGACTACTCATACACACTGAATTTACAGGATCAGGCTGATGGCATAACTAGTGCGTGTCTAACTGCACTGCGACCTGTGGGCCAAAAGAACCCAGGGGCTGAATAACAGACGGGGGAGCTGCGAGCAGGGGCACCGGCAGCTGGCTGGAGAACAGGCACGGTGTGACTCTGACGCCGAACCATGCTGTACCCCTGAATCAGAACTTACATTTCTATGGTTTCAACTGGGTTTATAAAGGAATTAGGATTATCCTTACAAATTCTTTCAACATTTTGCAATCTGCTCAGTACCAGCAGAACATGCATGGGTTAACTACCAATGAGTTTTTTTCTGGGTATTTGGCATTGGAATAGTCCTGTTACACCAGGGAGCTGTCGTGAACTGACAGCACTGCTGTCTGTACCTGACCTTACCTTAAGGCAAAAAAAAAAAAAAAAAGTCATTTGCCATGTTGTCAGACCCTTAATATGAGCACAAATATGTTATACAACAGAGGAAGCCAAAAGGCACTACAAACTAGAACTAATTACACAAAACTTTACACGCAAAGATGGAACTGCATTCTGTATGAGATGGAGAGGAGGAAAAAAGGTAAAGTGATGACTCAGTGCAGCTCAAAACCCATTTTGGCTTCTTCTCTGCATATGTTCAAACATATATACAATATTAATGCACCCATGTTCTTACTATCAAAGCACTGGAAACAGTCTCTATGTTCTAAGTCTGCACTACATCAGTGTGGAGCAGAGAATCTTAAATCAAAGTAGTGAAATACAGACAGAAGAGTTATTGTTGCCCAGACTAATTCAGAAAGGGTAACTTGATGATATTTTCTTAGAAAAGCAATTTGATCTAATCTTGTATTTTTTAAAATTCTCGCCATGTGTTCCTGTTTGCTTTAGAGTTTGCCTTTTACTTGAAATTGACCCTTGATTCACAAAATGTCATTTTTGGCAGAAGTCACAGGTACCTCAGATTAACACAAAGACTGAAGAATATTGGTGCTTAATTGTGGCTACAAAATACCTGCCTAAAAAAATAAATAAAAAAGAAAATATCTTTGTTCGTATTTAAACAGGTGTTATTTCTCTGGAACATAAGTTGAAATATAAATGATCCAAATCGTAACTATGAAAATATTCTGTAGCTTTTTTCCATAAGATGATTTTCCTTCAATATCTATAATCACATTTGCAAAGTAAAGAAAAAATGAATTTTATTAACTTGGTTGATTATTGACATTTCAAGACGGCCTTTTGTGGTATTATTTGTTGAGAGGGGGTTTGCAGGTTTTTTTTGGCGAGGGTGTTAGTACAAAAAAAAACCCAACCCAAACCAGTATGTGATCTCTTTTAAGTTTCTTCATTCCCACTTACATCTCTGCCTTCCTTTCACCTCTATTTTGTTAATACCTTGGTTAAACACAACATTAGGGAACATCTGCACCAAACTAGATATCATGAAAAAGCATGGTCAAATATATGTCAGACTTGGAGAAACGTATGAAAAAAAGCTCTTAGGAGTTCTCGAGGCAGGACACTAATTAAATACGATAGAGAATTTTGAGCCTGTGTTTATTGCCATACCTCTTAACAAATGAATCATTACGGTGGCAATAAAAAAAAGACTGACTCAAAAATCTCATCCCTTAAATAATTTAAGTTGTTTTTTCCTGGTTTGTATTCAAACAATTTGTTGTTGCATGTATTTACTCGGTTCAGAAGCAACAGCTTTTGCCTTGCTCTAACTCCACCACTTTCAGTATGGCCACATATAAAGGGCAACAACCCACTAATAGGACTTACACAAGATATATTTGTAACAGTTAACTTACTATACCTGGTATCACACTGATTATATTCTTTCCTTTTAAGGAACAACAGAGATTAAAAAAAAAAATTCCAAATCTGTAGTGAAATAGTTAAACTAGTACAAAATGACTGTAGAGCAGGCTTCAGTGAATCATTAATAAGCTTCTACAAACGGCATCATCACAAGCCCTATTGCAGAGAAGTCCATGTCAGTCACGTGTAAGGGAGCAAATTATTGTGCACAGTATTACAAAAGGCACAGACAAGCTCAGTTCTGCCTCCAACACCATATTCATGCCGTGTAAACTACTGCAATTGCAGTCACACACAGAGCTGCCTTCACAAGCCACAAGTGAGAAGCTTGTACAATAATGTATATTACGAGGTGTAATAGCTACATAAATATGAGCTATTAAGTTATATTCATCGGTATCACATCATGCTGATTCAGCTTGGCTTGGTTATTAGAAATTTGCACACTTTACTATTAAGAATCTCAGCAAGCCTGATTCTTACATGGTGTGAGGAAGCACAACAGATTGGCAGGATGAAACCTTTGAAGCTGCAGGCCCAACGCCAAGTCAAAAATTTATCAGTGACACTGGCTGGATTGAAGTTTAAAGTCAAAACACGATCCAAAACTTGTATTCTGCTTTTGAAAACTAAAGAAGCTATTTTATCGCTCCTTTTAGGGGAAGAAACTAGCCACCACAACTGACGTAACTTAACGAGTTGGAGTCAGGTCTCTTGGCACGTGTAGTTGACGGACAGACCTCTAGCCAGCATACCACAAACCCTACAGCCACTGTTCAGTCACTATTTATTCCTTGGCAGCCTTTACCAACTCTGTGGCACCAGGACTGCACTGGAGCTTCTTTCTTATGGCAACCACTGCTTGAAGTGTAAAAAGTATTCCGTAAAGTACAGCAGAGTTTGAAAAAACTTACAAAAAGAGTACAGATTTAGTACCACTAGGTTTTCAACAAAAATACCATTCTAAGAAAAAAACCATACACGAGAGTGAATTTCTGCTGATAGGATTTTTTAATAACAGGCTTTGTAAAAAGCACATGGGAATATCTATATGGTACTAACATATATGCACACACACTATATTCATTTTGGGTTTAATGTATTCCAGTACCTCCTTAGCGAAATGCACCAGATGATACATCTGAAAAAAAAACAAACATAAAACCGCCCCCACAAATCCACCATAGGGAACTTAAAAGAATGGAAATAACAGTGAAATGAAATACATTTTTAATTATTGGATGATTTTGTCAATGCGAAGACTTCTCAGATCAACTTCTGGCACTTCTTACAGGCCTAAGAGTCAATGTGATAAGTAAGACTGCACCAGCACACAAGCGGCTGATTTCTGTTATTAATATCATGTGAGATTTGGCACCTCCCACAGCTTTCCTACCTGTAAGAAGGGGGATAATACCTCCCTTTTCTGTAATGGGAACCCCTCTCAAATCCCTATAGGTCACTGCAAAATCACCAAAGTCCAAGTATTGTTACAGTGTATTTGTTGGCAAAAGAGGTTTATTGAATGCTGTACTTCATTTTGGTTATGAAACATTAACAGGAATGGAAATTGTCATTGTGTACCAATGGGGAAACAATCTTTGAATGCAAACATTGTTGTTCAGCTTCCCAGCTGATCAGACTTGACAGAGCTTCTCCAAAAACCATGGAGCCATGCCAGTTTAAACCAACTCAGGATATAGCCTTGCGCTTAGTAAGTTTCACATCTGATGTTTTAATAAAAGAAAAAAAAAAGAATATTCTTTATTATTTAAAAGTTATGCTCTGAATGGTTAGCTATCCAGCAATAATACTGCAGCTTCCTGCATTCAGCCCACTGTAGCAGATACCCTACACAGGCACTGCCGTATCTTCTCCCTCTCCAGCTTTAGTTCCCGCTGTGAAGAGCGGCAGAAGGCTGATTTGAAATGAAGTGAAACAGAACCAGGTTGATTAAACTAAATACCTCACACATGAAGAGTATTAAGATTTATCAAGCTTGTAAAAAACATTATCAACCAGATACTTTAGCATGTAGAAGATACATGCTAGGTGCTACTCACCAGTGACTTAGAAGCTTACTGGACTATGCCTGCGCTGGTAAACTGATAAAAAGGCAAAGACTGCCAAGACTCCCGCAGCCTGGAATACTATAACCACCAAAAAAATACTTTTTACATTCTTTACCACAAAAATTAGAGAAGCAAACACAAATACACATTATCAGACAGCTCTGCTCTTTTTCGTACAACCAGATTTTCACTTTCAGAAACAGAGCAATGACGAGTCAAGTGGCTCCCACCACTCAAAGCCTTAGCAGGGAACAGTCAAGAACATCCTTACAAACCGGAAAGCTTTTTAGGAGATTTTTATTAACCAGATAAAAGCTCTATGATTAAAATTTCATTAACTGTTACATTTTTCAGAGTAATGCAAAGATTTTCATTGAGCAGCTAATGCCCTTTTGTCCATAGGGTTCTTAGTCTGGAAGAACACTTATTTGACCACTTCAGCATCTGCAGTAACACATGCATAATGCTGCACATCTTCCAAAAGTTCCAGAATTGAAACACCCTAATTCATGTCACTGGCTGTACACTCAGCAACAAAATCTAACTGAAGCCAGCACATTGCCTATAGACTATTTTTCCCTTTCCAAAACTATATTAAAAAAAACCAAACAAACAAACAAAAAAACCCCACTTAATTTTCTTTCCTAAGAAGGGAATAAGTTTGGGAGCGTATACTACAAAAAGGTCCTGAGAGGAACTGTTAACAAAGCCCTGACTATACACGCTTCCCTAACAAACCCCTTTGAAAGGTTCCACTTTGACAATCAAACAACATGGAAAACTGATGCCTGGTTGTGAAGATCATTAAAGATTATTTGGCATTCTTGTAAAATGGAGTTAACCCTCATTTTTTGCCCAAATTCTACTCAAAATAACTAGATTACTTACAATCACCTATGCAACTTCCAAATGGAAAAGTTACTATTGGAGTTATTTTGTAATATTACTTACAACAAAAGGTTGAATACGGAGATGAGCAGAAATTAGTCAAGTCCTCACTGAAATACAGCTCCAGAGATAGTTGCATTTCCCTATAGAGTGTGAGCAATCCTTACAGACAGCATAGAGTGCCTTTTGCCTTCTGTGCTCTTAACAATGAAATGCAATATAAAATAGCAAAGATGAAATCATTATATATTCTGCATAAGACTGAATGTACAGTTTTCGTCCTTCACTGAAACGCTATTTAATTAATTCTAGTAAGCTGGGGAGGAATTTGGCCCTCAGTGCATTTAATGAAAATTCATACAAATAACCATACATTAATTCTTAACTGTGCATATTTAGCTAATCAACCATTTTATTTCACATACGAGCTACTCTAAAAACATCAACACTAATTATTTATCAGCTAAAGCCCCCCCGCCCAATGGCAATGACCTGAGATTCAGTTTGGGGTCACTTTCGGGGGCTGTTTCTCCATAAGTCTCACACAGATCCTAGTAACTTAAATTCTTTTATTAAGTTTTCTTGGAAGTGATTAAACCTTAAGCCATAACACTGCAGAAAACTCATGCTTCATCAGTTTTGTGGATAAGGAATTTCATTCTGGAGCTATTAATCAGGCACTTTGCACAAAGTCGTTCAGAAACAGTGAAGGTGAACTTGTCCTTTTTCCATAAAAAAAATGCGTAAGCATCTCTCCCCAGTCCAGCTGCTAATCAAGAGGATAACGACCTACAGCTCCTACCAGCTACTGCCAGATTTCAGCCTAACCAGCACAGGCTGCTCCTTTCACATGAAGTCCCATATTCAAACGTCTACACGTACAGAAACATGGCAGCTGTTAACAGAAAAGCTGTGCTAACATAATATAATGTAAAGTCTGCCTGAATACAGCTCAATGCAGGTATAATTGTAAAACAGTCTGGTATAATTGGGAAACAACTTTTAGAATGCCCACAGCCTGGAGTTTCTCTCTGAATTGAACAATGTTTTCTTAGGAAACAGGCCTTCACAAACGGTAGTATTGCTTCTGCATGACTTACCTGGTATGTCAGTGCAATTTGTGCGCTGAAGTAATTTAGAGATGTAAGTACTTTATCGTTGCACATTTAAACAGTTAAAGAACACATATCAAGCAAAACAATATCTGGAAATCTAAGGCTAACACAAAACCAGTTTGCATCATTAAAATGAAGTCTATCAGTTCCATAAACATGAGAAACAAATTATGAAGTCCTCCCTACACAAACAATACGACTTCGCAGGAGGGCAATCCCTGCTTTTCACACTGTTCCTTCTATTCAAAGTCCAACTATTTCTAATGGAAATTTTGTTTGCTGTGGAGATTATGATTCAGCCTCCTTTTCAGTCAGCAGCACATCAGCATACTTACAGAAAGTGCATAGATTTAGAGGGTGTGAAGATCTGTCTTTAAGATTCAATGCTCAAGGATGCATCCATTTTTAAAAGTACCCCATGAGCTAAGAGAAGTAAGAGCAACTTCTAAGCCAAGGCTACCAAATTAATGGATGAAGCATAACAACTCTGATGTATCAGAAGACAAGCTACGGGATGAAATGCTGATGACAAACAAGATGCACCTGACTTTCTGGAACAGGAAATTCTGGTATAGGTGAACACTAGCAACAGGTAAAACGAGCAGGCTGTTACCTGCAGTACAAGCTGCTGCCAGGCGGTTGCCAGTGGCTGACCACTGCCAATGTTGCAAATGCTCATGCGGTCTGCTGGCTGATTGGCACGCTCAAGTTGCAAGGAGACATTGCGCCGCTCTTCCTCAAGTGCACGGGTAAGCCGCTCGAAACGAGCTTCTTGCTCTTTAACAGATGCTAAAATGCTGGCAGCAGACCTGATATCATAGTCATCCATGATTGTTTTCAAATGCTCCTGCCTGTTAACTGATCAGGGCAAATGGAAAGGGTTAGGTAAAGGGGTGGGGAGGGCACAGGTCAGAGGTTAAAAATAAAAATGCACATTGTTAGTCAACCTGCTGAAATACTGTTCACTCTAAGCAGCAAACTGCAATGCTCTTTGAAAAGACTTCCTTTCCATCCACTGATTTAATTTTAAATTAAAAGTAATTAATGCAAGGCTCCCCGGTTCCAAAAAGAAAAAAACCCCATGCTCACCTTGGAGAGAACTTATATTTAATTCTTTAGATCTTTTTGCTAAAATTGCTCTGACAAGGGTTTTCATCCCTCTTGCAAAGCTAATTTCACTGTGCAAATAATAACGTACCTAAAAGAAATATATAAAAAAGATATGGCTTTGGAGGGAATGAGAAATATAATCTTTCTTACTACAGACAACTGGAATTTTTGTCTTCAACAGCGTAAGTGAGAAGTTTAACAATTTTTAAAACAGAAACTTCATGCTACAAGAAAACAGTTGTGTCCATTTTTTCCAAGTGAATGGAACCCCTTCCCAAGTTTAGCAGACAGTAGCTGAAAATAGTTTTCATTTTCAAATTGTAGGAGTACACTGTAATATGGAAAATATTTTTAAATGCAGACAGTGCAATTGCAGTTGAAATGTGCCTGATGGTTTCAGCGTGGCAGCCAATGAAACAGTCCTTCATGCAGCTGTTCGCTAATAATGCAAATGAAAAAAGCCAAAATAAAACATCTTCCATGGAAAACACACAGGACTGCTGCTTGTCTCTCAACACAGGGAAAAGAACTCTGAAATCAGCTAGATGGGATATATCTTCTGCCGTATGTCTTCTCTAGCAGGGTTATGAAGTATTCCGTTTAAAGCCCTATCATGCATGGTGCACACAGCAAAACTCCCCACTGATTCCACAGATCTATAAACTGAATGTCATTTTACATGTTTTCGTAAGAGTATAAAATCAGCAACATAATGTAAGGTTAAACGGTGGCTTCAACAGAACCCTTTCACTAAAGCTAAACAAGGAACTAGCTTATTACTGTTTACTGCTAAACGACTTAGAGCACCTCTGATATGAGCACAGAGGCAGAATTTTCTCCAGCTCCTGTAATACAAGAACAACTCATATTCTGTGCTGAGAGTTAAGTCCCTAGGAATTGTACCTTTATATGCAAATCAGGAGGGATTTTTCCTGCTGCCAGAGATTCTTTGTTTTCCATCTATCAACAAGGATTTCCATGAGCACTGGTAGGACCAAGCCCTGGTTTCCTGCAGCTTTGTATTTCATCCTTCAGTGCCCTCAGCTGATGCACGCCCTCGACTACTGCATTTTCCACGACTCTTACATTTATCAGGTCTCTCTCCTGTGCTGATTCTTTGGTAGCTAATGATAATGTGGTCACATACTGTTATGTTCCCCAAAGAAGGATATTAGCAGATATTAAGCTGTGCATTTCCATGTAGTTTGTTGGAAACTCCTAAGTAGGCCTGAGGTCTCCCTTCTTTTGTCACACATGGTTGAAATCATCCACCAGGCCCAAAAGACACTGGGGCAGAAGCAACAGACCCAAACCCAGTGACATACACCTTGACTTCATGGGGAATAACCTGCCAGAAGCTCTGTGGTTCATGGTTAACTCCTAGGGAGTTGCTGTTGAAAGAATTCAGGGTGATAGGAAATCACGTTGGAAACGGTGTAAGGATTACCATCTATTCATCTCATAATATTTACCTCTAACCATGATTTGAGCCTTTCATGTTTTCAGACTGGTAAGCAGAAATTACTTTTCTCCTTTATGCATTGATTTAACTTCTACTGAGATTCTGAGAGAAAACCAAAAACCACCAAAGGGTTTTCCAGATGTCACAAACTAGTCAAATATAGACTGAGCTGTCAACTTCACAGACTTTCCATTCTGCACCTTGTTTTGCTAGATTTTTAAAAGTCTATAAACCCTTCAGACAGTACATTGGTTTCTGCAAAGGAGAGTCACAACCGTCTAAAAGGACAGCGTGCCTCCCGGGAAGCCTGTACAACGCAGGGCAGGACTGCGTGACTCACCTGCTACATCTCAGCACGAGTTAGCCCTGGCACAGCTACACACAGACACAGCCAGACTTTCTAGACCTAAGCTGGCTCCTGCGCAGCCAACTCACATGTTTCTGCTTTTGTGCAGCCCTGCTTTGCACAGATGGAGACAGCTCTGTTTGCTGTCTCTGCTCCCAGCAGTGCAGGCATGCTCACAGACGCCTTTGAGGGAGCGCGAAAGAAGTGGGACTTCAGAGCCAGGCACTAGTCCTGTTGTGGGGAAAACACACATGGGGGTTGAGGTGGGGGCATTTCTAACTACATATTCTCCAAGACAGCGACCTGGTTACTAATTATCACTGCCCTGATGCTAGAGCAGAGGAACAGCCTGACTGACACACAGATCAAATACACCTCGGATGAGGGGATGCTCCAGGCCCCAGGAAAAGGAAAAAACCAAAAAAGCGTCAGAACGGGCCAGGGACTAATGAATGGAGACAGGCTGCTTAGAGCAGGAACTCAGGTTTCCTCAGTCATGCCCCACAGGGGCCCATCTTTCAGGCAATTCACTGGCTGCAGCTCAACCAGCTCTCTCTCACGCACGACTACGATATGAAACAGCCGTCATCTCTGGGGGGCTCGAGGCTGGGTGCTTCCATGGACTAACTTCAAAAAGTGAATGAAGTAGGGATGTAGGAAGAAGACGACAAGATGCAAACAATAGTAACTAAATTTAAAAAAACAGGTTCCCATTCGAATATATAATGCAAGTTTCTGTTTTAAGGAAAAGGCATTACCAATAGCAGCATGAGAAATTGAGAAGCACCTCCTCAAATATAGATTCCAAAGCAGTAACAGCTTTAATAATAAAAGTCACAGTTGATGACTGAGCTGGTATACAACTTTCAAGTCACATTCTGAGAATGTGACAAAGATCCCATTCAGAAAATCCTTAATGAGCTATAAGCCCTTGATGCCACACATGAGAGAACCTAGCAAATTTGGGTTCTATAAATGGTACAAATCTCCAGAGAGCTACAGAGATCTCCATGCAGAAAATATAGTGTTAACCTCCTTACAATCATAAATATTGTGCTTCTTTTCTCTGTGCAAAGAAAAACACAGGCAGAAAATAAACCGTATAAATTTTCAGATGTACAATTAGTGACCATAAAAATCCTAATTGCTATGCAGAAACAGCAGCTGGACCAATAGCTGCCTTTTAAGAACTGTTGGACAAAGACAGACTTCTGCATTTCAAATGTTTTATTAGCAGATAAATACTTGCTTGCTGTTGATTGCACTCCCAATTATTTACCCAGGGTTTCAACAATTTACATTATCAGCAGTCTAGACTAGAGGAGAAAAATAAAAGTACTGACTCATGAGTTAGTTACTTAGGCTGCCACTTGCAATTTGCTACCATTTGTAAATAAATTGAAGTGCATTGAAAACGGTATAAATAAATGAAAATATTAGACCTAAGGCAGCCAGGTAAAGATTATTCCTTAGGCTGCACTTCTAAACACAGCAAACACTTGCCTACAGAGTGTCAAAGGCTACGCTGACAGCAGCAATCTCTCTCCTGCCTACGTGACTCTAAATATATTAGTGTTGCATTAGAGCAAAGTAAGAGGATCTGTTTTTTCTGACTGTTCGTCTGAAGAACGAATGCAACAAATGGCCTCCTGCAAGTCAATACAGTTTAAATGCTCAACAGGGATGAAAATCACCCCCCAAAAAGAGGGGGCCTATGCACTAGCAATACCCCAGCTCATGCCCAGGTTTGAAGGCTCTTGGAAACATTGACGTGCCTAGGGTCACTTGGTACTCTGCAAAAAAAGTGAGCTAACTCTGCACACTAATTTTGGTAATACAGGATGTAGATGATAGTCAAGAGTTTTTAAAGAGCCCTTAAGATTAAGGGGGGTCAAGTTCTCTGAGATTTGGGCACCTAAATCCTAACAATCCTGGAGAACCTCAAAGGCCCTGCACTTTCCAAAGTATTCTGCCTGCTTAAGGCAATCAGGTAGCCGAGTGAGCTGCGTTTGAAGAGAGCAGTGCCCACCAGTCGGCTACAGAACATCGCACAGGCATCTCTCAGCGGGAGGGAAAGTGGCTTTCGGGGCACACAGGGGATTGCTCAGGTCCAACAGTCTGAATACTGAGCGTAGCTATCCCACTATTGCTCTCTCCCAGCCCAACTCCACTAGGTCCTGCTGACAAGAGATGGTACTATGATGAGCAACAAGAAGCTTGTACATAACAGCAAATCTGCAGCTGTAGGAGCAAACATGAAGGCCTGTGAGCATGCATGGAAACAGTAGCTATGTGCTTCTACAGGAAAGAAAACCATCAGAACAAAAGCAAAACTGGGGCTTAAATAATCTATGGAACTGAAGCGTAATGCATGCTAATTATATTTTCACCCTGAAGTGCCACAAGAGACGAGTAGCATAAAATTACTGTTATCCCCCATGCAATATCGGAAAGCATACAGAGAAAACCAAGGGATACACACCTAGCGGGTTACTGGGGTCTGAATGTTAGAGCTGCTGGGACATCACCCACTAAGACTAGAAAAGTCTAGACAAAGCCGGAGAGCAGCCTCAAGCAGAACCAGCTACAAGAGAAAAAGAAGACAGTTAGTTAATCAGGTATTACAGCCTCTTCTGTACACAGTCATCTCCCAGGTTCTCTGCGCTATGTTGTATAAATTATTTATTATATTGTTTTCCTCCTAACTTGGAGGAAAAAGAAACAATATTCAGAGAAGCCAATCCTGAGACTGGTTACTCTGATTTGGTATTGGTGACCAATACTTACATGTTCTTGTGAGACTTAGTGTTAATGTCCTAAATCAGGGAAAACTCTGGACTGGAATGAGGATTTTGAATGCTACAAAACTGGATACTGCAGCCAAAAGTTTTAAAACACAGAAACCTAACATGACACTCTCAGAAATGAAAATAATTATTTAGGCACACAACTTCTGGCCCCATGTTTGATGTGTGAGCCCCGAAATGGCTCAAACTCATTTCACCTGTGGAGAGGCCACATTCGTTTCTAAAAGGCGCACATTGCACAGGAGCTTACAGCCACGTTGTTTGTTCTGCCTTTCTGTAACCTAATCCTCTACGACACCCAGGTGAAAGTGGGTTTTGGGATATTAGGTCATCTGTGTAGCTCTGTAAACCTCTGATCTGTTTTGTCTTAAAACATTTAGCACCAAAACTTCTCTGGGTCAGCGCCTGCAAATTTAGTACCTGTTTTTCCTGGAGAACATTCAGAACAGAATCCATTTCGCAAAGGCATGGTTCTGTGAAGCAGCAGATGCAGTTTTAAGCTACTACCACATCAAAAATGCTGCAACCACATGGCATGAAATGCAGAGCCAGTACAAACTCACTTTGCTGGTTCAAATGGTTTAGAACATTTTTAGGGAGTAATTTTGCCCCAGCAGATTTCATGCTTGACCAGGTACTGTCTGCTTGCCTGAAGCCAGCATAAACACAATTTCTTGTGTTTCAGCCAAATTACCCAAAATATGATCTTTGTTTGCATGGAACTGATCTCAAGGGGCATGGAACCATCACGCCAAAAACCTCAATTTTCTTAAACTAACAAAAGAAAATTCTATGCTCAAAACTTACTAGATACAACAAAAACGCACAAAGATATGCCCAAAGACGAAAGTCCAGAAGCAGAGGGAGAGAAAGACTCATTCTCAAGTAAATGACTAGAGGGAATAAATTAAGCATAATTCAGCTTATACAGACAAAAGAGCAACACTTTCGGGAAAAAAAAATATATATATATATTACATGTAACAAATTCCAAATAAACTGCTTCTCAGACCTTATGGCAAAATCTATCTTGAGCCTGGCTCCTCTCGTTGCTGCTCTGGTTGACTGAGTTCTAATTTGACCCTTACGTGACAATCTACACTGTTGAATAGCAATGAGGAATTCACAAAGAAAGCTATTTCAATATAGTTCTCTCATAGGCACAGACAGACATACTGTGTTGGTGTCCAAAGAAACAAAAAAAAAAAAAAGCTGGTCAGAGTTTTTTGTTCCTTTGGACAGAAGCAGTCTGTGAAACAAGGCTTAAACTAGGGAAAGAACAAGGGCAGAGGAAATGCTAACAGGAAAACTCCTTGAGAAGGAACTTTGGATATTAAGGACGTGGCAACGAACACTGTACTTCACCAGTTCTATTACTGCAGAAAAAATGTCAGTGTGTAATATTTGAGCTTTTACATCCGTAGGAAATTTCATCCGATCTTCCAGCAGGAATCATTTTGTAGAAATAAATACATTCTGCAAATAAATTTGCAGACTACCATACTACGATCTGGGTTTGGCAACACCAGCAAAAGAACCCAGATGCACATACTTCTTTTTATGCGCAATACAGTTCCAACACTTCACTCATGACAGAACTGGTTCTGGTCAGTAGCACCACAGCATCTCCTACCTTACCATACTGGTTCCCAGTTCATTTAAAAATTAATACTTTAACTAACCTCTTAATTAAAAGCACTGAAATCATATTGTATTAACTTATAAAAGATACAGTTCTCAGCAAAAAAGAATACAGAATTTTCTTCAATCTAATACAATCTCTCTCGTGAATTAATCAGAGTGTGATTATCTGACACCAGTCATCTTTCTACAGCTTCCCTTCGGCAACGATTTCTCACTTCAGCAGTTTGCTACTAGGAATTTTTCAGGTTTTCCTTCCAAAATTTCATGAGGTGTTTGCAGGGCTAGGTGATAGAGTGTGCCTGCATAGCTTTAATTACACTCTAGCTCTATTTCTGTAATAAGACACATTTCAATTGCTATATTGTACTCCCAAATGGAAAAGAAAATAAATTAGAGCAATACAGAACACCTTTATAACACCTGCATACATATAATAGCATAAATAATTCAGTAATGCATTGAACTTCAAATTGAAATATTTCTACAAGGGCAATTTTTAAAGTAAATGTTTTAGGCTACGATTAGTTTTACCCAAAGTAAAAAATTTCCATTGCTTCTTGAAATTTATCATTTAGACCAGAACAGTGTAACAGCACCTTTCTGAAGCGGAGCTCTTGCTCTCCAGGACCTAAGAACTCGTCTACACTGAGTAAGCTGAAGCCTTCTGTCACAGAGCACTCGTTATGCCACACTGCCTTCGAAGATCAGTGTTTGTGTTAATTAAGCATAGAACAGCACAGTGAAGTGGCATCACGCTACCTCACACCTACTAAATGTCCACACTAAGGTTTAATGGAGTACATGATAGTCTATAAATCCACACTGTGCACTGTGAATTCTCTGTGTAAACAAACACTCCCCCTATATTTTCAAATGAGTGTCTAGGTGAAATAGTTTTTTTTTTAAATCTTGTAAATATCAAAAGACTGAACAATGTAGAGCTGGCTGAATTCTGACTTCACATCTGCTGTATTTAAATGTGACAGTTAAAATCCCTTGCTATTGTTCTATCTCAGTAAGTGTTATTTCTGTCAACTCTGCCATGAAAATATTAGCATCATTAATATTTCATTCCCTACATAAACAGAATCACTGTTTTGCACAACTTAATTTCCATTTATCTACTTTAGTTGGGTAGCTTTGGGAGACAGCGCTCCCCTCCCCTCATATCAAGAAGCCAAGTCTGAAACAACCAACCGAGCTGAATGGTGTGCACAAATCTCATGGAAAAATTCAGTCTTTGCAGAGTTCAGCAATTACATTTGCTTAATACTGTACGTTATAATGAACAGGCCTATGTTTACATATCCCCAGAAACTTTTATATTTTTCTTCATATTTTTTGGTTTTCTATAGAAATAAAATGCAACTTTGACGTTAAAAATAGAATGAACAAGATCATACTTTGCTGTCCCTTTTGGAATATGAATAGTTAATTTGCTGCCTCTCAAACCTCTGACACCTTTTCTTCTCCCTTGGAAGTTTCCAAACATGACTGCTACCAGCTTGATTAGTTCACAGGCCAATCACTTCAACACCCTAAAACACATGTCATTCCATCTTAAAGCTGCTGCATGTCATTGATTTTTCAAAGGTCTCCCCCACTGAAATCAATAAGGAGTTCTACATAAAAATAGATTGCACTTTGTGGTCCCTTTCTGATTCATGTATATTCAGGTTTCCAAGTATTCCCATAGCTGCTTTTAGCAGAAGCTGTATGGACCAAAGCTTCATCGCTTCCTCTGACCCCAATCCGATTCTCACTGACATCAACAGACAATGCTTCAGCCACTGAGCTTCTGCTGCAAGCGGTAACAATCTGTGCAAAACTTCCACCAAGCAGAAAATCCCACCATAACCATTTTACAAGAATACTGTCTTCCAAGCAGCTAGAAAAAACCCACACTCAAGCAGTGGAGCTTATGTGAATCCTAGAGAGCATCAGGCATTAAGTATCAGTGCATTGTTGTCTGCATGGGTTGTATGGATGGACCGGGTCTCATCTCGTCTTCAGCAGAAACACCTGCTTACTGTAGAGGCTACCCAGCAAGCAGAGCCACCAAAAAAATCAATGTCTCTTCTTAGAACAGGGCAATTTCAATGAGAAAAAGATAAAGATCCAATGCAGCACAGTTCATAACTTCACTCCCTAGCTCTTCCCCCAGTATTTTAAAGCTTGGCTTCATGAATATACAATCCAATTTGGCCATAAATAAGCCAATCCCATGAACAAAATGTTATAACTGTATGCAATTGCTTCCACAGAATACTTCAAAGATTTCACCAAACAATATACAAGTATCCTCATTTTCCTTGGCTTCTAGATGTTTTGAGTTTTGGTAAAGGGCTGCCATTTTAAGAGAAAAGCTACAGACAGGAATGCAGTCTGAAACGGTCTCTATGTGGGGAACTACAGCTGAGAACAGCCATATATTTACAAGCATTAAGTCTCCATTTCACATAATGCAGGAACAAGAGAGTCAGAGGGTAGGCAGCAATTTCCATAGCCAGACCAGTTTACCACTGTCAAAATGGAACAATTGAAATATTCCAGCAACACTGGAAAACCCTGCAGATGGTCATAATCATCCTTTCATAAAAGATATTATTGTGCTATCTTCTAACAGATAAAATACATAACAAAATGGCAAGCAGCAAAGATCAGGTTAGCTGTGCGGTTAGGCAGACCAACAGCCTGCTTCATCTGTTCCAAATGCTACAATAACGGCGTCAGTAGACAGTGTATTCAAACTAACGACCATTAGATAGCAAGGGGTCATTTCACTACACAGTTTGAGAGGAGAGGGAAAAAATCCAGCTGTGACCCCACAGAACAGGGAGTGTTGAAGCTCAGCAACAAATGTGTCAAGTGACTTATCCCAACTGGGAGGAGTTAATTGATGCTATAAATAGCACTCTGCAGACAAAAAAAAAAATCCACTTAATTCTTGTATCCGAAGCACACAGTCTAGCTTTGCTTATCAGTAAAACTATTTTCCTTGTAAGAAGTGGGTTTGGGTGTTTTACATGTAGATTAACACAGAAAGATAATTTGATTTCAGGCTATTGAGAGATTTCCTTCCTTTTATGTTTCAGAAGAACAGGGCTGCGTGCAGCTAAATGAGATCCATAGATTACAGTAGAAGAAAGGCTAATAAAACTGCATAGCTACACTCCTGGATAATAACGAATGTTTTTTAATTCTAGGACTCCAGTCTCAGGGTTTATGAGGCCATTTCCCATTACTAAGAGTAATACAAATAAATGCATCAAAAGGAAATATATCTTTTAACCCATTTGAATCAAATACTTCATATCCCCCACAGCATTTTACACCAATAAACAAACTGGCGTTGCTGGGGGGGGAATACCACAGTTCTGAAGTGTTCAGAGCAAGCATCTTCCCTGTGATTTTCCTACTACATTCCGGAGAAAAAAAACAAAAAACCCTCTTCTGTTTTTCTAAATATGTGTCTTGTTTAACTCTCACAGTCCTATCTAGTGGGTTGTGTGGCTGCTCTATTGTTCTGCCAGAGGACTGAAAATATTAATATAAACAGGAAAGAAAAAACTGTCAATATTCATGTGTAATTCTTCAAGCTACTAAATCAAATTAATTTTATTAGCTGTTTACCAAACAATCCTACTGCATTACTCTCTGGTATTTCAATCTCTCCCATTAAAAACAACCATATTTCAACCTTACATTGCTTTAAACCAGGAACAGTATCAATGAAGAGGGGATTAAAGCAATTAAAAAAGGGGGAAGAAACAGAATGAGGCCCACCAGCTCTAATTCTCTCCAGTAACATCTGTCTCATTCTAGATCAAGTAGTTTTTTTTCACCAAGCTAAATTTGGAAGCCTGAGGCACTAAGTAAACCTACTCTGCTAGAGCAAGACTATAGATCTGCTTTCTGCAATTGTATGTGCAGACTCAAAGATGGCAGTGATAGACCCTTCACCATTTCAGCATCTGTACATTTAAAATGCAATCCAAGTTCATTTTACCCTCGTAAGTTCAGGATGCGATCCAAGTTTGCACATATGCAAGATTAACACCACAGATTTTTAGTGATTCTATGATTCTATGAAAGAGAGTGTTAAAAGGCAAATGTGCATTTGAGAGCTAATAAATAATATCTGAGCAAAATAAAAGTATTTAGCTCATCTGATGCCTTGAATAATCGTCCAGTTCATGCATAAACATATAAAGGCAGGAAAACCAGATACATTTTATTAACAGTCTCAAAGAGACTCAGCATTCTGTATGATGGATTCTGGCACATAACATCTCTCTAACATTGCCAGTCTTTGTTACACATTCCAAAAACGTCCTGCTCCAGAGCGTTGCTGTCTGTTTGAGGGGCAAAAACAATGTCACAAGAACTGCCAGTTTAACTTGTCTGTTCTCAGGCGCAAGACACTGCTGAATCTTCAGAGCAGGAATCTTTATCACTCAGAAGCATCTTCTATTCCATTAGCCAAGCGTATTGGCTACTTTGGGGTTACACTGACAGTCCAAATAGCCTTCAGAGAATAACGTTCAGGACTTGTCTCGTTCATATAATTGGGTAAATCAAGATATCATAATAACCCCATTGATTAGTCCAGATTCAAGCATTCTTTACTCATTTAGATCTTCACTTGCATGAAGCAGAAATGCAGAGCTGTGCTTAGTCTGCAAAGTGTTACATTTAGCAAAAATTGTTTTTCTTACATCATTGCAAACAGGAATTTTCACAACTAAGATTCATATCTTTATTATAAGAGCTTTTTATTCATTAGCTTGTAGCTCTATCAAAATACAAACATTTGCACTGAGATTTTCTCTGACAGATCTTTCCTTCAGACTGAATTTCTCTTGTAGGAAAACTTCAGCTAGGATAGTACGACTGTTTCTCATATTATTTATGGAAATTTTTGTGCAAGTTTCTTCCCTTAGTGGCTCCAGAGACATGGCCAAGCAGCTTGCTAGCAGTCAGCAACCCTAGGGCTGCCAGCACAGCCCCAGGACACGGTGTGTCCCTTCTGCTCTGGATGCAGCTGGAAGGCTGGCAGAGCTCACCCCAGCCTCGCAACTGGCAACAGACCAACAGCCATACCGAACCTCTCGGGACTCCCCTTTTTCCCTACGCCTCTTTTCCTGCCTATGAAACCTGTTCTGAATTTGACCTTATCATAAGGCTCCATTTTAGCTGGACAACTACCACATTCAAACTACATCTTACGACACTGATCCTGATCTGAAAATCAGTAAGAACTTCTGTATCTTTGAATAAGTCTTAATGCTTCCTACAAACAGCTTTAAAACTTTAAATGGGCTATACACACTTCAATTCTGACATATATAAAAGAGACAATGTTTAATCTAAAAATCATCAAATGAAAATGGAAGGAACTTCATAAAAACTAGTAACATGATACTTGTTATTCAGAGGATTGGTTTAGAAGAATGCTTGGCTAAAACTATAATCCACCTACACTGAGCAAAATAAAGCAGTATACAGAAGGGAGTAATAGTTCAGGAAAACAAACAGAATACTTCAATATTTATTCCCATTACTCATCACCAGGTCATCCTCTAAGCAACCAGAGGACTGGCCTTCTGATCTCCAGAAAGGCTAAGAAATAGTTGGCAGGGAGGGATTGGGGAGAGGAAAGCACGTCATAAGAGTATGACCCTTACCGCAGAAAGGGGGGAGATGCAAGACATAACCGTAGCCTTTAATCTAGATTGCTCAGGTACAGAAAAAAGTCAGGAAAGCACAAGCACAAGCTGTGAGCAGGATACGGAAGAGAATGCTTAGAGTCCACCTGCTGCAAATGTGGCTGTAGGAAGAAGTCACGCAGTAAGAGGCATTCCCTGCTCCGTCAGGGGTAGAATGAAACTAAAAGAGGATTTCCATGGCAGAAGAAGGGAGACCTACATCAGAGATGCTGTGAAGTCACAAAAGAGAAAACTGTCACCCGTGTTTTCCTCAGCTAGCACTTGAATTTTACTCTCGCCAGTACCTCAGCTTTCAACACAATACAGAATTACAGAGGTTCCTGTCCTAGTTCCACAGTTTTAAGATTTATCCTAGATATTTCCTCCCCTCAACCATTCTACCACTATTTAAAAACAAATTTTAGTAGACCTTCAATGGCATACAAACTAAAGAATTTCTGAGAGGTGTAAAGATAATTTAAACAAATAAAAGGATAATTACTTAAGAACATACATAATGACAAAGCACCAAAATACTCAAGAGACTTGGTGAGCAACTGTAGAAACACAGTACCTTTTACAGTGTTCCTTTCTTGCAGTGGCTTTAAGATAGAAATTCTCCCTTGGTTCGATGACGACTCTGTCAGAGAAACAAAGAAACATAACAAAAAAGACATTTTTATTCCATCTAAGGGAAACAGGAAGAGCAAGGTATTTTAAAATAATTTATAACATTTACATAATACAGTGGAAATCCATTAGTTGTAGCTCCCCTTGGTTCCCCTTCCCTCCCTGAGTCATGGTGGTGTACAAAGAAGTGTTGCTTCTGGCATCTATTCCACCACCACCCGAGACCCCAAAAAAATCCCACAGAACTGGAGTATAGAAAGTAAACTCCATAGGAAGAGCTCGTTTGGCTAACTAGCTATTCCAATCCTCTTGATTTCTGTCCCAGTGCCACCCATATGTGCATATATCAAACATTTCCATACTTTTAATCCAATATATATTTAATTCCTCATTGATTCATAGATTTTGAAGCTAAAAATGTTTCCTCCATAAGTGTACACCACAGCATGTTCAGTCATCCAGGTCTAAATACCATCTAGTGACTCTAAAATGTCAACTGTGGCTACATAAATACACCTCCTCCCATGTGACATTTTTATTTCCAGTAGCAGGAAATCAGAAAAATTTGGGCAGGAAGACACTCCCCTTTGAAATTACAGAATCACAGAATAGTAGGGGTTGGAAGGGACCTCTGTGGGTCATCTAGTCCAACCCTCCCGCCGAAGCAGGGTCACCTACAGCAGGCTGCACAGGACCTTGTCCAGGTGGGTCTTGAATATCTCTAGAAAAGGAGACTCCACAACCTCCCTGGGCAGCCTGTTCCAGTGCTCCGTCACCCTCAGAGTGAAGAAGTTCTTCCTCATGTTCAGACAGAACTTCCTGTGCCTCAGTT
>Ga0065711_1004691_pt1 | contig 27574 bp, 19 predicted proteins | sample Hoacrofraction12_FD_59098 | JGI IMG/M metagenome (GOLD analysis project Ga0065711, IMG submission 59098) | Hoatzin crop microbial communities from Cojedes, Venezuela - Epithelial fraction 12 v2 (version 2) | ecosystem: Host-associated > Birds > Digestive system > Esophagus > Crop | place...
AAAATGAAGAATACATTTTTTTTTTTTTTTGTCATGAAAAGCAGACATTGGGTTTGTGGCAGGGGGAGAAGAAAACAAGTGTTCACAATACGCTTCGTAGTTTTATGCATCAAAACCAACTGCCAAAATACTACCTTCCAATTGTCTGTTTTCAAGCACAATCTCGCTCTGCTGCCTGGGTAACCAGAACACTTGTACACCACTGATGACAGGGACCCCAGGTATTTGATCACCTTCTGTCTTTACCTTCCTACTAAACACAAAACAACACAAGGAACTGCATGTGTTCAGCCCACACTGTGTTTATATAAAGCCTTAAATGCATTTTGTTCAGCATCGAGGCTTTTTGGAAGCGTCTGACACTATATGTTATGTACATGACTCAGCAACGAAGGGATCAGATTCTGATTTCCCTTTGGAAAAAAAAAAGAAGCTTTACTTTCAGATGATGCAGATGAAATTAAAATATTGCTAAAAGCTGGAGTACCATTATGTGACCACAGTGATATGATGCCAAATTAACTAACCTGTAGTTATCTGCATCAAGAAGTCGGTACGAGCTGCTAGTCCTAGGGCAAGAGTTGCCTTTACTGTACTCCTCCACACCAGGCGGATTTACAGTGTGGTTAATTGGGTCTCTGATTTGCATAACAACAGGTAGGATGCTGCGTGGCTCCACTTATGCAGGCAGACAAAACTAGATCAGAGCATCTTCAACATTTTACCAACACAAAGGGTGTGACAGCACAAACATCAAGAACAGTCGTGTACCACTGTAGGAAAGACCTAGGGTTCAAAAGTGGAACGGAGTAAGGCTGGCTGATAGGGGGGCAAATACATGCTTGGGATGCAGATTACACAAGAGTGTCTCCTTCCTTTAGGAATCTGGAGATGAGTCTGGAAGGGAAAGGCCAAGCGAGTTCCCCCAGAAACAGCATAACTTGTGGGGCTCTCCTACAGCCATGAAGAAGCAGCAAGGAAACGTGATTACAACCTATAATTTTCTGGCCTACCAGTGTATAAGAAGAGGCAGTATTTTGTCCATAAACATTAAAATAAGACCCCTTTAAGGAAATCTTTTTCTCATTCATTGTCATTACATGAAAAGCATTGCAATGTTCCTAAACAACCTAAAGCTCAAAAGAGAATACTTCAAATACTTCATTTAACTTACACCCACATGCAGGTAATAACTAAAGGACTCTAGGTTAAAAAAGCCATTGAATAATATACACTTAATAGTCTAACGTGCTCACCTTCCCATCATAGCGTTTCACTATAAATTGATCCAGGCCCAGGTCTGAAAGAGAAAAAAAAGACAAGATACTGTAAAAAATGCCCTTAGAGTGTAAAAGTAAGCATTTCTTGTGCTTTGTGTTTGAGTGGGGATTAGACAGCAAAATGCACTGTCTGAATAACATCAGTAGAAAGTATAAGGACACAGAAGGGAAATTATTTTCTTTTCGTGCATTTTGTACTTTATATTTTCATCATGAAAGACTATAAACTCACAGCATCAGTGAAGAATACCTCCTCCTAGCAGGGACAACAGGAATACAGCTCCCAGCACCTCTCAAGGGACTGCATTACCCATTCCAAAGCAGAAGATTTCTGCACTATTAACACGCAAACATTTCACTTGTGATGCCCCACGTAAATGCACGTTCATAAAACTCTTATTGTTTTTAAAAACACCTTTTGAATGGCTCACAAATTGGAAAAAAAAGAACTGTTTCCGTAATTGAGATACTCCCAAATAAATCCAAAACTTGTTCCTATCTTAGTATGAAATTGCTTGTAAATAGATTTTAAAGGAGACAAGTTGTAGCTGCATTTGTAAGAAGGTGAGTGCTTTAGCTGGAAGGACGTTTTGGAGAAAGGCAGGGAGAGGGGTTATTTATACCAGCAAATTCAATCTCTCCTATCATCACAAAATGTTTTTTCTATCTTGTAGAGAGGAAAAAAAAAAATCCTAGCATTTGCAGAGTTAAGACACAGAGATCTCAATCTAATCTGCAATGCCCAGAAGCGACATGTACACTGATGAAGGCACATACACGCAAGATGACAAAAATATTCAGGAAGATTAATTATCCGAACTTTGCAATCCAAAATCGGGAAGATGCACCCTGAGAGAAGACTGAATCAGAACTCAAACCCAGCACTTCCAGTAATTTGGGAGAGCACAGGCTGATTTTCTGTTCTCTGAGAAAAAAAGCCTTGAGAAGAGCTATGTCCCATGCATTTTCTGCCACTGTTTATCATAATTATCACATCATCATTTCAATTTACATTAGAAAAAAGATGGTAAAAACAAAATAAAACTTCTCCAACACCTGCTGCATCACCTGCTTATGAAAAAGGATAAAACCCTTCCTGTCTACTGGAAAGGTTCATAATGGTTACGGTGCAGAAAATGGAGTTATTCATCACTCCAGGGTGACCCCCTCAACCTTTCTGAAGCAAAGTAGACAAAACTCCTCCACCACCAATTTCAAAGGTCAAGGCAATTGTCAGAAGGCTTTCTGGATTCATGAATATTCAAGCTAGAAAGTATTCTCAATATTTTGTGTGCCTGACCATAGAGTGAAAATTGCATATTCATACACATTTTCAGATTTTAATCTTCTGAATAATTTTGTCCCTCCTCAAAGTTGTGGGTATAAGCACAGTACAGTAAGTATTGCCACACTTCAGGGCAGGATTTATTTAATAATGTGTTTATTTTGCCAGAGACACATTATCTGGTCAGAGCTCGCCCCTGATCATCCATCTGGATGCTGACCACTAAGCTGAGCTTAGCTTATGTCCATGTGTCATAATAAAGTCATTTCTCAATCACACCTCCTGTTCCCATGCCAGGAAATAGTGCTGTAAGACGCATCCCTGACAGCCCAATGTTACACACGTACTCATGGAAAGCTAAAAAAGGACACGGGTTAAAAATAGCAAGTGAAAGCATGTCCTAATGGCACACATCCCCCAACTGGACATTACTACTGAGAAAGCAAACATTTTTCAAAGGAGACCCAAAATGAATGGATGCTTGTGTAGATGAACAGCAAGAAAAGATGAACTAACAACTGTTTTCTTTTATATATATATAAAATAAATATCAACTATATGTCTAAACATATATAATATTTATATATATATAATAATATATATGCAAGTCTGTATGTACACATAGAAAAGTTATTAAAAAAAGCCAAATGACACCTAAAAAGGCAGAATACCAGTACCTATACTAAAGGAAGAGGCTAGTATTACAAGCTTTGTGCTCTCCACAGATGTAACATCAGGTGGGCAAAATGGGAGGTGATGGGGGGTATGACTGGATGCGACTAAAAAGCACCATGAGAGTTAACAGCAATAAATTACAATAATAATGAGTCAGCGAAAGAAAAACACACTGGTGAAATCAGGAGTTCTGAATACAGGGTAGTTTGCCTCCAGACTGGGGTTTGGTCCAGCCTCATTCACCTAAGCACAGAGATGTTTGTTTCCATGTGTTTCGTCAATTGCTATAGCATGTAACAAAAAGTCATGGAAAAACAAAGCATCTGGATAACCTCAGACTATTCCTGTGAGGGACAGAAAGATGGACCTTGACTTACATATGGCTTTTCTGTAACTGCATCCAAACCCTCACACCAGGCGTAGAAGCTGCCAGGTTTGCCCTCAAGCTTAAGAGCTCTGAGCATTTCATTATTTGCTGAAGAAACTGCTTACAACACCACAGCAGTTACAGAAACATAGTTATTATTACCTATACCATGTCAGCTTTCTTCAACACAATCACATCTGACAAGAAGCAAATATATAACCTTGGTTTATATATAACCTTGGTTTGTCTCAAAGATCAGGGAAGACAAATTTATATGGAAATGCAGCACAAAAATTTGTCACTTCTGCTGCTGCCTTTTTTCACATCACTGTATCAGCACGCCCTGAAGACAGCATTAGCTATTGCAAGCACAAGCATATTGGTTCAATCAGTGTTTTATGCTCACCCTTTCTCCCAGCCATGCACAAGAATATCCCCTCCGCTGCACTAAGCTGCACGCTTAAGTCCCTCTATAAAATTCCCCTTACAATAGCTCCTGAGAGAATAAGGTAATTCAAAACCTGAAAAAGGGCGTTTAAATGTTGAAGGCATACAGTTTTACTCGATACATTTTCCTTTTTCCAATAGAATTTATTTTCTTTCTTTTGGACTTAGCTACATGTTTTCCCACAAGTCTTTTATCTTAAAAGATGACAAAAGGAAACCAAGAAAAAAGAGGGACAGTAGCCTGATGCCTGTGGTGTTCTTTCTTTACGTTACATAAAAGACCCAAAAGACTTTTCCTCCAAGACTTTACAATATGAATTCAGCGTTTGTGTAGGCTGGAGAGGTAACAGAAACACTGCACAAATGAGGACAATACATCTGAACAAGGAAAGAATGTTAGTTATTACATCTCTGTTATTGAAAAGGCAGCGTGCTAAGTTAAAGCTACCACAGGATCGTCTCTAAGTGATACATTCATAAAACAAATATTCCCTAACCGGACTATTGCTGACGAGCTACAGGAACACAAGCTAATAGGCACGTTTAACAATAAAAAAGAGCTTTTCTGCCTTTCACTGAAAAGCAGGGGCTGAAATACCATTCTACCAGAAACAGATTAAAGGATTTCCTCCTAGAGAGACGGCAATGAAATCCAGGAATTGTTTCAGGAGGATACCTGGCTGCCTCACGAAGCCTCCCCGGGACTGAAGACAGCGTGACGTGCACCATGGCCATTCCAGATCGAATAGTGACCACATAGAACAGCTGGGCTTCGATGCTTGCTTCTGCTCGAACAAACCCAGAGCTCTGCCATGACCTACCCCAGAATATGCCTTTTATTTACACAAAACACTGTACATCTCACTTTTCACTACACATCCGGATTATCGAAGCCCCTTTTGCCCACCAGCTGCTCACCTTCAGCAGCACCAATGAGGACCTGCGATGATTTCCAAATTTGCTTGCCATAGCTAGTTTACTTTTAATCTTTAATTACCACTACGTACTACTCCTACAGATTCTGATACCACCTAAAGTACCATCGGGCAGTAAAAGAAACAGCAGCACTGTCGAGTAGGTAAGCAAGTGGCATCACTGTGTTATTTCAGATTACACTCACACCACTCACCAACACTAAAAATAAGGTCCCCACTCTTATTCACGTGATGGTACTTTCACAGCACTCAAAAAATAAAAATGTTTCAAAATAAATCAAAATGACTTACTGCATGCAACAATGGGGAAAAGAGGGTGTTCAACAAGAGAACTGTAATCTCTGCTTTTAATTCTTTCTTTTTGAGCTGAGGAGGATTTTTTAATGCAGAAGGAATTATTTATGTAAAGGAAAAAAACACAGAATAACCTGCTTGTTCAGCTCTAAAAGTCAAATGCTTATTCTATTTGTATTGATTAACGAAAACATACATGCCACAGATTCAAAGTTAGTTAATTATCACACTTAAGTATCTAAACAATTACTAAGCTCTTCATGTTATCCTGCTAAAAAAAAAATCCATGGGCAGCAGATCATAGATTGCACTTTTTAAAAATATTTAACAAGCAAGCTTCCAGAAGAATGATTATATCATGCCAAGAACACAGTTGAGATCGATTAGAAACCATCATGATTTCCTCTAGGATGCCAGCAGTTTTCTACTGATGAAAAAACCTTTTCAACTCCTTCCAGTCTTTATATCCTTGTCAGATTTTTCACATTATGTGGGTAACATTTAGTCATCATCTGCTTTTCTTTTCCTGTTGCTTGACATGTAACATGGACTCTTTTTCTTTCAAGTAGAGGAGCAAAAAGGCTACTTACCAAGACTGAAGAGGCTGATAAACATGCATGCAACATGTTGTTATGAGAGGAGAAAACTTGGACCAGCTGTAACCCAGCTTCTGATTTCTGTATGAGTATCTTCTCCTAAATTTAAAATGTAATCTGCAAGCAAATAGTGAGCTGCCTGAGATATGTCAGGGGGCAACACTCTCACATTTGTGTTAAAGCCCCAAACTATTTTGTCCAATGAACTACCTACCTGTTGGAGGAGGCAGAGATACAGGAGAGCTAAGTCAGTCTCTCCGAGATGTGCATTCATAAGACAACAGATCAGCCACACCACCCCATCATCTATACTGGAAGCCCTAATTATGTGTTTCTTCTGATGACTATCTCATAAGCATGGCCGCAAATGCACCTCTCACTTGCTCCTCCTTGGCCAGCTTCCTGAGACCTCGTATCAGGCGTAACAGGCTCAAAGATGATCCCTGCCTAGGAATTATATTTTCACAAAAAACAACACACAAAAAACAACACACAAAAAACCCTAAACCCCACACAGATCTACTCACCCTCCTGGTTCTGGAAGATAACTACCAAGTTACCTCCCCTTCTTATTTACACCCCTTCCCTGAAGGCCTCTCCAGCCAATGTACTTGGGGGAGAACAGAGAAGTAAGCATCCAAACTAGGAGGCAAGTTCAGCATCTCTAGTTTCCTTCTGGGTCTTAAATACCCTCGTTGAACACTTTGTGCAAGTTTAGGGATCTGTACAAGTCTAGTGAGTCCTCCCCTTTCCCCACCAGACCAGGTGAGCACTTGTCACAGTTCATGACTGCTGGTTCTACAGAAGATCAGATCTGTATTTTACAAGCTTAACTCAAAACAACAAATAATCACTCCAGCATTACAACAATCCAGAAGCCAGCTTGTGCCCAGCTGCTCATGAAGTCCCGACATGGAAAACCAAACCATTTCAAAACCTAGAATCAAGTTATACAGTCTGATCAAGTCACCAGACTTTGGCTCTGTCCTTCACAGCTCCTCTCCTCCAACACTGTCCTGTGCACAGAGGCTGCAGGGGCACAGCTGCTGCTTTTGGCTGAGATTCAACAGCATGTTTGTGGTTTTGTGCAGATAAAAAGAAAGAAAAATCTCCCAGGACATTTCCAAGACTTCTGATATTTGAGCTGCTGCAGAGTGTGGTGGATATTGAAAGGCGCCTTTCATGCAGCAGGAGTTTGGGTTAACCAGGGAGGTTAACACAGCAGTGGAAGAGCAGACTGGTTTGGGTATAATCTCTCTTTGTTATAGCGTACTGTGACGGTATCTGAAGTCTTTTTTCCTTCTTTTAATCCTCATTGCAAAGGCCAGAAAAACCCTGGTACTGGCTGAGTATGTCACAGCTGCCTTTTAGTCTAGGTTGCCCCAAAATACTCACTTTCACCAGGAAAACAGTCAGTGCAGAACAGACCCAGAGAAACCTGGGTAAACGGAGGGAACTCAGAGGCTAGGAAGGAGAGAAGGACTGGATAGGCCATCACCAAGCAGGTCCACGCACTTGGAAATGTTCATGCAGGCCAACAGCTACGTAAGGCTACCGAGAACACGCCTGCAGTGACCTGCAAGTACCAGGCATGGTTACGGCTCCTGTCAAGTGTCATGGCTTCATACATCTCTTTCAGCAAAAGCCCACCTGTCTTTGAAGAGCTGCAACATCTAAAATGGGGTTTTTGCAAACCCTTACCATTCCCACCAGACACCAAGAGGCAGTATTTGCAGCTGGTTTTGGGCTGGGGTACCAAGCAAGTGCCAAGCAAGGTACGAGGCAACCATCCCTGTTCATCCAGCCTTGGAGCCAAGCTACCGCTCGGATACGAGAGAAAGTGGGAGGAAAAAAAACCAGCACAGGACTGCAGGGAGCAGATATCACTGCCCACGCTCCTGTTGGCACTTGGACTTTCCAGGTAGCATATAAAGAAATTTTTTTTTAAAGTAGCTCCAAGTTTAATACCATTCTTTGGCTTATTCTGACAGACAGTTCCAAGCTCAGCAAGAGTGTGCCACACCTTAAGCACAGCTTGCCTACTGGGGAAAGCTACGGCAGAAAGTTTTACTGAACCAGAGAACGCTATCTACAGGAGCTAATGAATTGGCATTCATTTTCCCCAAGCTAGCAAAGTACAGTCTAGAATTAAGTTGACACTTTATTGACAATAAATCAAACCTTAGCCTATGCAATCCATGAAAATGAATCAGGCATGTGATACCTCGCAGTAGATTAGCAGTTTAAAAATAAATACAGCAGGGACTCAGATACTTCATTACTCCGTATCACTTACATTCCACAGCATTTTCTCTCCATAAAATAGCAGACATTAACAAGAAGTTACTCGCTGAAATTATGATCGGCAGCTTGAGCATACAGAGCATCCCCTGCTCTCCTCATGTCTCAGACTGCTTACGCAGGACCGTATTAATTCACAAGACCACAAGATGATTGCTTAGCCACACAAACCCATCAACAAATACCACTCATGGAAAACCTTGGGGTCAGTGGGACGACAGAAAGCAATCTGAATTCAGTTCAAGTATTATCCTACCTAGCTAGTATGATTACAGCAGGATATGTCACTACCTGAAGGAGATTTCCAAAGAGCACTCCAGGCTACATCACTACCTAGAGGAGTGCCCTGGGATGAAGGCGGGATGCTCCAGCCCCGGCGGAGGGCACACCCAAGTCATGACTAAGGCAGAAAGCAGCCCCAGCATTTCCTTATTAATCTATAACCTAGATTATCCTATGAGTCAAAAGTACTGAAGGATGTAAAGTATGGAAATAAACCAGCCAGCAGGTAGCAGTCTTTGTCCTACTGTAACTTCTGATTTTAAACTCAGACTTACCTTTTTTCTTTTTTTAACTACCAGCTTTTAAAACATTGGGGAACATGGTTATGTCTGGTTTGACTTTACTGTAGCATTAAGTGTTTTACTCTTCATTATGTATTAAAAACCCATTTACCTTGATTGTCAGGATATACAGCACTCATAAGGAACAACCATCCCCTTAGCAGCAAGTCCATGACAGTAACTGTCCTCAAGACAGATTTTCAAACTGGCAAGATATAAGATGCTGATGCTCCTGCTTTGCCTGCTGATGGGCAGCCAAAGCTCAATTTCCATGTCATTCCACTTTACAGGTGCTCTTGGAAGTATCACTAAGGCAATTTTCTTCCCTTATAGGCTCCTTTGTGTCACTGACTGGCAGTGTTTCAAGGCAGCAACAGGCTTCATGGGCCCATTTAAGCAGCTCCCCTAGCCAGGATAATAATAATTACAGCAGCAAGTTAGTGGCTAAGACTGACAAATTATTTCCCATTAGTGACCTTCACTTGTCTTCAAATTCTGAGTACTTTTCCACTCATTTTCTGTGTGCACCTTAGAATGCACCAAGCACATATCTTGCATGGAAGAAGTAAAAGAGAATCAGATGTCTTGAAATTAAACATAGGATGTTTTCTATTTTTAAGCTGGCTGACAAAAAAAAGACTTGCATTTGAAAACTTGCATTCAACCAGGTGCTACTCCTATCCAAAGTATCAATTCAAGGAGCTTTAGACAGGTAAGATAGTAACACACAATGTCAGCATCTAGGAACATTATCTTCTGTTCATTGCTCAAACTACTTCTTCACTGAAGATGAAACCATGTAATTCATATGAAAACTACAGCCATTTTCAGGACTGGATGAAAACCTAAATACCCATTCACCAACATGTTTAACGCTAATGCCGGGATTATTTTTTCTTCTCTCCTGCACACACTTCATATTGTTTTCTCAACACAAGAGTACACAGTATTTATTTAGCAGCTGTCATCAAATATATCAAAACAGTTTCAGAGTTTGTACATAAACCCCACTCTCAAAGAGTTAACATTTAGGGGCTGAGGTTCTTCATTAATGCCTGTAGAGAGAAGAGGAGTTTTAATTTGATAAAAGCCTGTTTCATTCTTTGAGACACACTGCAGGAGACCAAAGATCTTGATTTCCCACTTCTCACCCAAAACACAAATCCCCTCCAAAACAGGAGGTGGGCAAAATCCATCTGCCACCCTACAAAAACCAACCTCTCAAACACTCAGGACACAGCTTTCCAGACCAGAACAAACAGCACCTGCTCTCCCGCCTGTTGCCTGCCAAACCCCCACAGGTACCACAGCTGATGTGCTTCCCTGCAACATGCAGCGAACTTCAAGCTGACAGAGGCGAGTCCCAGCCTGGCCAGCAGAATCACAGCTCAGCTGACCACATGGGGCTGCCTGGAACCCTTTATTTATAGTGTTTACCTTGTCAAAGCAACCTCTTTCTGAAGGTTTATGAACAATTCTTAAAATGTTTCAGTTGAAGGTGATCTTTCACTAGTAAATACACAAGAAAGTAATCTGATCTGCTCTTCAACGGCTCATAACAATGAGACCTACTATGCTGCAATAGCACTTCAGGCAATATGGAAAGAATTGGGGTAATTTTGGATTCGGAGTGTGGAGAGGGCATAGCTTTGGGAGGCGTTTGCTAGCCGTACCAGTCCTGGGTTCGAAGCTCCCAAGAAGCATACCACAACCAACAGCTCTGAACCTGAGCTATCACCGTTCTTTGGCAACACTGTGCTGCTGCCAGTCAGTCGGGTTCAAGGCAGCACAGACACGCTGCAGGCTCTGCTGGAGAGACGAGCGTGGCTCCTGCACGGCTGCACTGGTAGCTTTCTGCCTTGCTCCTGCATTCATTGTTTCTCTGTTATCCTTCTGTGCATCGTCGCATTGCCATAATGCATGGGTTGAGAACTTTTTTGACTGTGGCAGCACCTGAATCTGCAACTCCCCTTTTGTGCCATACCTCTCCACATAACGACACTCAACAAGACAACTGTTTGATGGGAAATTTAAACATCAGGTAAGCAGAGACTGGAACGTTTATTCCCCTTTGTTCTATTAGTTCCTCCAATTACTACAGACACATCACTTACTTTCTGGTTGTTTTTCATTAGGTGTTATCGATCTCACAAAATCCTGCGGTGTCATAAAAACCTCTGATTCACCATGCTCGTTTATGACTTTCAAAGTAGCAAAGTATCTGAAGATTTTGTCGGGCGTGGAATAGGCTCTGATCCTGTTCTCGTATTCCATCACCTGGAAATAAAATTTAAACAGCATTAGATATGCACGGTTCCTCCCCCAACACCTACATTAGCACCTTAGTCCTCTGAAGGTTTTGCCACATGACAACAAAGTTGTCTGCAGCAACACAACACTTGAAAGAAATAATGTTGAAAGGGTCAAAATCCCTCCTACCCTCAGCCTTTCAGCTACCAGGAAAACTGGATGTATTGACTCCTAATGTCCCAGGATTAAGAACAAACACAAAAAGTCTTTACTATTGATCAATTTTGACTCTTCATGATGGCAGAAGAAAAAGAAATTAACCCCTGAAGGCGCTTTCAAACACCGACATAAAAAACCACTAGTATCACACCTGTGAATCTAAAGCAGCTCAACATTGTAACCAGTGTTGAAGGGTCTGATTTATGATTTATAAATGAAGTAAAAGTCTTGGAGAGCTGGGAGAGACCTTTACTTTCAAGCCATGTCTTGGAAAAAGCTACTCAGAGCCTCAGCTGGTTGCTCAGTCACCCAACCTCATTTTTTCCTCTCTGCTATCCCACTGGCAAAATATTCTGCAGAAACATTCTTTACTCAGTCCTCTTTCCCTACTGATCTGCCACCTGCTAATCAGTAGTGATTATTCTGTACCTAGAACAGTTTTACCCAACACACAGCTAGAATTAATCAAAGAGAACAAAAAGCTTTTATAAACAAAAATCACAACATCAGGCCACAAGGCAGGAAAAAGGCACAGAGACCTACACTTCATTATGTATTAGAGGAGAAAACTTTCCTTCTTAGATCAGCTTATCATTCCTGCTTTACACACCATGTTTTAACAGTCCACAATATACTTGAAACCTTCACTACTTCTGGCCAAGAGCCACAGGAGAAAAAGAAAAAAATAAAAAGCCCAATCAACGATCTGCTGGAAGAGAACAGACAAGATCAAGGATACTGTCAAGGCATCTGTAGATCATTTATGGCTTTGGTCCCATCTCAGCCTTGTCCTTTAACGCAAACAACTTTTCCACCCTGATGTTTATCAGAAACAAAACAGTCTCTCTAATTTTTCATATTTCTAGGATAAAAAAAGCCAAATGCTTTTAATCCCCCCATCCAGGCTTGGGTAAAGGACCTCAAGTGGCAGAACCTCTCTCCTCTACACTCGTTTAGCTCAGCTCACCGGCAAATGCGACCAGCAGACAAGCAACATGCGGCAGAAGGTCCCACTGACATGGCTTTGACATTATCTCCAGCATTCTCCCTATTCTTCTTCGCACCACCACAGCTTTTTCATAATCAAGCCCATCAGGAACACAGAAATGTCCTTGCATCAACCAATACAACCAGCTCTCTCCTTCCTGCAGCCACCTGCATGGAAGAAAATTTTTGTTCGCTACTCCCTTTTGTTACTAGCCTTTGCACCTAGAATCAACCTTCATCCCACTTTTACTGCTTCAGCCCACAAGGTTCTCTAAAGATAAGGGCATTGGACCAAAAGCAATTGTTTTATTGCAAAGTTACAAGTCACCATCTATCAGCCGAACCACAGTAAATGAAAACACGCCCTTTCCCAGCTCTCTCTTTGTCTTTTCTTAGACAAAGGCACGTGCAGCTTTGTGCCTTTGTCTACAGCTCTCACCTGGCAGGCAGTAACTTGTTATGCCAAAGTGATCTTTTGACTTATGGCTGAAGGCCCATATCTCACTCCCTCCTGTAGCAGGACCTGATCTCATTATGAGCAATAACCCCACCCAACTTGATTGGCCAAAAACCATAGTTAAGTAGGTTTATCTTCAAGCAAGACAACTAAAATCAGCTACAGTGTGAAGCCCAGGACTGGAGACAAGAGCAGACACCACGGACCACAACCAACAGCTCCCTCCATCCATGACACCTTTTCAACACTGCCTGCTATCTAGCTAAAACATTTGTCTGCCTGAAACTGTACATTAGTCCCAATTTTCCAAGCCTGGAATAATTTCTTGCAAGACACTATCAAATGCCTTCCTTCAATCCAGCTAGGTAAGCTGCACCTCTTTTACTCAACAACTCCACTGCTGCACCAGATATTAGACCTGACATTTGTGCCAGTAAAACCATGTTTCATTTTACCCCATTAAACTTCACATCCTCAACAAATCTTTCCTCTCTATCTGTTTTAAGATCAAAGATGCTACTGACAGGCCTGTTGCCGTCAGGTGCTTTTCTTCTCGTTCTTGGAGTACAGACATTGCCATTGTTCCTCACCTGACATCTTCACTTGGGACGACTCCTTACCAGTCCAGCAACTTTACTGTCAATTCTCTCTTATCCCAAGCTTGAGGTGATCCTCAAGGCCCCTGTTTTATTGATGTTAAGCAGTCTATGTTTTGCTTCAACTCTGAGCATGGCAATTTTCCGACATCCTATACAGATCCACGATGCAACCTTTTAAGTCCACCACGACCACCACTTGCAACAGAAGCGAAGCATCCATTTACTACATGGCCCTTTGCTAGATCATTTGCCATCCCGTCTTCTATCCATGCCTACCGCAAAGTGAAAAGCTGCCTCAAATGACTGCCAGGCACTCACAAGGAAGCAATTTTGAATCCATGGCCATAGAGCAGGGAGGGTCAGTCTGTTGCTCAAAAGCCATGCACGGCTCCCAAATGAACTTGGCGTGGCTCACAAAAGCCTAATAACGACACAGGCTAAAAGGAGGTCTCGTGTCTCAGCGTGCACCACAACAACCCCTCACTGATGTCCAGACCTGGAGGTTTGTCACCACACAGTCTATGGTTTCATGAGAAACATGAAAGTGGTTTGGGGCTTATCTCCTCCAACAAAAGCAGCCAAACACACTTGCAAAGATAGGACCTCAGGGTGCAGCAGGTGGACAGCTGATAGTCTCATTTTGCCTTAGGTCTCACAGCAGCATCAGACAGTATTGCAGGAAATTAACACTTTTTAATGACCATCATCTTCTGATGCAAAGTTTGCCAAATCGTCTCTGGCCGAAGAGAGCTGAGCTGACCTACCATCTCCACGAGAGCTCAAAGCAGCCCCTCTAAGCCCACTGCAGTGCAAGAACTGGGTGTTACCTGTTAAGCAATTTGAGTTTCAGATCCAGAAGGGAATATGATCACGCACAGCTACTCAAAGCTCCACAGGAAGCTACTGTTAGTTTTAATTATTTGCTTTCTTTTGAGTTCCAGCAATTAGCTGTGACATACACAAAACCACAATTTTCAGGACAAATACATTCCTGAAAAATTACAAGAACAACTGTCTTGAATAAGTCACAATCTAGACCAAAAAAGTAGAATCTAAACTGCTTGTTTAGTATCTCACAGGCTGTTTTCATCACAACCAAAATCACACTTCTTCCTGAAACTTCCTTATAAAAAGTCAGCAAACACAGCAACTCTCCTTCCCTTTTGCCCACAGCTGAACTCACAATTACCTCATTTTCGCCAACATGATCTAATCAGCTGGCAAAAAACTAACAAATATGCTACAACTCATCCTCTGACCACAAGAGTGGATTGAACATGAAGCTAGGCCAAGAAGGGAACAGCCAAGACACTGTAAACAGGAGCAACTCACTTATTGAAGACTGGGTGGTAAACACCAAGCGGCAATAATATTGGTGCCCTGATCTCGCTACGCAAATGTGGAGATCAAAGCACATGTGTACGTATTTGGGTGTACACACCACCATTTGTGAGATTTTTCTACACTACTTTGAAACAATCTGGACAAAATCATCCCAGACAAAATTCTTTCCTCCCACGACCTCTCACCTATGAAATACTCCAAAACACTTCCCTGGCAAAGCGCGCACCCAGGCAGCTGCCTTCCCGCAGTGTGCAACAGTCCTTGATACAGTGGAGACCAGCCAAAAATTCTCATCCTGCCCCTAGAATTGCAGCCTCATGTAACCAGGGGCCTCCAGAAAGATTATGTGACCAAAATGGAAAAGTCCCTTTTTGGCATTTATTAATAGAGTAGGTACCAGAGGAGAAAGATGAGCAAGTAATCCCTGTTGCTCTACAAGAGCGAAGCTGCTGTTGGGACAGTCAATGTTCATTCTAAGCCTCACATTAGAAGGAAAAAAAATAAATCCTGTGCAGACATGAAAATAAAGCTCTAAATTATCATCTCCATTCACTTCCAGAGCATCACTGGGGCCTCCCCAGCCGTGCAGCAGAATGATAACTCTGGCAATCCCGCTCTATTACACACATCTTAGAAGGGTAAATCAATTAGGATTCATTTTTGGGGGGTTTCCTACTATAATGCACACTAAAATGAAGTCTTAGCACAACTAAGAGTCCCAAGGCAGCATACCTGCATGATCCAGCAAACACTGCAATCAGATCTTGACAAGGCAGTCCTAAAGCTGCATGCAAACACTTTTAGCAAGTTACTTAACACATCAGCCCACCCACATCACTTATTACCACTCATTAGCCTTCAAATTATAGAAGCACTCAAACAGTCTTCTCCACCTTACACAGTCAGGACCTATACATTGCACAGCCTGCAAGACAACACATGCCTGGGAACCATCCACACGTGATCCCGGCACCAGCCCCAGCAGATGCCAAGTGATTTATATTTCAACTTCCTCTTCACTGAATCACTACCCAAAATAGCAATGTCAAGCCTAATTTATTATTTCACCACTAATCAGCAACTTCATTAAAAGCAACATTGGGATAACAAACAAGTGTTAAACACTTTCAATTAAGCTTAATTTTTTTCTCAAGGAAAACTCCACACTATTTTCAACTAATTATGGGAAGAGTTGCAAAGGGTTTTTACTGTGGGTGGTGGTGTGTGTTTGTTTTTAAAAAAATATAGAAGAGTCAGGAATACCCTCGCTGCTATATAACTCATTAGGGAAGCAGCACATCCTGGGAGCATCACTGATTTTGAGTCGGGAGCCAGGGCACACCCTCCTCTGCCATCTGAGCTGGAAACATTCAAACATACCTCCTGAGATGACTCACTAGGGCAACTCCTGATCAAACACCGGGCCCACAACAGAGCCACTCAAACATAAACATCTCCGGAGCCCAGCACCTGGGAGACCACTGGTTACACCCTTCATTAAATAAAGCAAAAGCAACACCAGCTTTTGGGTCAAAGAAGGTACATTTGGTCTTAAAGCTGGAGAGAAAAAGTTTACGTTGGAAAAAAAAAAAAAAGATAATGACATCTGCTTTAAACTGTGCTCTCACAGCTGAAATTGCTGTTGCTGAGTCAAGCACTGTAGGAGAAAGGAAGACTGTGGAAGGAGAAGGGATTCAGGCTGCACATCATTCCCACCGGACGTCTTTGGCACTCCCCATGCCTGGCTCAAGTCTTATTTGGAAAGTGTTGCCACTTTCCTCCCTGCCTAGTATGGGAAGGAAAGAACTGGTCAACGTCAGTATGTCTCCTAACAACTGGAATAAAAGTCCTCACTTGCAAACAAACTTTCCCTAGCCAGAAGCAATCAGTCACATAAGACAAAAATCAATCATTACATTTGTTTTATCAAGAAATTTTCTTTTTTAAAAATAAGAGTGTGGATGAAGGTGGATCATTTCTTTGCTCTTTGCAACCTGCCTCCATCTGCTGACACTGGAAAAAATAACCTTCTTTTCTTGAGTGGTACTGGCAAGAGTCGAAGTTTTGCTGAGGCTGTCACAGTACCTGACACCCAGTTGCCACGAAAATTAGCAGAAGCCAAGAATTCATATTCCTGGACAAGTCTAAATATCTCTGCATTAGTATCTTACAACGTAACTTCACTGACCTACCACCAGCATGTCACAACAGGGAAAGTTTCGAGTCTCAAATACCACAAGTCACTTGAAATTTCAACTTGTGTAATCTACCCAAGAATAGAACATGATTCAGCAACTTCAAACAAAACAGCTCTTAATTTTTTATGAAAAGCTGTTAAGCCACTATATACGACCATCCACAATTTAACAGTTAATGAGATGCAGCCTCCAGGATACAGAGTTAAATATAATTATCAGAAGCAAATCATACAGAAAGTAACTGTGAAGAGCATATACCCCCGCTCTCCTCTCTGGCACTGCAAAGATATTAAATCATCAAACACAGCCCAATAAAACCGACATCCAGACAGGTTTAAAAAATAAAATACTGCTGTCTGCCAACTCTCGGTTACAGCACTCTCCATCAGACCAAATCATACATCTTGCAATAACAGTGGTTACAGATAGTACTAAACTAGTTGTCAGACAGCTCTGAGGAGCCCAAATCTCTCAGGATTGCCCAACAGTCAAGGCAGGTCACAAGCTGACAATATAGTTCATTACTCAAGCTTTCCTCCTCTTGAAAATGTGTCTGATATGAAAATCAAATAGGCATGAGCACTGAGAGACAGACAACTGAGTGTGAGTAGGGAGTGAGGCTGCATTTCAACAACTATGTTTACATGGAACAATTAAAGGAAAAATGAAAGTATGCCTTTCCTATACCTTTCCTCCACCCTCATCCTCTACCACTTCGTACATACACTATGTACGGTCACAGGCAAATGGATGGACTCAGACACACATGTGCTGGATGCCCCAGATGGTTTCAAAGTTTTTGCACCGATTCCCTACTTTGCTTGCACCATTGTAACAGCCATCAAGGCAGGAACCTTGATTTCTCAGCGAGCCACTTCTCAGACATCCAACTGGAGATGGCAAAAGAGGTGTCCATTTCAGAGGATCAGTGTACCGTGCTTTCCAGGTAAACAAGTTTCAACCTAAAGAAACTCTACGTAGCATGCCAAGAAAGCAGGTTGTCAAAACAGTAATGTCCCTCAGAAAATAAAGACAAGTACAGAGCAAAAGCCAAGACTCTATAGATGCACTGTACCACAATCTGAATAAAGTGTTCCACAAGTTTTCTCCCTTTTCCCACTGCAGTGCAACAGCTGCAGGTGTAACACACCCAAGTTTGGTACCTTACGGTCCCTGAACCCAGAACGCTTCTTCTTCTTCCCTTCTGGCTGAGCCTCCTCGTCGCCGGATGCAACAGCCTTTCCACCCTCACTGCCGCTGCTCTCCTCCTCCTCCTCGTGCTTCAACTTCTCGCTTGGCTTTGCGCTTGGGTCATGTTTTACAGAGGACGAGTCTTCTGCGTAGGCCCTGTAGAAGGGAAAAGAAAACACCAGTTTAGGAAATTGAGAGGGATGCTAAGGCTATAAACACGGCCCTGCAAAGCTCTCCCTGAATTAAACACTTCTTACAGTCCAGTGTAGAGGACTGCAAAAGCAAAGTGATCAGTCTCCTTGGAATATTGTGTGCTTTTCCCTGCTGTGATCAAACTTCCATCCCGCACCCCAAAATCCAAACAAATAATCACAGTAAGTTTTCCCAGTCCAAGAACATCAGAGAAAATCACTTCTTGAATTATTGTACCCTCTCCCCAAAACTACACATGCAAAAAAGACTGGGAAGGGCACACCATACCTCCTCTAGTGCTAAATTCCACTCCGTTCCATCAAAAAAGATTTATATAAAAGCGATAGAAACGTGTTTTACCACCAGAACTGCAGGATTCAGAAAGAATAGCCTCTTTGTTTCAGCTCAACTGATTTATTTTCTACCTCAAGCAGGTGACAGGTTGTTTTATTTCCCTCTTCTGCCAATGGCTCTTCAAAACTCCAGTGCTGCAGGATTTGTGACAACAAAAACTGGAGTTGTTTATCCTCAAGCTAGAAATATAACTCTGGCAGAGGAAAGGACCCCTGTCCCTTGCTCTTCAAATACAAAGATCTTCAGCAACTCTGTTTGTAGACCAACACTCAACACTCAAAATTGCTCAGTCTCAGCCATGAGCAACTTGCAGAATTGCAATTGGCAATAGGGTGGTTAAATAAAAAGCAGGATAAATCCATAAGCCAAACAATGCTATGGCTTTCCTATGCTTTACTTGTAAAGGGGTTTATAAGCAGACAGAGCTCAGACCACACCAATATCAGTGAAATTATAATCCCTAAGGATACATTAACATGTCACAAGCAACAAAGCCAACAGTCTGACAAAATTATTTCTCTTTCTAAAGGACCCAGACAGCTCAGGAAAACATCCTAGCCTGCTTGTAACTTAAGTGAAGCTGCCTTTACTTTGCATTCTTAGTGATTTATTTTGGACTAATCACAGGGTACGGGGCTCGTACACAGTTAGGTGCCGCTCGTTAGCCAGCAGCCTTCAGATGAAAGCTGGCACTTTGGCACTCCCTGTAACTGTGAACATGGTCATTTACAGCTGTGCGAGTTTATTCAAGAAAGGCTGCCTTGGGAGAAAAACAAAAACAAACCAAGATTTTTGAAGTCTCACAAGCTCTAAGCAAAAGGCTACGCATATTTCATCCTACCAGTTTCCTGGAAAACACAGATGTGCTAAGTAAAATTAACAGAGAGGAGTCTGTGCCTGTCTCCCCAGCCATACACAGCTTTGCAGCAATCTCACTGCTTCATCTTCCAAAGAGAAGAAATGAGAGTATGTGCTTCTTCAGTTCATTTACATGCTACCAAAATAAACGACAACTCACTCCTTACCAACCTCCAATAATTCACTAACAGTCACCATACAGGATAAACAGGAAAGGGCTAAAGAATTCAAATCCTTCCACAGTACTGATAGGAAGCAAAAAACTATTATGCTAAACTAGCACAAAGTTACCAACATTGCTTTGAAATGCAATAACCCACAGAACTATGGCTGGGTTAGAGTAGTTCAGAGGTTTCCAGTCCATGCTGGGACAGAATACAACTTCATCACAAATGTTTGATTTAATAACAAGCACAGCTGAAGAACAGCACTCAACAAGCCTTTTCACACAAAATGGAGTCTAACATACCAGCCTTTCCTTTCTGAAAAGGTTCCAAGCCTTTATCTGCCAATATATTTTCTTAAGTCTTACAGCAAACCACCATCCTTAAGACTTATGGTGAACCAAACCTTACAAGATCCAAACCTGGAGCATCTTAAGATAGGGAAATTGTTTCCCCAGAAGAGCCAGGCAGCTGATCTGCTCTCTTGGAGCATGAAGTCCACGCTGGCACCTCTCCTGAAGCCTTTCCTGAAAGTTTAATCAGCACTGGCACATCCTTGCAAAGCTGTGGTTTTGGCTGATACACAGTTTGCTAGAATAAGCTGTTGCCAGCTGAGGCTACATTAGCACTGCTGAAAGGAAAGCCCTTGTGTAGGCAGGACACCAGTCTTAAGTAGCTCCAAGAGAATCTCTAGGGAAAAAGGTCCTGGGGACAGAAAAGCAGTAGCAAATTGATTGCTTATTTACACAGCTGAGCTATTCGGTATGAAACGTGCCAGAGAATAGCTGTATCAGTGAAGATTTGCTCCTGTAATGCTTGACTGACAGCTAGCAAACCAGGGAAGTGATAGACAGAATTCAAAAATGAAACATTTTGACCAAATCCTACACATTCCTTCAATCCATCACGCTGTCAAGCCAGTTGGCTACAGCAATACAGACGTAGGCTGTTTGAATACAGTTGGCTTTCTCCCCCCCCTAGTTTATCCAGGTAATCAACTCTGCTCTGCATCATCATCCCTGATACAAGCAAAATGAGCTATGAGAATAAAAGTAGAACTTGTAGTCTACTTCTGAAGCAAGGTTTTAAACAGTACCTGCTATTCCTCACCTTCAGGCCATGGTCCAACCTACTCACTGAATTAACCATTGAGGGATCCGCTCTCTGTGTACACCTATTACTCTCTATTTCACGTCCTGCACAACCATCCTTTGTTGAAATTCTTGGCTTACAACGCCTACAACTTCCATGCTGTCTTTCAATACAGATGTCAGAGTACAGCTGGAAGAACCCCACAGCAGCAGAAATATCTGCCCATCCAGGCCCCATCAGCCAGTCAACTCTCCACCTCCTTTTTTGACGAGAATGACTCTCCAACGGCATGCCTGTTGCCACAGCTTCTGCACAAAAGAGAAATGAAAATACAAAGACTCCCTTTACTGTGTGCCAAGACTATCTGCCAGCCTCTCTCCACGGAGCATGCCTGCACCGCATCCTAGCTGCCATGCTTCAACCCTCCTGGTCTCTTCAGGTTTTTTTTCCCTCCTGTGAATTGACTTTGAGGCAAAGACCTTATTTCCACCACTTAGCAATCTCTTGTTTTAGTCCCTGTAGAAAGCCAACAATCAAGTGTAAGATTAGGTTCCTCATCCCCAAAAAAACCACCTAGCTACCAGAGGACTACTCAAAACTAAATTCTCACTGAGCAAATCATTCTTTGAGACAGCCAAACGCATGCAGCCATAGGATATATATAACATCCACGAAGGATCACACCAGGCATTGGCATGATACTCTAGAGTTGCAGAGCTTCCAGTCAGAGAAATCAGTCCCTCACTTTGAAGTGTTTTTCTTCTTTGAGAGAGAAGCACAACAGTGTGCTAAAATAGCAAAGCTTTGCGCCAGAGATAACAGTGCTCAGTTATTCTAATCCCAAAGGCAGTAGAAAAGTACTTAGCTATCAGATGCTATTTAGTCTCAGAAGGAAATGTAGATCTAACAAGAAATTGGGCACCCAGGAGTCAAAGACCTCACCACCAAAGAAGAAGCAGGAGAGATGAATCCTGCCTGACAGATGTGTTCTTCAGTTGAACAGAGTTGCTACTCTCCCTGTAAGTAAACATCTGGAGACATCCAATTGAGGTTTAAAAGCCACATACAACTTCAGGCTTTCATATTGAAGTGCAAAAGCAAGCTTGGACACAACATCCATAAAAACAGGCAACCTCCAGGAATGGGGAGTACTTTAAGTGAGGAGATCTGTCTCACCCTCAGCTCAACCATATTCAGTGACTAATTTAGTTAGTTCAAATTTTAATAAGAAATTAGCCAGAAACGATGAAGATCCACAGCCCAATTTTTCAGGATGTCACCCCTTTCACAGGACTTTTTACTACTTTGCTTCCTTCCTCATCTTTCATGGTACTTGACACTGAAGTAAATTAGCACAATGAATTTGTGGCAAGAACTGCAACGAACACACTGAAGTTAAGACAGATTCCAGAGATGAACATGAACAATTAGATTGAGGAGGCAGCTCTGGATGCCAGCCATAGCCTAAAATAGGTCCAAGAATATAAGGAGACAGCAGCATAGTCTGGGAGATATGCATGCCCTTCCTTTCACCCCAGCCAGCAGCAGGAACATCCCTGCAGAAACCACCTTCAGCTACTGACAGTGCACTCCAAGGAAGAGCTGGACCAACCAGAGAACATCCAACAGGGAGCAGCAGAAATAGTTAACAGTCCAGAGCACACTGTGGGAAAACCTAACCTAAATAAATCAGGTTGCTATAAGAAAGACGAAAAAGAGGGAGGTGAGACAACTGTAATATAGATAAAATAGATGCTGCAGTATTGTTCTCTTGGTCCAGCAAGGACAGGACAAGACACAGGACATGCTTAAGGACATTGTAAGCGTAGAGACTTATACACTGGGGAAAGAAGCAGCCTGTGCATACATATGTATATATACACAGAAAGTGCTTCATGTTAAGGACAGGGGAACACTGGAATCAGCTGCTGGGGAGGATTTATTCCATCACTGCTCTCTCCATCACTAGCAAATTGCTAAAAATAGGTGAGACAGCTGCCTGTCAGGACTAGCTTGGAGGCACCTAGCCCTGCCTTGGCAGCAGACTAACTGATTTCTCATGCTCCCTCCCACTCTCCTCTGTTGCGGCCCAGTTTAGGCACCAGCACCAGCACGTGGGCGCAGACTGACAGGCCAGAGCGTGATAACCTCTACTTCAAGTCCCTTGAAGGCGACTACTCTGAAGAAGATGAACCTGAACAGTTTTAGATCAGTCTTACCAGCTAACTTACCAGCATGTAGCATAACATGCTGCAAATTAAGAGGTGACTCCCCAATAGCCTGCAGAGGAAAATAACTGCTTCATGAAAGTTGTCAACCCTAATGACACACGCTGGAGGCATCCTACTGATGTTAACCTCACACTCTCGTAAACTATAAATCTGTTAATTTCTTAATCCAGGAGACACTGCTTGCATTTTGAAACAGAGCTCACCTGGAGTGGGGGTACAGGCCCGTAGCTGTTAACATCTGCCACGTACAGAGCCACAAGCCTGTGCTCCTCACCTCCCAAACATGCTGCTCCCTTGAACTGCTCTTGATCCAAACCGTACTTTGAAGGCTGACAGGCTCGATAGCTTCATTTTTACCCTGAAGAAAACGGCATTTGCTTGCAGTGACTGCAGCAACTCTCCTTTTATCTGCTCCTGTGCATGCAGACTGTACAACAAGGGAAGGTAACTGAATAAAACAGTGAGGCTGGCAGAGACAGCAAGAAGCCTGTGGTAGGATGACCACATGAACCGCATAAGATCACAGCTGGCATCCTATTCTCTATTCCTTGTCCCCCCACCCTACAGCACGCTCATCACCACTGTCACTCACTGGCATTTGTTTTCAAGAAGAAAAAAATCTCAGGTTGGGAGGGAAAGGGAGACAAAGCAGAGTCTCTGATGCTACAAGCTTTTTAAGGCGCCCTCAGTAAAAACAGAAAGTTTTTTTCCCCTTTCTTGCTATTTTTTACAATACTTTAGGGTTTGCATGAGTCTGGCTTTATCAGTTTGAAGTTATGAGCCAGATCAATGAATACTTAGAATGACAATTCCCAACTCCCAAAACTTGTTTCATTGGGTATTCAAAACTCATACTCCCGTGTTTCCCCCCCCCGCCCCGGACTGCTTTATGATCTCAGGAATTCCCATCAAGCCTTAGCCTCTGTGCAACGAGTTTGGCAGTTAAGCATCCCTTGACCGTACCAGGAACTCTTGCATGGCTAAGGTGGGGAATAGCACAGACTGTAGCAGGAGCTCTGGTTGCCTGGCCAAGGTGGGGCACAACAGCAGTAATCATCAGTCATCCCCTGACAGCCTTGGAATGTATCCTGTGTGGATTGTAACTTGGGTAGATCGGTACCAGCATTACTGGAGTTTTGAGAATTCCAGTAATTACCAACTTGAATAGTGGCCAGTAATTGATGGCTCAATTTACTGACCAAAGTCAATCATCTTGAGATCCTACAAACAGCGGTACCAAGTGAGGCCCTTTGACCATTCCTGGACCGCAGCAGGTTGCACCCAGCATCTCCCTCTGAGTGGGATGCCTCTCAGAGAGCCTCGAACTCTGAAATTCGAGGTTACCTGGGCTGAACTACAGGGACCCCTCACCCTTGAGGCTCGACCTTCAGCCTTTGAGAAAATCATTTGAAGTGAGTATATCACTGAACTCGAGGGGAATTTTAACAGGTACCTTTATCCATGTATATTGTCTCTGTGCGTGTGTGAATCGACTCAAATCATAATATCCTATTATGATTTAATCACTCTGTAAATGCTAAGTTAACCAATTGCTGCTAAATTTCTGTGATTTTCTCTCTCTAACTGTGAGCATACCTTGAATTGCTGCTAGACATAAACTGTTGTGATCTGAGGCTAAGCCTGGATCCAGCCGCATTTAGGCTCCTCTCTGAGAAAGAGTTTAGAAAGCAAGGGGGTCCATTCTGAACCTTGTGACTCAACGGGAGGCTTTCCCTTACCCCTTACATCTTTCTTTCAATGTCTGTATAAGTCATTTTATCTCAATCTCACCTCGATTTTGTATTCCATTCATTTGATAAGTAACAGAGAAAACTTTGCCAAGAAACTTTGTAAAATCACATTTTATAAACCCTTCGTAAAATAATTTCTTACAAATACCTTTGACCGTGATTCTTTAAGTGACCTAACCACTCCTTTGTGACAATGCCATAATTGCTAAAAAATACAAGTGAAATAACTCACAACATTAGTTCAGAAGAAAGCAAGCCCTGTATAAATAAGGAAACAGAAAAAGATGGGAAGAGAAAGTTAAGTGTACTCTATATAAATTGAAAGCTAGATACCGTAGAAAATTGGTAAGGGACACAGAAGCACCCAAGGAGGAAGCAATGACCAAGAGAACATGATCTTTTATTGCCCAAGTTATCAAAAACAATAAGGAGTGTGTAATAAATTGAGATTATTGTTTACCATGTTATTGGAAGTGACAGAACTATGTATTTCCAACATTTAACTCTGTTTACAATGCTTTATATATATATCCTGATCTTCTCAAGGGAGAGCACAGTATCTCCACTTGAATGGTAGCAAAGGTCTATATGACACAGCAACACTACAGAGAAGTATTTTCTACCCAGGTCTTCATAAAGCTTTCTGCAGAAGTCTTAGATTTAGTTTTAATAAGAGTTGGCTAAGACTCTCTGCCCAACTGCTGTTGATATTCAGTAAGGCTTAACTCATTGCTATTAATGTTTAAAAACAGTAAAGCAGGGCAATAGGTGTTATCACAGACCTGTTCTTCAGACAAAAACTGACGTTGGATGGAGGACACAAGATGATCTAGGCTTTCTAATTAAAGGAGGGTAAAGAAGAATTTCATGACAGTTAACAAGGGCTTATGGAAAATAAGTCTTATGTTAAATAGATGTCATTTCTTGATGAGATTACCAGTGTTGTTGATAATCGCAATAGCATTCACTTAATAAATGCAAATTCTCACACTGCATTATTCCACTTGCCACTAAATAATATCGTGACTAATAAGCCAAAGCAACATAAAAATCATCATAAAACATTCAAAGGACAAAAAAATGGTTAATAACATGCTTCAAAATATGAGCATTTGATCATCAACGAGTTGCTGAGCTTCTCCCAAGACCTGACAAATGTAAATTCCCAGCCCTGTGCCACCTCTTCTATTAAGGAGCTAGAGGATAAAGTCCCTGGGTCTCCTGCCATCTATCAGTTAAGATTCAGAGAGCCCTAGAAATTATGGTCTCACTTGCTCGGTAAGCTGAGCACAAGCAAGCACACAATACACATCAAGACAGCCAAAGAGTGAGGGGAATATCTAGGCACAATGAACACAGATGTGTTCTCATGACTAGTTTCATCTATACTAGACGTTAATGCCTGTGAAAGCCACTTCATGTTTTAGTGGATCATCCGTTGATCATAACTCCCAGTGAATCATCACAGTCTTAAGGACAAACGCAAACCTTGTACGTACAAGTACAGGAATCTCAAATCAAGTCTAAATATTAAATAATGCTCCTATTTGGCAATGATGCACCCCTCTAGGCTACTGTGCTCAGGCGCCAGCTTATTAGCATCTTTTTTTCTCTAAATCCCACCCAATCAAAAGCCACAAATTAAATATTTAGTAAGGTAAGTTATTCAGAGTCAGAGCTTACTCCTCCCACGCTTAGATACAGGAGTAAATTGATCATAGCCTGTGTTCCTGGTAGAGGAACAAGCTGGAAAGCTCTGTAACCTAATAACGACACTAAGAAATCGCTGAAAGTAGGCACTAGCATACACTGAGGCTGAGAATAACACTGAGCCTTGTTCACAGTGCAGATAATTAACAATTTCCCTGATGTACAGATCCTCTTCCCCCAATGGCTTCTCAAAAATCAAGACTGAGTGGGCTCCTCCCACTGAAGTGGAGGGAGATAAGCTCCAGCTCAAGCAGAGCTTAGCCAAGGCAAGCAGTAATTCCGGGAAGCTGTCTGTATTACATCTGCTTGCACCTTCAAAAATCAAGGAGCTCATTTGCACTGAAGCACTATTCACTTGCCAGGTGTGCTATACACATCAAGTGTGTATATGTGATGTTACACCCACCAAATATCAACTAAAGAAAAACTGATGTGAATTGTGACTTTCAATATTTATTTTCTGCAAGTTTCTTGAAAATATTTAGCTTCTCTGTAAGGACAGACAAATCAGGTCTCTTGACTAATGTAAAATGTGAACACTAGTTCATTAATCCAAACACACTATTTTCCACCTAGTTTAACTACCCTGTATCTATAACTAAGCATTATGAAGAACTTTGAGAGAGCAGCCCCAGCACCCAGTTCCCTGGCAGGGAAGGAACATGAATTCTCATCAGCATCTGTTTCCTTTCCCAGACTATCCGCAATAATGCAACAAGCCATTAAGTGAAGATGTGCTACAACATTAATCACTGCAGCATCTAGTTTTGTTGTGCAAATTACAGGCTCAGTCCTGCAAGGCAATAAGAAACGGCTGAGCCTATTCACATGCATAGAGCAAAGCAGGTGTTTCCACACCAGAGAGTTTTATAGGCTCCCAACAAGCAGCGTTTGTCTACTTGACCGTGCCACTCCATCCATCTTCATTTCCACTGGGGACACAAGAATACAAGAGAGCAAATGTAAAGCTACGATAAGTGGTGCTGCCACAGGACTAAAGTTACATAAAATCATTCTCTAGAAACAGAGAGGAACTTGATGCCGTGAAAAGCCAGAATTGAAGACTCAATAGTCGGCAGACTATTAAGCAGGTATTCTTTATTACGGCGCCGGGCACACGGGGGATCTCTCCTCCAAACATGTGCACCGAAGAGACACAGTTACTAGGTATTTATGCTATGTTAACATACATATTAATTACATTTCCAAGAAATGTTTATCATAGTAATGGCTT
>Ga0065711_1032305_pt1 | contig 27574 bp, 19 predicted proteins | sample Hoacrofraction12_FD_59098 | JGI IMG/M metagenome (GOLD analysis project Ga0065711, IMG submission 59098) | Hoatzin crop microbial communities from Cojedes, Venezuela - Epithelial fraction 12 v2 (version 2) | ecosystem: Host-associated > Birds > Digestive system > Esophagus > Crop | place...
AGGCTGCACAGGACCTTGTCCAGGCGGGTCTTGAATATCTCCAGAGAAGGAGACTCCACAACCTCCCTGGGCAGCCTGTTCCAGTGCTCCGTCACCCTCAGAGGGAAGACACGCAGACAAGTCTCTGGGGAAGGATGTTCAAAACAGAAATGCAGTACATGCAGTAAGTAGCTTTCAGCATCATTTGATGCGAATGAAACCATTGTGAAGATTCCTTAGTTCGATAAGTTGCCACTGCAGTGTCTGTTCTTTCTAGTCACATTAAAAAACTGATGCTTTTAACGTAAGCCAGGCCAATAAACCAGATGAATTACACCACACTGTTTTGTATCTAGACCTAGAACTGCCTTATGCCATCATCAGGCAGAAAGAATAGATGAAGCCACCACAGAAGACAAACTTAAACTCTAGAATATAATTAGGCTAGTTGGTAAATCTGAGTGCCTGCCGATTGATGAATAGCTTCGCCTGGCTTTTACAATCTCTGTTTCCAAGACAATACTGACCACCAATCAAATCTTGTCTTTTGAGATCAAATAGTGGACTTTGTATTGTTTTGGTGTGGGCTGCAACATTAATAAGCTGCTGTGTTATGTGACACGTCAGACAGTATGTCACCAAGACAAACTCAAGCGGGTTGGTTGTTCTGTCACTGGTCTACCTCTGGTTGTGGCTTTGTTGACCACTGCCAGAATAAGGTCTACATTTGTCAGGGACTTTGTTAAGAGAAACAAAAACACTACAGCTGTTCAGAGTGTGATGGTTTCCCTTCCCTATTTGAAACATTCAACTGGAAAATGTTTGGTCACTCTCCTTGCGTACATTAGATCATTTACAAGAGTGGCACGGGAAAATGCTATAATTCTATCAGCTTGGATTCCAGTATTTTCACCAGCACATACCTTTCTGAAGGACATCAGTCTCCTAACTTTATTGTGAGTCTTGCAATATCTGACACTAGAGACAGTTTGTTACATCAGAATACAGCTTTTATTCATAACAAAATCAAGCTCTTTAGGTTATTGAGAAACTCAGTAACTATTACCTATTAACTGTATTCCTAAACGGTTTCAGATGATAAAAAAATCAAGAAGTATGGCCAAGATATCATTATCTGCAAGCCAGATAGGCTTGGTAAATTATTCAGGATTTTTAATCTTGGGAGATGTTAATCCTACAGCCAGGCTAATAAAAATCACAATGTACACTTGAAAAATACTACGGTCATATCTATTTCCTTTAGTCATGCCCAAGCAGTTGCAAGTTTAATTAAAGATATCACTCTAAATTTGCCACTAATCCCATATAAACACATAATCATTTCTTTCCCTCTAGTCACTAGAAACTGTATAGCAAATCTTTTTATATTTGTTCCGGACTTCATTTCTAGACGAACCCACTAAACTATTATAATCTGCTGTTCTTTAGAGCATTTCATTCTTAGCTTTTGCGTACTTCGTCAAAGGAGTAATGTTTGCTGTTTATTAGAGGGTATTAGCTTTCCTTTGCCATTTCTGCCTTGCAGCTGTTGTGCATTTATTCTCTAGTGTAGTCCAAAAGGACCTAGACATCATAATCGGCACACCAGATACATTTGGTCTGCAAGTATCTGAGACATGCAAGCATCAGCCAAGTGGCCCAGGCAGGGCAGATGATATAATTCTTAAGGGAATAAAGCACAAAGCAGGGAACCATCAATCAACTGATTTGGTTGACTGTGATGCTGGGTTTGTCATTCTACCTTGGAGAAAGTAGTCTGGCTGTCATCTTTCTCTGAAAAATAGCTTAACTCTACTACTCTACTGTCTACCTGAATACATGACTAGATGTCTTTAATTCAAGCTTATATTACCAGTGTAACATGTAACAAACATTAACTTTCAGACATGTAGTTCATCCTGCAAAACTGCAAACAATCAAAAGTCGTAAGTGCAGGCTATGTCTTGTGTTGTCTTACCTCAGTGTTTAGCTGAATCATGTCTCCCACCATTTTACAGGTTGTACTACGAGTACTAACTGAGAGACAAGTAAGTCATCTTTTGAAGAACTTTCTGCCTCAGTCGAACAATAGAAGGGGCTTTAACCACACTGTATACGGTGTCTACCCCACTGCACTGTTGTCCTGGCTTTGGTTAAAACAGAACCAATTATCTTTTAGTGATTTTTCCTTATAGCTAAATTCTTCTAACTGCATTTTTCTGAATTTGGCTGCATATTTTACAGACAGAGTCCACCCCAAAGCTGGTAACACCTAATGTTTACAGTTACACTGAACCAATGGTAGGAATGGAAGGCAGAAAAAGGCCCATGTTTGTAATTCTTACTGTAGCAGCCAAGGTCACTGATAGACCTCTTAGGTCCTACAAGTGAGGAGCTGTAAAGAGTCACACTTGCAGGGAGGGGCAGACAGGACAGGTGACCCGATATTGACCAGCAAGGTATTCCATGCCATGCACGTCATACTCATTTTAAAGCTGGGGGATCACAAGAGGCTCGCTCTCTTTGTCCGTGGCCGGCTTTTGAGGAGGACCTTGCTCCTTGTCCTGCCTGCGATCCTGATCTGGATTCCAATTCGTGCATTCCTGAGTCCAGTTCCTGTCTACTGTAGAGTCCAGTCCGGGACTGCCTGGTGCTGCCTGGCAGCTGCTTAGCGGGGCACAACTCTGGGAAACTCCATGTCAGTTTTGTATATTTTGCAATATTTCTCTTATTATTAATGTTATTAGTAAAGCTGATTTAATTTCCAATTTGTAAGTCTTTCTCCCTTTTCCCCCTTTTTCGCTTCCCCTGAGGGGAAGGCAGGGGTTAACAGAGAGTATCTGCCACTCAGTTTATTGCTCTAAATGGTGACAACTGTGAAACCACTAGTCCATCAAAAGCCAGACTCAATTAAAGATTTAAGCTCCTAACTACTCATTGCAAAAGTTGATTAGAATCATAGAATGATTTGGGTTGGAAGGGACCTTATAGATCAGCTAGTTCCAACCCCCCTGCCATGGGCAGGGACACCTTTCAGCAGACCAGGCTGCTCGAAGCCCCGTCCAACCCGGCCTTGAACACTGCCAGGGAGGAGGGGGCATCCACAGCTTCTCTGGGCAACCTGTTCCAGCACTAGTGCCTCACCACCCTGGCTGGTGAATTAGGAAACTAGGAGCTTGCACATCTTATCAAAGGTACAGGAGGAACAAAAAAGTTGCAATGCAGTTGAAAACTGAGTGTACCAGGATTCGATCCTCTTAGTGATGCAGTCTCCCAATTTAAAGGGATTATAATCAAAAAAAAGAATACTTGAAATGTTTCCACTTGTTCTGGAACAGTAGTTGTGATTTTTTTCATATCCTTGTTGTAAGGTTTTCTAAGCACCAAATCTGAGAGAAAACAAAGGTTCTTCGCTGTATTTAGGTGTGCAAGCCCCACTTACCATGATGACCAATGGTTTTTTATCAGTTCCTTGTGCCATAATGGTAATTTGTTTGTCTAGTGTCTCTCCTTTTATACTTGGGTTGAGAGCTCTTGTCGTGGTTTAACCCATCAGCTGGCAACTAAGCACCAGACATCCACTTGCACACCCTCCCCTTCCCCCCAGTGGGATGGGGAGGAGAATGGACAAAAGGTAAAACTCATGGGTTGAGATAAAGACAGTTTAATAAGACAACAAAGGAAATAATAATAAAAATAGTAATAACAAACATGCAGAACAAGTTACACACAATACAATTTTTTCTCACTGCGTGATGACAGTTAGGCCCTGAGCAGCGATTGTGGAATGCAGAACTCATGGATGTTGTAGATTTTGCGGAGCTCCCAAAAAAGTTCAAACTCACTGAAAAGACTGAGCTCCCGGAAAAAGAGAGGATTCATGCCCCCCAGCCAAACCACATTCATAAACTGAGCATGACATCTATGGTATGGAATATTTCTACTGGCCAGCTTGGGCTATCTGCCTGGCTCTGCTCCCTCCCAGCTCCTGCCCACCTGCTCATTAGCTGAACAGGGGAAACTGAAGTAAAAGTCCTTGATTTCTTAGCAACAACTGCAAACATCAGTGTTATTGACATTCTTCTCATACTAAATCCAAAACACAGCAGCTACTGGGAGGAAAATTAACTCTATCCCAGCCGAAACCAGGACAGCTCTTTTGGTCAAGGACCATTCTTTATGCCTGTCTATAAAGCATCAAGCACAATGGCATCTTGGTCCATGACTTACTTTCTGATGCAAATAACAATCTGGTTCTTAGATCTTAGATGAAAGAGGTTTTGAATGCTTTTAAAGAACAAATGAAATATTGTTTTTTCTGTAAGCACAAAAGCAGAACCAAACAGAAACCAAAAAAAAAAGGAGGCCAACAATGCTTTCTGCAGCAGCTGCCTCATATTACCATTAATTATGTATCTGACTACCAGGAGGGTTTTTGTTATAACAGAAATCGAAGTCATCTCAGTGGAAATGACCAGACCGTGATTTTTTGTGAAGCTGCAATCACGAAAACTGTTAAAGGCAATTGGAAATTGGCATGTTACCTAATGTTAGCAATGAAGCTGAAGAAAGTTTTTCAAAATAAACAAAATGACATTAAGGTGGGCAAATTTGGTACACACAATGATGATATTATTTTTGAACCATCTGACAAATCAAAATCAAAAACTTCCGAACTCCTTTTGCAGGGGATGGAAATACCATCAGATGCTTTATATTGGCTTTGATGCAAAGCTGCCTGGATTAGTTCATCATCTCCAAGAGTCATTGGCTCTGTTATCTTACAAATCTAAAAGAGAGAAGTAGCAAAAATTTAGAGTAAGAGTAAAGCAGTGAGAAAAGCAGTAAATTTTCTGTTCCCTGGTAATACCAACATGTTCTTTGATTTTACTTTGGACAATAAAGTGACCCTAAGTCTCCAGAGCACCCCAGTAAGTTATTTCTCTCTATCCACAAAACATAACCACACAGTTTTCTGTTGCACATATTCTGTGTTCCTGTGAATCTTGGAGCAATTTACATTATTCTAAGAGCAAAATAAATTGCTCAACACCTGAGCATTAAACTACAGTCAAACTGTTGCTGATAAGAAGAAGAAAAAAAGAAAAAAAAAAAGAAAACATGACAACAACCCAAACCAAAACCAGACTCCCACACCTTACAAAGGTGGCAGATTCCCTTTGCTCTGGTGCCCTCAGCTTCAGACAAAGGCAAATTGGCAGCCACTGGCACAGAAAGGAGTTGAAGGTAAGATATCTCCAGCTGAGGCTCTGGGTGAGGTCAGGGGCTTGAGAAGGTGGCCTTTTCCTGCAACAGGGGAAGTAGAAAGCTCTGGTTTCCTAGCTCCTTCTCTAGGATCTCTGACTGGTCCCATCCTTTTCCTCCCCAGGAGACCAAGATGCACAGGTGGGTAAGCCGTGTGGGATGCCTGCAAGGGGACTGGACAGGGAGCAGGTCACCACATGAGGCAGGGGGGATACTCCACTGTTTGACAAGTCTCAGGGGGAAGTGGAAGTCCCATATCCCAGGGGGGAAACAGGAGAAGGAGGAAAGAAACCTCAGGCTCCTGCCCCAAACTCTGCTCTCCAAAACTCCAGTTCTTTCTCCAAGCCCCCCAAAACCTCCACTGATATCTCCCAGCCTAAGTCATCCATACATCTGTTTCATGTACTCAGAGTTATCTAAAACTGCCATATTCCTTCTTTCCTTTTCTCTTCCCATTACCCACCTGGAGCCCTCTTTGCAGATACTGAGCTTTCCCCACAGAGCGCAATGTCTTGAGCCAACTCTGGCTGTAACCACAACTCGGTTGAGGGCTGTACAATCACTTTGTCATTTCCCCATCATGTGGTGGAGAGTACCTCTGCTAAAGGAGGTTTCAGAGCATCCCTCTGTTCATACTTCACTCCACCTTGATCTTTTGGCTAATCATTTTAATGAAACCTGGTGGAGTGGAAGGAGGGAAATGGCCACTGTCCCACTGATTCTATAAAACACATGGCATTTAATCCCTTCCATGGCCCCAAGGCTGTTCGGTCAAGACTCAACACTTGTCGTTGCTCATGTTCCCTATAACGCTTACACTGTGTCTGAGCTGCAAACATGTCACCCCAGCTAAGTAGGAGTCAGGATGGGCCTGGGGCCTGGGGCAGGTACCCACACCTTGGACCTCAGGAGCAAGAGCCACATGGCTACTGGGAGCTCAACACTGACCAATGGGAGAATGGAGGTCAGAGACCTTACTATCAAAACAGTGCTTGAATAAACATTTTTTAGACCTTGACCACCACAGGCCAACATTTGCCTACCCATGGCCACAACATGTCCACTGGGGTGGATTGGTTTTGATGGAACTGAATTGGATTGAATTGGACAGGGAGCAACAGGCATAGTGCCCCACTATGCAGCACCAGCAAAATCTAATTATCTTCTTTTATGCTTTTAATCTATCAGTCTAACTTTCTTTGTCTTTTAATCACTTCCAATAAACGTCAGTATTGCTTTTCTTTAGTCTTTTCATTATGTTTTTCTTATAAGACAAATGGATGTCATGGATTTACGTCTTCTATCAGACAGAGCTATGCTCTGATTTATAAGGGAAGAAAAAAATATGCAAGAACAGGAATTTTAGACAGGATATAAAAAATTTCCCTTCTCAGTTGCTTAAAGATTGAAACAATTTTTTTTTGTGAATGATGATTTTCAGTGAGACCAAATGAACTGAATTAGTTATATGAAAACTATGAAGGGTGTAGAGAATTTGAGACCAATGCTTTCTTAAATTATAAAACCTTTCACTCTGTTTATATTTGTGAGAATTAGTATGTTATACAGACGAGTATGTTATACAGACTTCTAAAGGCTTCAACTCAGTGAAATCCCTCAAACTATCCCCACACTTGGAATTTACTCTGTGATTTGACTTCATTGGTTTCTGTTGAGCATGGCTCCTTCCTAATTCTCTGCTATGCCTTCTGTCTCTATTTCCTTTCTTGCTTTCCTCTTTGTCAAGAGAGGCATAACTTTTTTTCCACAGCATGACTCAAAATTTAAAGCAAGCTTTTGGGTTTGCCTTTTTTCCCCGCCCCCCCAAGCACCTCATCCTACAACTGGCTGCTTGTTCAAATACATCTTAAAGTCTGCCTTGTCTTGTTACGTATTTTTCACTCTCCGGTGCAATATCAAGGAGATTCATGCCTTTGCTTTTCACTTGCAAGCTGCATGGAGCCTGGTTCTCTAGCTCAATATTGCTGCCAGAAGTCTTCATCTTTCCCTTCATGTAGCCCTCCACCACTGCCACTGCCAAGAGCAGAAGCACTACAAGATGAGATCTGAGTCCACAGGGCTGAGAGTAGTTTATGAAGGTTTCAAAGATCAGTCTCATAATGACAGTAAGATACATGATGTCATATAAAATAACTAAAGATCAAAAGCTAAAATTAGGCATCTGTTTCCATCCTTGCAATGGAATAATTTTCCCTGGCAAAACCAGAAGGCTGTTGAAAACCCTTACTGTGACCTTCTAGTGAACTCAAAGAGCAAGTGCGTAGGTTTAAAAGCCTTTCCCTTATCAATTGAACCCAAGGAAAATCGAGGAAAATTGCAGAGTGGCCCCTTCCCTCCCAGGACTGTTATTCAGACCCATGTTTCTTCTGTACAAATGTAGCAAACTGGAACTGAGGTCATCCTCATCATTTATTCACAGAATCACAAAATGGTAGGGATTGGAAGGGACCTCTGTGGAACATCCTGTCCAAAACCCCTGCCAAAGCAGGGTCACCTAGACAGCAGGCTGCACAGGACCTCATCCAGGCAGGTTTTGAATGTCTTCAGAGAAGGAGAATCCACAACTTCTCTGGGCAACCTGTTCCAGTGCTCCGTCACTCTCAGACCTCATGTTCAGATGGATCTTCCTATGCTTCAGTTTGTGCCCATTTCCCCTTGTCCTGTCACTGGGCATCACTGAAAAGAGTCTGGCCCCATCCTTCTGACACCCACCCTTAAGATACTTAAAGGCATTTATAAGATCCCCTCTCAGCCTTCTCTTCTTCAGGCTAAACAAGCCCAGCTCCCTCAGCCTCTCCTCATAGGACAGATGCTCTGGTCCCATAATCATCTTTGTACCCCTCCGCTGGAGTCTCTCCAGTAGCTCTTCATCTTTCTTGAATTGGGGGGCCCAGAACTGGACACAATACTCCTGATGGGGCCTCACTAGGGCAGAGTAGAGGGGAAGAAGAACCTCCCTCGTCCTGCTAGCCACACTCCTCTGAATGCACCCCAGGATCCCACTGGCCTTCTTGGCAACCAGGACTAAGTGCTGACTCATGGTCAACCTGTCATCTACCAGGACACCCAGGTCCCTCTCCACAGAGATGCTTTCCAGCAGGTCAGCCCCGAGCTTGTACTGATGCATGGGGTTGTTCCTCCCCAGGTGTAGGACCCTGCACTTGCCCTTGTTGAACCTCATCAGGTTCCTCTCTGCCCAACTCTCCAGCCTGTCCAGGTCTCGCTGAATGGCATCACAGCCTTCTGGTATATCCACCAATCCTCCCATTTAGTATCATCAACAGACTTGCTGAGGGTACATTCTAACTCTTCATACAGGTCATTGATGAAGAAGTTGAACAAAACTGGGCCCAGTACTGACCGCTGGGGCACACCACTAGTTACAGGCCTCCAACTAGACTCAGCGCCGCTGATGACAACCCTCTGAGTTTGGCCATTCAGCCAGTTCTCAAGCCACCTCACTGACCGCTCTTCCTGGGCTTCCCTAGGAGGATGTTATGGGAGACTGTGTCAAAAGCCTTGCTGAAGTCGAGGTAGACAACATCCATGGCTCTGCCCTCATCTACCCAGCCAGTCATGCCATTACAGAAAGCTATCATAATTTCATTGGAGGTTTTAATGTCAAGTTTTCCTCTGGATCAGGGCAGAAGAAAACCCTTAGATAGGAATACGTAAGGCATGTTCTGCTGTGGCTTGAGAAAAGGCAGTCTCTCCCATTGTTGAACATTTTCTAAATGTAAGCCTAAAATAAGGATGAAATTCCTGTCAAATGTTTACAGCCCCAAAATGCACGCTTCTGTGGCTCCAGCTGGGAGTAAGGATGCAAAGCAGAGCTGTTTTCTCTTACTTCACAGTCTCTGGATCAGAATACAGGAAGATACTAAGTTTGTCCAAGAAACAGCATGTGTTAAAGTCTTCAGTTTTCACAGCTAATATTACACTTGAAACAGTAACCAAGAAAGCAAAGCTTGAACATTTGGGTTGATTCCACAGAGAATAAATTAAATTTACTCTTTAGAAAAATGTCTGTGTTGCAGAGAAATATTTAATCCATTAGAAAAGGAAATTAACAGAGAAAATAAGAGCCGGAAGACATCCAAGAAAAACTTAGAGCTGTGACTATTTGTAAGAACATTAAGTCATTGATCAGAATATTGAGATCGCAAGATGTTTTTCACCTTCAAAGGAAAGTAAGTTATCAAGTGTTGTGTATATATGCATATATATATAAAATGTGGGTGTGTGGATACATAATGTGTTTGGAACAGGATTTTCAGCGAGCTATTATTTATGGATTTTTCTACCAAGTTGGAAGAAAACATTTAAACTCTTTTTGCAGATTTAGAGCTTCTTTTTCTGTCCTTCAAGAGGTCCCCTAAAACACTAAAAGTGAAATCTAATGCCTTTGTATGACTCTTAGAAACAGCATAGTAATATGAGTGGCTGAAGAAAAAATAATTACTCAAAATGAAGAGACCAGATATTTCAGGAACAAACAGAAATGAGAAAACAAACCCCTACAGTTGTTTGTAGGAGATGGATTCCTTTTTCAGGACTGGATTTTTAAGCTCGTGCTGCTCTGATAGCATGAAGGAGGTTTGGACCCAAAAGCTATGTCTAAACTGCTGAATGAAGCATGCCTGAAGCTTCTCCCTGACACTACGGCCAAGTGGTATGGAACAGCCTGTATCCATACTATTAAACTCTCTTACCCTGTAAAATAGGGTGGCTGCAGCTACACCGCATTTGGGAGCAGTCCCTGGCCTAAGCTAACTACTGAACTACGCCTGAGAATCATTTGGGAGAGCACTACTTGGCCAAAAGCTAGCCAGGGGGCATTTTAATAATTAAACAATATAAATAATCAAGCCCAGTGATGTGCCCTGGCACTACTTAATTTGTTAGAGCAGACACAGCCAACGTGGCCAGCTGCTGATCCCTTAATAGCACAGAGAAAGCACAGATGGCCTTGCACTGCTCTCCTCTTCAAGCAGGGGTGCCAGGAGCCTGCCAAAGCATATGCAGAGCTTCACCAGGGGCCAGAGGAAACCAGTTTGATGCAAAGCGAGCCAGTGCTCGTGCTGGTAGCAAAGTTGGTGCTTTCCAGCACCGCTGCCTCCCTCCCCTGCAGGGCTGGGCAGGAAAACAAGCCACATTTCCTTTGGTCCCAGGTCCAGTGAGGGCTGGAAGATGATGCCGTAGCCTGCTGGGGTTCTGGAGGAGGGACTAGCGTTGGTGGTGGTCCTCTACTTGCAGTGGCCAGGGTCCACGCTGGAGGCAAAGCTCTCCATGTGTGGAGACAGAGACCCCCTGCCCTGCTGCGCCGGTGGGGCTTACTCACTCCAGTGTAGATGTTGAAGAGGGCAGCTTTGGTATCTGGCTTTTGGTTTATAAAAAGGTATAAATACTTCACTGCTAAGAAGCCCAGTTCAGCCCGGGTTTGGTTGGCGTGCCAATCACCAGGCACAGGGTGGGGAGGGAACAGCCCCCCACGCAGGCAGTGGGGTCCAGTGGAGCTGGGTCCCCTGGAGGCCGCAGCAGCAGGGACCCCAGGAGCCACAGCACCCACTTTTCCCAGTGGCAGAGGCTTGCCAAGGAGCAGGGAGGGAGCCGCTGAGACCTCCACGTACCACAGCAGAAACCACAAGCAGGCTTACAGGAGGGGCTGTGCTCTGTACTGCAATGTACATTTCTTGGTGCAGTTCTCAAAACGGGTGGCTTGTTTTGCTCCTGAGTAGTAGTATAAGTGTCTTTGGTGCACTTTTTTAAAAAATCATCTGCTTTTTAATAGAATGCTTTCACTATTGGCCTACTTTGATCATTAATTTTTAAACAGAATGTCTGGAAAGGCAGCAGTTACCTTTTGTAGGTCACTGAATAAAAAACCTCCTTTTTCTTTAAGAGTCTTGTTTTAAGATTTGTAATGAATTAGACCGCAAACATTTAAATGACATAAAAAATTAAAAGAAACCATGCAAGGCAGCCATGCACAGACTAGCTCCCAATGTGAGGTTCAAAACACAACTATTTTGTGTCTGTCCCTCTGTTTATGTCTGGAAAGAAAACAGGCAGCCCTGAGGAATTCAACAGTCGTTCCTTATTTGCCTCACAACACTCTGCTGTGAAGCCTCCATGGATGAGACACATGCCATGGGCCTCAACTCTTTCTCAACCACCCAGTTAAGATAGGTGGCCCAGGACCCTGGTCACCACTGAGGGCTGACCCTCATCACTAGGGTCCAGTCTCACGTCTGGCACAGTCTGGATAGCTTGGCTCACTCCTCCTGTTAGAAAGCTCTGTGTTCCAGGAGTCTCCATTGCCAGCCACCAACTGAGACAGGCAGCACGGATGACGTGTTAGGAATGCACAGGTCTTCAGAAGCTGGTGTCAGAGATAGTCTTCATCTTCCTCCGATGGACGGTGGCAGAGGGACTTTTGGACAGGCTTTTTCCTCATTGTCGTTCATGTGCATTCGTACATTACGGCCCTTTAGGTTACAGCTTACCCTCCAGGGTTTGCCATACTTCCACAGAAGGATTAAGAGGTTTGAGTGGGGAGGAATTGATGCAAAGCTACCACAGGAGGTAGGGTGGGGCCTGAGGGTCCACCTGGAGCCAGGATATGTGAAGCGCTTTTGAATTCAGTAATACAGCCATGACCTTAAGCTGCTGAAAAGTGTGGGGCTAATCTCAGGCCACTGACGTCTGTGGATGAGTTGGCTTGTCTCAGCTGAATTAACTAGAAAATAAAACAATGATGTCAATGATACTTAATGAATGAGTTAATATTCCACTAGCTGTTGGACCTAGGCTGCATTCAAGCTATAGAAGCTATAACAGCATTGTGAACACAGGTGTCTGTACCCTGAGCACTCCAAACAGAGCCTCCACAGCTGATCCTCCGCAAAGAAGAGTGGGATTGTTTCATCTTCCTGATGCTCTGGCCACTGGAACAGCATCACCGCTAGATGTGCAGCACTAGGGATCGCTCCGGTTCTGCCATCTGCTGTCTTTTCCCCTCCTGGCTTCACAAATGCAGAATAGTTCATCATCACATAAACCCCTTAGAAGCTTGCTTTACTGCGTGTTGCTATTCAAACATCAACAAATTTGTCCTTCCATCCATGCACTACAGTTTCATCAGCCCTTTGCCAGATTCTATCCTTTCCTGTGCCTCCACTGCTGCACTGGAGCAGCTTAAAGACCAGGCTGTAGGCCAAATCACCCAGCCACAGGACACGCTGCTGTAGTTCTCTTTCAGCGTAAGAGTGCAGATGACCAGACTGACAACCCACCTAACCCAGCATCCTGTCTTTAAGGGTGGCCTCCACCAGGTGCATAGGGGAAGAGCAGAAGAACACAGCAAGCATATAGAAATACTTGCTCCATATATTCTCCAGTACTCCAGTAAGCTGAAGTTCAAGACTTCCAGAGCTAAAGGTTTACTTGTCCCGAGAAGGACTCAATGGCTTTTTTCTTCCATCCAGTTCCTTTAGAACTTATGTAAACCCTTCTCAACCACAACACCCAGTGGCAGAGAAGTCTCCAGCTACCCTAGTAACCACATGTGGTACGAAGAATTACCAGAATTTGGTCATTTAAAGATTTCTGTTCATTGATGTTATTTCATACTCTTTCAGCCCTTGTGTTGGAACACAGCAAGCAGTTGATTAACCCCTATTCGCCTTCTCCACGACACTCAGATTTCTGTCCTCCCTCTCCATGCCACAATCCTCTTTTCCAGGCTGAATATCTTCCTCTATCTAGTCCTACAGAAGAGCTTTCACACATCTGATAATTCTGGTTAACTTCCTCTATACCCTTGTGAGTGGGCCATCCAGCTGGTATTCTTTGAAAAGAGATCTTGAATATTCCCTGTGCTTTCAGGTGGCACTGCACCTCTCTGCTACACGAGCAGAGCATGGCACACCATACAGCCTCCTTCTGCCTTTTCAGAGGCATCACATGGCCAGTGTCAGGCAGAGAAGAGAGACAGGAGTCCTCCCTACAAAGGTCCCCAAAATCACCTGTCTCTGGACAGATTAAACCTGCAGACAGCCTGACTTCATAGTGCATTGTGGATGACAGGTGCCAGATCTTAACAGTATTTGGGGTTTCCAGGATTAGACCCCTTGCCAGAAGTATGATGTAGGTATAGACACAAAGTCACAGAATCGCAGAAGTGTTTAATCAAAGGCACCTGGATGTCATCCTATGCACTTCCCTCTTGAAGCAGGACTTCTGTCAACACTCACTCGGGTCATCCATGGCTTTGTCCAGCCCTGGCTTCAAAACCTCCAACAATGGACATCGCCAAACCTCTCTGGACACCTGTTCCAGTGCTTCACTGCCTACCTGGTGAAATAGCTTTTCCTAACACTCACCCTGAACATCCACAGCCAAGCTTTGTGGCTGTTGCCTCTACCTAGATATCATTGCACACCACCAAAAAGAATTTTATTCCATCATCTTCGTAACTGTCCTTCAAGCAGCTGAAGGCTGCTGTTACGTCCCCACCCAGCCTCCACTCATGCAGTATGTGGCCCAGCTCCCATCCTGGCAGCACTTCACTGGGCCTTCTTCAGTTTGTCCACATCCACCTTGAACTAGAGCGGCATAAAACCAGATACAGTGTCCTCGTGGCAGCCTCACCAGTGCCAGGGAAAGGGGTACAACACCTTGCCTTGCTATGTTGGCCACATTTCTCCTAAAGTGGATCAGCATATAGTTTGCCTTCTTTGGAAGTTTGCATGATTCTGATCAAGTAATTGGTCCTAGTAAAAATTTTAGTAAAAGATTTTAGTAAAAGCTTTAGCAAAATACATAGCATTATTTTTTCAGGCATGACAATAGATTCGTAATCTCATGACAATCTAAACAGCATGTTGCACAGATCAGTATGGTCTTTTCCTTTATGAACTGTTTGTTTTCCTAACAGGAGCACAGCAACCTTCAGATGTCTAGGGAAACAAGATAGTCCCTGCCTCAAAAGAAGAAACTTAGGGAACAGGAGGTATTGCATGGGTACCGAAAGCAGATAGGCACACAGGAGTTGACAGTGAGATACTGAAGTTTTGGTATAAAAAGCAGCAGTTTCAACATCAGCTGCCTAGCCTTTATATTTTATTGCTGTCTTCTGTGTTTGATCAAAGTAACTGTGGCTATAAAGTTGTCATGAAGAAACTCCTTTGGGTTGCCAGCCTCACGTATGATGCATATGACGTAATTTTTCACAGAGGCTGATACCAAAAAGCATTAGCTTTAGAACAGGAAAATCAGTACCACAACAGAAAGTCTTACTGTGGTAAGTCAGTTTTAAAGAAGGAAAAGCCCAAACATCCAGGTGCTCAAGTCATTCTCTGGAGTTCCAGGAGGATTTCCTGGAACATCTCATGGGGATTTTCTAGCCAGGACACCTTCACTCACATGAGGCAAGAAAGCTGCTCTCACCTGAGAAGTTAGTTTTCAGTTCAGGGCTGCGTTCCTGAGAGTGTACCCAGAAACCTGTGCCAGTTACACGGGTCCACACTCTCTTTTTAACCAAGCTCACTGCTCACCCAGCAGAAACACATTACTTCAATTCCTGAAAATCTCATACAATTAAAACTTCTGTTGACACGACCCCTAGCAGTAAAGAAGTCTGGAGGTGAGAAGATAAAAATCTGTTCCAATTTTTATGTGAAATATTCATGAAAATTTTAATCTGGATGCATAATGTCACTGAAAAATCAAAAGTAGTGAATTTTTCACACAGCTAATTTTACAATATTTACAGTGTAAAAAGAGGAGACAATTATTCAGAGGATTAGTCTCATCCCTCACAGTGGCATTAGAGCTCAATTTCCTTAAAAAAAAAGGCTATATTCATAGGAATCTGAATAAATACAGGACCATAAACATGTTATTACATTTGCTGAAAAAGGGACAGAAGAAGAAGTCTCACTTGATCATATTTCCAACACAGAGTGTCTTATAAACTGCGAGGTGGGAAAAGGCAGACTCTATGAATTTCCTCTCTGCTAACCCAGTTTGCTTTTAGCAATTGTAGAAAATAAAATTACCAAAGAATAACTTTTTTTTTGAGACTGGTAACATAAACAGTCTCTCGCTCCAAATGAATTTGAAAAGCACAGCCACTGCATTCTCCTCTTTATGGACAGAAATCGTTCTGTGCCTGCTCTAGTCACAATTAAAGATCCCAGTAGCCCTAGCAACTGGACCCCTGAATGTCCAAGACAGGCCATATAAAGGTCTGAGAAACATCCCAAAAGCCCGGAGCAAACAGAGTTTAATAAGGAAGCATTCTTCTTCACTCCTTGACTACCATCTTCTTGTTGCTGAGGAAAGAGGCAAGTCTGCTAACTCCCAATATGATATCTCTGTACATTAACTAGTTAGAACGAAGGCTAAATTCAAAACTAAATCACTTCTGTAGAAATTCAGTACCTAATTCACTGTAATATTAGGCCCCTGGCTCCTATTCTCTTCAGTTCATAAATGCAGATTGGCTAGAGGGACTGCAAAACACAAAGCAATAACATAAAATAAACTATTAAAGCAAAGGACACCATGTTCCTTTGATTCTCACACACACCCACACACACACGCCCACACATACACAAAAGCTCCTCAGGAATAAGAATTCTGAAATGTGAAAAGTCCAGTATACAACAAGGCTGTAAAATCGACTTATTACTTTTTTATATACATGTCCTGTGTCATTAAGCAGCTTTCCTAGAAAAAAGGCCATGACATCTACGTGCCTTTTTTTGCTGCTGGAGAGGCAATTGCTTTTTCAATAGAAGTCATTTCAAGCTACTTGCTATACACTGAGTGACACACTGGACAAGTAATTTTGTGTTCCCACAACAGCAAATTAGAAACGCAGCAGAGCAACAGAGTAACCACAAGACAATCCTGCTCTCCCCTTCAAATTATTGCATAGAAAGCACTAAAAAACAATACAATGTCCAGCTATTGATTTGATGGTGGAACGTATTTCACCCCAAATTCCTTTGCAATGTTTCATGTCTACATTGTTTATAAAAGGATCGCAAATGTCTAGCAACTTAGCAACAAAGTTATTAAGATTTGATTCTACAGTGACTCCTTTAAAAAATTAGACTGTTTTTCCATTTGGAAAGAATTTCTTGCTTATGTCAGAGGCCTGGCTTGCCCTTCAAACTAGACCTCCATTCAGGCATCCAAATTCAGTTGTGAGTCCCATCCACCAAACCATCAGCTCAGGATGGTAAAGTTACTCACGAATAGCACTTGTCTCCTCATAGCATGTTCCAGTGATACCATGACCATGTAAATTGTCTGCACCAGCAAAAGATGTCTTCCACTAGTACCACAACTCTTCCAATTTTTCTTTTTTTATTTTTTTAAATATAAACTCAGCTGTCTAGAAGCCACAATGACTGTATCCTCACCTTCCTCTTTAAAGCATCTGGTGTTCTTGGACAACTCTCCTGCTAGCCCACCTTTGCACGCATGTGGCTATGTTTCCATGTGGAGCTCATGCTGCAGATCTAACTTGACATCAAGCCACTGCTGCTCTCTCCAAAAAGAAGAGTTGACTCATCTGATCTGCAAAGAGAGAGGGCAGATAATCCCAGCTACTTCATTCACGCAAGAATAAAGACCCATATTTGTACACAGGGAAGCAAAACAAAGTTTTCCGGACCTGGAGAGCTTGAACAGTTCTGAACAGTAGAGGAAGGACTGCAGTGCTCCTGCGGAAAGGCAGAGGATGAAAGTGGTAAGAAAGTCTGGAGCTGCCACCTCCATACTGGGTACTACAGTGCAGAACTCTGTTCAGAATTGAGCTCAGATTGCACCATCCCCCACATTTCATAGCAGACGCTTTACAGCACTAAGAGAAAGACTGCTGAGGAAGCCCAACTAGCATCAGTCTATTCAAAAGCATGCAGCCTCTCCCAAGGATTCTCCAACACCCGGCTAAAACTGATTCAGCCTGCTGAGGAAAGGAAAAGGAGTTAAAGTAGGTTTATTATTGTGTACTCTAGTTTACTTTCCCTCCTCGTCCATGTCCTCTTTCCCAAAAGAGCCAAGCACATTCGGACAGAAACATGACAGATCCTTTTGAAGAAGCCAGTTTATTTTCACAATATGCATTGACAGTCATAAGTGCACAAAACTGAAAACAAAATGTTAATATCAAAAGCATGCAAAAAACACTTCCAAATGCACGATTTTACAGAACAGGCGAACAGAACTTCTTACAGAATAAATCAAAGCAATGAAAACAGAAAAACGAACATGCTGAAAACGATACTTTGGTACTTAGATAAAACACATACAAAATTTAGAGCAAGATTTGCGAGCAATTCACTGACTGGTTGTTCAGATTCCATGACTTTTCGTAAGTATAATGACAAATATGTAAGGCAAGCATCCAGATGCAGTAGGTCAACTTTCCCATCTGCAAATCCAAGTCCAAAACAAATTACCTGCCTTCTGTGCTTGGACTCAAAATTAGAAATAAGTAGAGCCGGTTCACTTTTGGCTCAGGGGATTGGCTTTGAATTGGCTTGCTGAGCTGGAAAGCAGAAATAAGCTTTCTGTTTGTAGAATATAATCTTAAATTTGGCACTTGTTCTCCCTGCAGTCCTCTGGCACAAGGGCATCTATTCAGACCACCTACTTTAGTTGCTTAACACAAGTGCTGAACATCTCAAAACCGGATGCCTGGCCACAGCAGGCTACAATAATAAAATAAATCAGAGTACTCAGCTTAGGGGTACTTAGCCTGTGGAAAGAGCCAGGCCTGAAAGAAGGCCCCTGAAGAATGACTCAAAGCACTAAAGAAGATGCGAGCTTCCACCTGCTGCCTGAAAGCCCCTAAACAATGAAGAAGTAATCCTGAAAGTTTCCTTGGGAATGCTAGCGCATAGCTGAATAGACAGTAGTTCATAGGAGAGGAGAAGGTGGGCTCCCAGGAGGTGCTCCTCCGAAAGTTTTGCATTAAATGTTTGTGTCTGTATGAATTTGGAACAATGAGGCTTTTCCTGTGGGTGCCACATTGCCGAGGTGCTTCATCCTCGTGCTTGCTTGGGATGAGCAAGACCTGCTGCCTTCCAGCCCCAAACCCGGAGTCAACATGGAGCTGAGCCTGTCACCCTCTTTTCCCAGGGACACACTGTTTGCTACCTTCTTAGAGGTCATCTAGCATAGCTCGTCTTTGCTCATTCTCACATACGAAGGCAGCACAGAAGATACAGTTCCCTGAGCAATTTATTTGTTGAGTAGCCCATATTCCAGCCTCCAGCTGCAAACTAAGAGCTGATGCACTGCTGGCAACACAGTGAAACTTTGCTTTCATATATACCATAAGATATATATTTGTGTATATATACACACACCCAATAAAATATTAATATACATATGCTACATATTTATACAATCTATAATATGTAGATTAAACATTATGTCATACATGTTACAAACAACTGCATTTATTGTAAATAGTTATAATAGTATAAGTAACATATATGAACTAAACTCTTATTCATTCAGAAAAATTATAATTCAAAGCTTTTTCAGTCTTTCTGGGCTGAATTCTTTAAAGCACCTGCCACTGCAAGAAAACCTTTAATCCCAGAATGGCACGAACAAATTTAATAAAGGGGTTTAACAAAATGTAGTGTTGCAGTGAAAATCTCATCAGGAGCTGGAATGATGTAAGGCAATCAGCTAAACTGAACCTCTGCTTCCTCTGCTTCCATTTTTGAGCATGAATAAATGTAGCATGAACGTAGAACAAACACAACTCTTGCAGCATCTCCAATTCTGTCCCCCTGATTTCTGATTAAATTGTCTCATTTCATGACTTCGTTTTCCCAGTATCGCTATTCTAAATCAGTACAGCATACAGCCATTGTACATTAAAAAAATGTAAAATGTACAAATAAATTCTATTCATAGTTACAGCAAGTCACATTAAAGCTAAGCTGGTCTGCCAAACAATAGCCTGTAAAAATATCAGGGTGAATCTACTCTGTAAGTATAGGCAAATATAGAACAATTTAACTGGAATCAGTGGATACTCTGAGCTTATATCATCACAAGAAAGTACAGAATGTGGATTACCACCTAATACTATTAAGAAAGGTTTAGCAGTATTTTGCCCATTTGATGAAGTCAAAAACATTTTTCAGGTCGTCGTCAGCATGCCAGAAAAAGAAGACCATGTGACCCACAGCCCTTTTCTTCAAGAGCAACAGTATACAAAATGTGACCTTATATCCTCTGATCTGTGTCAGTCCTCTTGTATTCGCCACAATGGTCTTCCCACTGTATCTTTTGTAGAACCCGTCTTCTTCGAGTTTCTGTTTTCCTGTGAAGCATTTTCATCCCTCACTAAGTTAGGTGCTTTTTTCAGCAAAAAAATCATAACATCTGGGCCGACATCACAAAGTGGTTTGTGAGATTTGTTTTGGCCACACGTTATTTTTTCTCCCAAGATGGCACCTGATTGGCCTTAGCTTTATCAGCAAGTAAAAAAAAACCAAATGTCCAGATGCCATAAATGTCTGGTTGTCAAGTACAGACATCCTGCAGAACTGGCCATAATTTGTGGACTCAATGTCTTTTAGGAACCATAAATAAAACTCACTGGATCAAGGGCAATAACCAGAGGTCAAAAAGAAAAATCTGGAGGATACAAAATTCAGCTGTGCACCTGCTTAGCAGTGCAAGTTGTTTTAGCCTCAAAAACTAGCAAGTGTACTGTAGAGAGAAGGCTACCACTACAGCTACAAAATCATGCAGTTCAAATCACAGAGCTCATAAGAAGAGAAATTTACTTTTGAACATTTAGTCACAGATGTAAGATGATTAGCATTTTCTGTTCATTCCTGCATCATTTGCATGGTACCGCTGGCATCCAAAGCAGAACACAATGGCGGAGCTGAGGTAAGATGAGGAACTGGTCATTACGCAGAGTCAGTTGAAATGCATGGCTCATACTCCAAGACGTAAAATACAGTAGGCCATGTTCTGCCTGTAGATTTTGATCTTGCTTATTTGCCTCTTCTGCCATGCCCAGCTGAGGCACGCATCACCCTGTCGCTGGGGATCACCTCCTCGTTGACACACACTTTGCGCCAAGACATGTACACCTCAGTGTGAGTACTCCGTGTCTATGATTTCTGCTTGCTCATGAGTCACCACCACATCCTCCAAGTCCTCCACCTCATGGCTGCCTTTCCTCATCCCAGCTTTTAGTGGGTTTATTATACAAAAACTTCGCCCAGGCTAAAATTAATCTTCAATACTACAGAGACCTGAAATTTGATTGTTGTGGGAATTGCTCTGGCTTTGCAGCATTTAAATTCTCAGCCACAATCCCATGTTAACGTAGAAGTTATTGTGTCTTGAATGGGTTTATGCCTTCCCAGAAGAATGTTAGATCAGAGCTTAACAGTTCTGTATCGCCCAGCTTCTTGTCGCATGCTTTTTTTTTTTCAAAATTAAATCCAGCTTTACCTAGTACATACTAATGAGTCCAAGCCTCTTCTGTTTACATGTTGGGAGTCTCCTAAGGCTCATGATACAGGTTGGAAAATCTACTGTGTATTCTGTTTAAAAGAAAAAAATGAAAAAAGCAGAGCTGAAAATTAAGTCCTTAAGTAAAAAGACCAACCTAAGAAAATTCCCCAGCTCTCCAATTAAGAGCTTGCTTATTCAGGCCTCATACATTGCCAGCAGACTACACACTGATAAAACCAATTTTGGATTATTTAGACTTGAGCAAAAATTCTGAGTTTAGGGAGTCAGCATGAAAATCATTGGCATAATGACAAGCTCCAGCAATAAGAAAATTCAATTACATCATTACACAGAAACACAAGCACTGATGGAATTTCCACAGCTTTAATGAGGCCAGTATGGAGTTCATGACCCTCTATGAAAAGTGTGTTTAACGATGATGGGCTGGGCCATCGAGTGCCATTATTTATTTTTTAAAGTCCTAAAAGGGAGCTTGTCTTGCACTCTGGATGAGTCTAATCAGCAATATAAAATGATAGCCTAAATAAAAGACATGTCTCTGCCTCTTTCAGCCTCCCCCTTTACTAGCACCAGAGAAGAAAAAGAAAATATGAGTTTTGCAGCATTCTCATAAACTGAGAACTAGGTGACCAGTGGTGAATGAAGTGCAGCGTTCAGCTCCATCCACAGGTTATGGCAATGCTTTAAGGGACGTAGAAGCAGGATTATTCTCCTATTTCAACAATCACTAAGGAAGTTATCAAAGTAGAAGGAGAAGAGCTGAACTGGGGTTAGGGTGTACAAGAGAAAGAGCCATGCATATGGGAAAAGAAACATGGCAGGAAGCTTCTGAGTTTAGAAGTAACGCATGACCAAATAAATCCAACATATAACTGATGATGCATTTAATGGAGAACAGCTGAAAATCAGAAGGGCTATGCCTATACTTGTAAATCAAACAGCACCAAGCCACATCTCAGGCTCAACACTGCCAGGCTCCATTCTTTACACCATTAAATTGTTAGTGATCCCTGGTAAAATTTAGGACCATTTCAGCTAACACTACCCAAAAATTTCCAGTTACGGTTCAAAACTTAGCAGGGAGAGGCAGCTGGCATGCAGCAGCTTGTATCAGAGAGGAGGATGGTTTAGCAGTGTGGATGTAGGGAGTCCCAGGTCATTCAGTAACAGCACTCCCAGGCAGTTTCAGTGAATTGATGTAGATACAGCTAGAAGGGCCCTCTCTGGTGCTCCAGTCATAGGAGTTGTACCTGGCCTCATTTCTGCTCATGAAGGGAGAGAGCAGGAGGGGATGAATTTCTGCCCCAAGTCACTGTTTGAGAGTGCAGGATATTGGCATTTCTTGCAATGCCCAAATTGCTGAGTTCTGGGAGTATGGTCAGAGCTTTTACAAGAAATTAAATCAAATGCAGAAGAAACCTCAACCAAATGTGTCAAGAGATTATTTGCATGGTCTTTTTTATTTCATTTGGTTTACTCGAATTTCACATCAGCTCTTGAGAACACAAAGTACTTTTGACTCCATATGAAGTCCTCAAGACAAAATGTTATTAAGACAAATTTGAACTCTCTCTCCAGGGAGTAGACAAAATCAAATCCAACACCAAGAACGAGAATCACTTACTTCAGTACTCATATGAGAAGTAAAACACTATTAAAATAAAGGCACAGCAGGTAAACACAGCTCCTCATATTCTCTCTCAAACTGCATTTTTAGAGAAGTATTTTATTAAGGTTAATGCTGTTCTTAAAGTTGTTGTGGAAAGCTTGGGAGAAAATAATCCTTGGCTTTCAAAAAATTGTGCTTTGCAGCCTTCAGAGGATCTTTTTTGATTTTTGAACTTTTAGTGTCTCCACCTACCTCTCTTCCACATGCAGTCAGGACCACTGGTTCAGTATTTATTGAACAGGTGCACATTACTCTGCCACATAAATACTGTTCTATTGACATTTCCAATGCTAAATAAGCTTTTCTTTCACTGTCTAAAATTCACCATGTAATAGTCAGTGTTTGTACAAAGGTGCTAAATAAAGAGAAGGAGAAAAAAAGAGAGGGAGAACAGTGCTTCAGGCAGTTTCCGATCATCTTCTTCTTACTGTAACTATCATCACAAACCATAGCAAAAATGATCCCGAGGAAAAAAATTTATCTACCATGATAAACCAATAAAGATCTCATTCTGATTTTTCTGATATTCATCAGTATTAGTAAGAAGAAAGTCAGATCCTCAGTATTTTACACCCTTCTCATAGTGTAAATGACAACACAAGACTCAAAATGTGGGGACTGATGCATCTGGGGACATTAACCTTATTCTCTCTCAGACCTGGTCTTGCCTTTTTTCAATGTTCCCACTTCAAGGTAGGCACTCATGTGCTGTTTTCATCAGCATCTCTGTTCTCAGGTGCCTCCTTGCTGCAGGGGACAGTCTGCAGTCAAGACAGTCTGCTCAGGAGTATCTTTTATATTGTGCTGACCATGGCCTCTCCTCCCTTTTTAAAGAGCAGAGAGAGACATCTGTGGAATAAGCCTGATTTTCTGAGGCACTAGAAGTTATTACTAAGAGAAGCAAGACAAGAACACAGAAAAAAGTAGGATAGGTCCAGGAGGGGACATTGGAGAAAAACAAGCCCTGAGTTGCTGTGCTTTTTATAGATGTAGAGGGATTGCCATTTAAATGTTGATGTTTGCCAAAGTAAATAAAATATTTATTAAGGAAATTGCCTGCTTGGGTGGAAAACTGGAGCTTTTCAGAAGAGATGATGTGCTTACCTGGAGCAAAGAGATTTTTTTTTTTAAATTATCACCCATTATAAACAAAAGTTAAAACCAGACCTTGACACAGCATAGTCAGACCAATTACTCTGCACTGCAACCTTTGGAAATATCCCAGGTCTTCCAAAAATTTGATATCTAATGTAGCTCAGCTTCCCGCTTGCATATCTAAATGAGCAACAGCCACTGCCATAGGTAACAGCAGTAAAACAGGTTGTGTTGCAGAATATTCTGATGGGGGTGATTTCTGCTTCTTTTTACTGCTCTGCAGCAGATTATCTCGCAAGCGTTTGCTGCAGTGCCTGATTATACCTGACTGAAATATAAAAAAAACCAGTATGTTCTTGCCAGGAACCACTATCATCTAAAAAATTCTAATTGCTGTGGGTTTTTTTATCCACAGAAAGGAATCATGCCATTTTAGTTTGAATGCCATTACTGAAAAAAAACCCACCTCTGTGAGAGAAATTCCCAGTGTTTGTTGGCTTTGAAACAGCCAGACTTTATCAATTCTGCCCCAGCTCTGCTGCAGACAAACTCTTAGAAACTAGAACGCAGAATACAGAGAAAATCAAACAACAATTGCATAAATGTCTTTTTCCTGTTACCCAGACTGGAAGCTGTTGCCACAGATATTTTGTGAAACTTTTCCCCCAGCTAGTTAGGTGCAGAATTACCTTGGGGTTTTTGTCTGTTTAGGAGAGTCCCTGAATTTGACAAAGGAATGCACACTGATGTACTTCTTAGAAAAAGTTCAGGTCAAGGGTATTGAAACGTTAGGTATATATCACACGGTTTTCAAACACTTGAACAGTAGGTTAAATGTAATTAGGCTTTGGAAAAGAATGAATTTCCTACAGCTGTTCTTCTCTGATATCATTATTTCTTGTAGTTTCCAGCTCAGCTGATTTGTTATGTTATGGAGCAAGATCGTGAAAGCTCTGTTGTTCATGGTCAAGGAAAACAGCTGTGAACAGCTGGCACATTTTATTACCATTCTTATTGCAGGGTCATACAATAATTTGTGTGAATTACCGTTATAGCTGAAAGTTTTCTCTTGACAATGTGAGTTGACAGATGTTTTGCCTTTGACCTATAATAGCCTACATAAGGACTGGACACTTTTGTCACATCTTGAAAAGTATAAAGAGATAGTGCTGAGATGACCAATTTAAAGAAATTCAACCACTGCAGAAGTTCAGTTGTCAAAATGTGTAATAACAAAAGATTTTATGAAAACTAGAATGCTATAGTTATAGCAACAGCATTAAGTATCTGACAACTATATTTCGAAAGTTATCTAACATTTATGTCAGGGTCTCACGCGTCTTTTCTTGCATTAGCTGGCCTACCTTCCTGCTTCCACCTCCTTTATGAATACAGTTGCCTTTACTTAGCCCTATGCTCCTGCCCTTCCAAGTTGTGGGCTCTCTCCCAGGCCTCTTAAGTGTAGCAACTATTACCTCTTTTTTCCCAAATAAATCCTTGAAGCCCAAGCCACCCCAGCCCTGTCCATCACAGCTCTCTGCATCCCAGTCAGGACCGCAGCCTCCAAGAGTTCCTGACACTTTGCATCCCCTAGACCTTGACATCTTCTCACTTGTTAGCCAGCTCCCTCCACATTTATCCAGATCACCCCAAGATCATTCTTTTCCAGGTATCACTGGGTCTTATCCCTTCCTGCTTCCAGCTACACCAACATCCTTCAACAGAACCGTGCGCCCCGGCCACCACCACCCTACACGTGCGCTGCCCCTCACAGCCCCTGCCTTCCCCTTGCACCGCTGGGGTTGTCCACTCTCACCTGACTCAAACGACTTAAATAAAAGTGTCATTCACAATGATTTTAAAATGCTTTATAATTTAATATACTTTATATTATTATCTTACAAACTCTGTCATCAAAATTCCTGAAGCAGTAGAGAGAGAAAATATTAAGAGAAAAACTCCTGGCTGTGCACCAGCATAGCCCAGCTAGTATTGTGCTCCTTCTGTTTTTCTTGTTTAATGAAGGTTGACGGAATGTAGCCTGGTTGTATACACATGAAAACTGTATCTTATTAATTGATAACCCTTATAAATGTGTCAAAGACTATAACTTTTAGTAATGTGCTAAGGAAAGACTTCTATAATCATTACAAGATAATGAAGACATTGTAATCTCTGTTAAATCTTCTAGGAAAATCAGATGAGGCAAAATTAACTCAAAAATTAGAAGGTTATGACTCTTGAGAGTTTGAAAAATGTAATGTCGTACGAGCAATGTCCAGACAATCTAACAAAATGAAATTTGAATAGTATTTGCACACCAAGAAAAGGCAGAGAGCTCTACTTCAAAATGAAAAATAGCAAATTACAGATTTCCATGAGTTCTAGAGCAATGAGAATAGTAACAAGATACTTGAGAGGAAAGGAATAAAAGTGGAAGAAATTAATTTCTTAGATCCTTATGATACAAAGCTTTGCATGCAGTTTTTCTGGTTGTACCAGCATGTTTCTGGGATGTGCATATTTTTTCTTTTTTCTTTTGGTTCCTCCATCACAAGTATTTTGATTGTTTACTTTCTATGAATTCCTGAATGACATTGTCTGATGTTTAAGGGACTCTGTGAATATGTTAGGCATGCTGTACAGCACTTTTTCACCTAGAAAGGCATGACACTATAAAGACTCTGGGAAGAATGGTAAGAACGTGCCTACAGGGGAGTTGGGGCAGCACCCTAGAGCTCTTCTGCCTTTGAAACTCACCTTTGGGAATGCCAGCTCCTGAGTGCAGGAGGTGCTCTAGCAGAAGCGCTGTCTCACTTGGAACGACTTCACACAAGACATGAGTTTCCCTCAGCCACTTTCACATCCCACTGTTTCCAGAAAGAATGGTGGGGGTCCCTTTGAAAGCAGGAAAAAGGTTGATGACCAGGGAAAGGTAGTAACCCTACACATTATCATTGTTCAGCACAGTGTGTGTTGTTCACCACACAACCATTGCTACCCCTTCTTCCCTGCTGCTGCATCTGTCCTTGGTAATAGCGTGAAAGTGCACTGAACAGGCAGTCTTTCTTCTAGCCGACAGTGATCAGAGGCACCCTTAGGCTACACAGCCCCTGAAACTCTTGTATTACAAAGTTAATGAAAGTATGTAGTGCAGACTGTGTTCTATGAACAACCCAAAGGGCTGGCAGTAGGCTGACGCATCAAAAATTATTTATGTCCAAGCAAGCAACAGCACCTGGTAGAACAAATGGCTCTGAGGATCACCCCGCGCTCAGATAATCCAGACCTTGGCACACACCACAGACCGCAGTGCCTCACACATCAGTACTCACCGTGCCCTACTGCTGTCCTACAGACATGCTGCCACTCTGCTGCCTTCTCCTCCTCTAGTGCTCACACTTGCAAATAAACAGGGCCTCTCCTTTTGCTGTCTGCTGCCTAATCCTCAGTGTTGCCTCACCCGTACACCTTCTGAAGCACTGAGAGTGTTTCCACTGAGGTAAATGGTATGAGGTCAGAGTGCAATTCCTCCAGCCCACTTCAAGGTGTCTCCCCATCTCCAGGCCACCCTCAGGAAAGGAGTCAGCATGCAGTCCACAGACTGGCTGAACTCTTCTAGTCGTTAAATTTTTGTCATCCTCTTTTCACATGGAAATTTCATGGGACAAAATGTTCATTATCACACTGGCCAGCTGCTTTCCTAAACCTAAATTTCAAGAGAGAAGTAACCAAGCAGAAGATTATGAAGAGCAGGCCTGATCATCTGAGAAAGCTGATAAAAGTTGTAACTGGCCCAGAGTACTTTTGTCTAAGTAGAGAAGCAGAGGTGAGTCCAGAAGAGGAGGCAGAAAGCTAGTTACACGCCAGAGCAGAGACCCTGTAAGGAGAGGAGATATCATTGCTGCAGGAGGAGGATTCTGCACTCCAAGCCCAACAACAGTTCCAGAGCAAGGAGAAAACTGGAGTACAGGTATATGTGAAGACACTCTGATTTTGATTGCTTGT
>Ga0065711_1003520_pt1 | contig 27573 bp, 15 predicted proteins | sample Hoacrofraction12_FD_59098 | JGI IMG/M metagenome (GOLD analysis project Ga0065711, IMG submission 59098) | Hoatzin crop microbial communities from Cojedes, Venezuela - Epithelial fraction 12 v2 (version 2) | ecosystem: Host-associated > Birds > Digestive system > Esophagus > Crop | place...
TGCAGCCTGCTCTGGGTGACCCTGCTTTGGCAGGGGGTTGGACTAGATGACCCACAGAGGTCCCTTCCAACCCCTACCATTCTGTGATTCTGGGAAGCCAGCGAGCTGAGGGCTTTCCTAGGCCACTGCTTCTGGAAGATTTCCAAAAGAGATGCAGACTCCCAGTGCCTGACAACACAGCACCCATGGTAGGCACGAGGATGGAAGCAGGGGAAGTCACGAGCTGGATACCCCTGCAGTAATCAGCTTGCCCTGGAGTGAGAAGGTTCCTTCTTGCTGCTGCAGCACAAGGCGCTTCCCAGGGTTGTTACAGAGCCCTCACATGGCTCCTCGGGTGACAACTGTGATTACATGTGGTGGCTGCACCCCCCATCAGATGGGAGCAACAAGCTTGCAGCGGCCATGCATTAATATTTGAGGAAAAGCTGTAAGTGAAGAGAAATGAAGGGATGGAGGGAGAATATGACCTTTAAAAGATTAAAGAGAGTATCACATTGCCTCGATCAGCGTCTGCTGAGACAAAGCCCATTCCTTTTCAGATATCTCTCTTTCCTTCTTTTACAGTAAAACACCGAAGCTGACCATTTAATGAGTAATACTGGGTGCGAAACCAGGATATTAATTCTGAGCAATAAACTCTAATGCGAAACCCTGCCTAGAAGCACTATAAACACAATTCTCATCTAACCTTTCCCTACAAACTTCTGGCTACAGTGGGGAGTGAATATTACGATATTAGCCTAATGCCAGTCTAAATGTTTTCTTGATAAGAGTGCTGCACACAGAACTTCTTCCCAGATATCAGCTTTTATTATGAGGCTAAAATAGCGAGCCAGATGTAAGGAACAGACCTGCAAAATGCCCTTCTTGAGACTACAACCAGAAGTGAATTTTGTATTCATATCCATTCTTGTTGCCTTCTAAGTCAGAAGAAAAGGGGTGGGGGACCTTTTTTGCACCATGTATTTCTTTTAGTTCAGTCTTTCTCTGGAAATTAGGTTTTGAAATTTTTCTGATTGATTTTGTTTATAATACGACCGTGATAAGGCATTCTGTCCTATCAGATGTTTTACATCGATTGACATTTTAAATGAGAAGTGACGAATTTACACTGTAAATTTGAGTGGTATGTGCCAACTGCTAGGGAATGAATTTCATTCACCATTAAATCAGTCTGCTTCTAGTGTTCAGGAAGGCAGGGCACACAGAGTGTTACTGTCTGCAAACAAGCATGTTTCGGGCTCCCGTTATCATTAAACCACTCCCAAGCTGGGCTTGCAGTTGTCGTAGGCATTTTGCAGCACAGTGACTTCAAAGCCACACACAACCGGATGTCCCTTAGCACCAAAGTGGACCATAACCTTGACAGACAGTGAGAAGAGTTCACGTCTAGGGACTACTCAATTCTGTAAAAAAAAAAACCAACCTAATATTCTTCTTAATTTGCATTTCTATTTTCACATATTTGTGCACTTCCTTATTTGGTTTCTAACTCTTAATTAATTTGTTTATTTTTACTGCCAGTCTCTGTTCTTTCTTCCTTCTCATACTCAAAAGACAGCAACCTGGATCCAAGTCCCACGCACGAGCAGCCACTTTCCCTAGAAGCACCAATGACACTGGCCTGCAGACTCGTGGTGAAGACAGAAAATGTTCCTTGCAACTGCTTTTCCTTGTCACCAGCTGCCTGGGGGACAACATCCTAAGGGGCTGCTTGTTAAGAGAAGTGCCCTGTCTCCACAACTTCTATCCTGCCTACCTTTTTTCTTTTACTGTCCACCAAAATGCCTGCTTCTCATGCATACCTTGAGTCTGTCTGTAGTGCCCTTTCATGAAACTTTCAAAGATGTACCTCTCAGCTTTCCCACGGACCATCTCTAACGTTTGGAGTGAACTCCCCATCAAGGGCTTGTCAAAGTGAATTAGCTGAGACAGAGCACATCACCAACACGGCATAATATTCTGAGGACTCAGGCTACCTAATTTACAGCTGGCTTTTTCTATCATATAGGGTACACAGATCCTCAGGAACCTGCGAAAGCACCACCACTAACTCATTTATCTCTCTTTTTGTTTAAATACTTCTGTGTTGTACTTAGGTCATAAAGTTCTCTGGGGCAGGAACTAGGATTGTCTGCTCTATGGTGCTCCCAGGTAACATAATGAGGCAGACAGTAATTTAACTATGAGCACGTGTGTAGAAGGTAGATCCAACTAGTTATAAGCTGCGTAGTTCCTTACCCATCTGATCATATTTTATCATCACACTGCTGTAAATCCATATTTTAACTCCAAGTCTATTTAAAGTCAGAAAGTGTTATTTTGAGATGTGAAGCTGTCCAAATTTTGGACCCAAGGAATAATTAGGCAGCTTTCCTTACTTGCCAGGTCAGATGGTCTTCTGTATCATGTCTTAAAATGTCTTAATTTTATTTATACAAATATGCTTGGCCAACTCAGTCTCCCATTTGAGTAGTTAAGAGGGATTAATTGAAATTTGCATCTATGGGAAATGCAGCCTACAGAGACTTTTGAGGTCCAAATACTGAAGCCACTTAATATACTGTTCTATTATTACTTCTATGGTTTTAGCAGTTATTATGATAGACACTACAGAAGAAATCTGGTAGGGATGTGCACACCAGGGAGACTGAAATTTGAATGTTTTGCAAGGAGTCTAGAAGCAAGCACAAAAAATAAGAGATGTATTCTTTTTCAGGGGTAAAGACATACAAAAGCAAAGAAAAACTCCAAGCTTTCACCTTCATGCACCTAACCAGAGATTTGACATTACAATTTTAGTACATTTACCTTTCGATAAATCAAGTACGATTCCACAGAAGTGACAGCCTGCTGTAGGTGACCCTGCTTCGGCAGGAGGGTTGGACTAGATGACCCACAGAGGTCCCTTCCAGCCCCTACCATTCTGTGATTCTGTGATTAGCTTTTTTAGGCTGAATTCACCCCAGGCTTCTTCTATAGTCTTGTATAGTCTGTGACTAAACAAGTGTATTCAGTAGAAAGACTGGGAAAATAATGAAGATGGTAGTCATTTTTTTACGCGTTACACACAGACACAACCTCTCCTGTATATAATCTTAGATATGCTATTTTGGAGCTTCAAAGGAGAAACAACTTTTAAAAAGCAGCTGAAAAAATGATCTATCCGTGCACTTCTCACCACAGCAGGAAGCGGAGAGCAGAGGCAGCAAAGCCAACCGCAAGCGCGTGCCTAATGGCTCAGCAGAAGCATCCTCCCACGCCTGGGAGATCTCCACACGCAGAGCTATTCGCTGCCCTTTGAACACACACTCGGTGTTTCCCCAACTAATTATGAAGCTGGCATATGGTACATTTACCAAGAAAGAAAAAGACAGATTTTTTAAAAGCACTGTCACGACCGTTATATGGCAGAGAAAAAGTTAGCCACTATTACAGGGCCTGACCCAACATTTATTTGAAACAACGCAAAGATTTTCACTGACTACGCAGTGGACTTTGGATCTGATCCACAGCAAAGGGAGAATCTTGCTGAGATTCCTGGTCTCACAAAGCGCCAGAGACTACTACAGCACCACCAATGCCTGGCTAAACAGAAACTGCTCTTACAAACAAAGCCTGTATGGCATAATAGGGAGGAAAGCAAAAGGTTCCCATGGAGTTCAAGAGGCGTCTGAAAATTACTGACACGAATCTTACAGAATGTTAATGAACCTGTGTTATTCAGTAAGGAACTGTAGCTGTACTGCAAAATTCTATTGATCAAAATTACTGAACGTGACTTACAGGCATTCTCTGGTAAATGCTATGATGGTTTTCCCCAAAATTATGACACTATCAGACAATACGTAACGTCGTGTTAAATCTTGTCTGAGTAGTCCCGAGACTTCTGGTTACAGCACGGCGCTTACAGTCCCAGTAAGGGTTCAGTTTGGGATCATGGCTGGAGACGTGTCTGTTTGCCAGCTAGGCTGTAGTCTCCTGCAAGCTCCCCAGCTAGACCCCTAACAACAGTTCTCCTCAGACAGGGAAGCTCTGCAGAAACCCCAAGGTTGAGGTCAGTCTGAGTTTTCCCCATCTCCCACCTCCCAACTCAAGACTGCGTTTCCACCCACCCTGCAGGTCTCCAGTGTGGGAAATCAGTGAGGATAAATCAACAACTCCCTGTCTTGACTTCCTTCCTCCATGTCCCTCCTCTTGCTCCTGGACTCTGGCAGCCCTCGGCAGAGACAGCGACATGGAAGCAGACAAGGTGCCCGCAGCATGGTGGCATTGCTCTGCACAGTCGGACAAAGCTCTGGAGGTACCTTAGTGCCATGCGGGAGAGGCAGTAGGGGTGGTTCTAGTTAGGAAGGATGGTGAAGATGAGACAGCTTGAGCTCATTCAGGACAACAGAAACCAACAATAAATATCAGAGTGAACACAGCTGAAAATGAGACCATTAGTGCATCTGAGGCTGTTATGCAGAGACATTTAGCTTAACAAGCTTCCTGTCTGGGTACAAACTTCCACATTGTCCTGGGTTCAGCTGGGATAGAGTTAATTTTCACAAGCAGCAAGTTGGGCTGGCCCAAACCAGCCAACAAAATGAGATATTCTATACCAGGTGAAGCCATGCTGAGCATTGAAGTGGGGAGCTGGCTGAAGGAGGGGGATTTGCTACTCAGGAGCAAGCTGAGCATCAGGTAGTGAGAACAACATATGCTGTATATTCTTTTTATCAGTATTACTGATTGTTATTTTCTTCTCCCTTTGCGATTCTGTTGTACTGTTCTCATCCCAACTCATGGGTTTTGCCTTTTTTCCTTCTGATTCTCCTCCCCATCCCACCGGGGAGTGGGAAGGACTGAGAGAGTAACTGCGTGGTTCTTTGCTGCCAATTGAGGCTAAACCATAACGCACGTATTATTCTGAAAACGTATTACCAAAGTGATGCAGCTCCTTTTTCCTCGTTTTAATTACTACAGATCAAGCCCTCAGCTATAAAATACATACTCTACCAGGAACCTCCACTGCAACCCCAGTTTCCATTAACTCTCAAACTGTAAGCCACACGTTTCTTTTTCACTCTTGCAGCTATCAAAATGACGCAAAGCCCCGCTTTCAAATAGGTGTGCAGCTCCTGCTCTAAGCAGCAACATTTCTCTGAGCAGCTTTAGGCTCTGTTGTAAGCACACACAACCAAGCGCGAAAAAAAGCTACCACAAAACCAAAGGATGATGGAAGCAAGTGTCAAGCTACCTGGGACAGTGTGGGCAGCAAAAGCTGTGGGCGGGTGCCAGCACCGGCCCCATCCTGTGCGAGCAGAGCAGCCATCGAGCACAGACCTCATGTATTCCCCAGGGCTGCTGGTACACGCAGCGTGCTCGCTGCGATCTCTCCTTCAGTTTTTCTGTGCAGAGATGCTTTCTTCCTGGAGTCAAAAGAACCCCAAGAGTGTTTTGGATGAGCACAGAACATGGACTTGGCATCTATAAAATATGACCTCAGTACCAGTGCAAAGAAAGAGAAAGGCAGTTTAAGAAAAATATTCTCTAAAATAAAATTTAAAGAAACAAACAAACCAACCCTCAAAGGGCTATGGAACAGCAAGGATTGTAAACCTTCTTCTAAACATTCATTTTTGAGGTTGCTTTTTTATTTACATTTGAAATTTATCCAAGTTTTTGACACAAAATACGCTGTAACAGATCTTAGAACCGTTAATTGAGAACTGAAGTGACAGAACAGTTTAGAAAAACATAAATTCAGCAGTGCTACAGCCAGCAAATCTGCCTGCACTGTGGAACAGGCACCCACTGCAGAGCTCCTTACATCATCCAAGCATCCAATGTTGCCAATAAAAGAGTTTAGGTTGCATGGAATATACAATCCAGAATGACTGCACAATAAAAATAAATGAGTGTTTAGAGTTTTATATGGATTTCAAGAAAGTATTTGATACTGTATCAGCACAACAGGAAAGACAGAGTGGTAAAAAGAGAGAGAAATATTATATTGACTTAAATGCTAAAAAGCTTATCAGTATAAGATGGTACAGTTAAATTATGTACTCTGCTTATTATATTGTGTATTACGGTGTCCAATGAACAAGCCAACTATGGTATACAAGAAAATTTTTTTCTTAGAAAAATAAACTCCCTTCTTCTCATTCTGAGAAAAGTCCACTCTTTTAGAAGTGGTGTGCCACCAGTTACTCTAATTCTTAAGTGCCCCCCAAATCTTTAATGTCTGCCTCTTCACATGCCTCTGGAAATGATGCTATTCACGTTTCACAGATTATAAAGTGTGTTTTTTTAAGACTGATGAGTTCTTTTATTGCCTGTTTCTGTTTAAGGAAATTATAGGAGCCCAGGCCTCACTGACTGCAAAGAGATCTAGGATCCTATCGGCGTCACAAACTTTAAAAACCTTCTAGGATGGTTGGAATGACAGGAAACTAAACACAGACTTCCCTTACCCCAGGCTGGTAACTTAACTTCCAAACCGCCTTTTCTCTAATACAAGATAGACATTAAGCCAGCAGGCAAAAAAGTGGAGAACCAGGTCATATTCTTAAGAAAGAGGTGAAAACACAAAAGCTTTACTGCTCGTTAAGCTCTCACAAGTTTAATTATATGGCGCACACCAGTTTGATTTAGTTTCCTTGCCTTCCCTCTGGAACTGGGGTTGCTCCACAGTAACAGGCTTTCTGTTCCAGAACTTAGTATTCACAGAAGCACAAGACATCTTCAGCTTTAAGAAGAAGAAGGAACACCAGAAAGTGAGAGAGAGAGCACCCTAAAAGTAAGCTCTACTAAAAACATGTATAGACCTAAATGATCACGCACCATCAGTGCTCTCACGTGGACTCACACAGCCTACCCTCCCTACCCCCCTAAATCATTGCTTAGTTCGTTTGCATCATGCTTCATCATACTCATAGACAGTTCTGACAAGAATCAATAGCAAAGAAGTTCATTCATTTAGCTTGGCTGACTGTCTTAATTCATTTAAATTAATTGTTTGAATGAACATGCTTTATTTAGCAGGTTAATTCTTACAGCAAGTACCATCCATATTTGTGGGGAAAGAGGTGGGGGAAGACACAGATTCAGGATACAAATTTGGGATATAAAATAGTAAGGAAGCAATTGGACAAAATAATGAGAATAAACTTCATCTGGTAATCCCATAGCTCTTCTTCAGTTTCAAAAAACAGAGAGAGATGGAGAACAGAAGCAGCAAATACAGTCAGAAGAACTAATTAGAGCGAGTTAATCTTCACAGCGATAATTCACGAGCATGGAGTGTAGCAGAGATGACCCAGACTGATATCAAGAGGTAGGGTGCTGGCTGGATCACCTGCATCTTGTCATCTGCTCCTCCAGGACAGTATCAAGGAAGGATCTTTCCTATCTGGAAAGACACAAGCAAAACCTAACAAAAGAATACTGTCTGCTCGGCCTCTTTATGCCACTGGTAACAGCGAGGAACGATGCACAACGAGAGTGACAGCCCCTGAATAAGTCTGCAATTACTCACATTTAAAGCTGTTACAGCTTCCAAGGCACAGTGCAAACGGTTTTGAAATGAGTGACATTGCATACATCTGGCACAACAAGTGCAACGTTAGACAGAGGAGCTTAAGCTCTGAAAATGTCAATTTTCAGACTAAAAAGGGTTACAGACTTTAATATCAGTGATTTATTCAGATAACACGCATGAACATTAAAAGGACATGAGTTATGCTCATAACTTCCCATGCATCAAGAATGACAAGACTGTTCCTCAGAGTCTGCTGAACAAAAAGATCTATCAGAAGCAGATGGGAAAGAAAATTTTGCTGAAAAACAGAAGATTCTGATCTTGTCAACAGAACCTACATATTACTGTAGGAGCCCTATCAAAGTAGAAAAGACTATGGACAAATTCTTAGTGAAAAAAAAAATCAGCAGGTGTGCATCTTAGCTGCAAATAGCTGGTTGATGTTCCTCATCACCTGTGCTCTGTGGCTTTGTCTGCACTTCAGTTTATGAAACTTGCTGCCTGCCCCTAAAATAATGCTACACATCTGCACGCCAGGGTTACGCTAGGATGCGTGATGGTGCAGGGTGGAGGATTACGCAGCACAGGTCAGGAGGAACCTTCAACGTTCAACACAAAATGCAGGAACAAAAAGTACTGAACAGGTGTAATTCGTGCCCCCCTTCGTGAACACCCGATGCTCAGCAGGACTGGTACTGCGTTCAGGACTACCTCCACCTCTCAGATATACAGAGAACCCTCAGGGAAAGGCGATTCCCTAAGATTGCTCTGTCGGAGGGAAGGAAACTTGCCGTACCGCACCGACTCTGCGTGCACTCCCCTCTCGACAACCTCACCCAGCCCAGGACACAACCATGTCTTGAATTTTACGGATGCTAAGGGCTCTGTGCTGTGATCACTATGAGAAACTTTCACTCTCCTTCGCCTATTGCAAAAACATCTTCCTCTGGACCCTGCTACACAGACCAGCTTCCAAGTTCTCCTAGGACTTTCTGTCTGGAATGGACCAACAAGGAAGCAAAGGGTTGGAAGACCACCCTTGAGCAATCAACCAGCTACAAAATACTGCCTGTATGAAAAATACAGCAACTAAAATTTCTTAACATCTCCCTTCATGGGATATTGCTTTTTGCTGCTCTCTGGTTTGCCAAGTTTTATCTGTACTTGCCGAGAACTGAATTGTTTAAAGGAAATATCACCCCCATATTCATCTGTGCAGAGAGACTGCCTTACTCCTGCTGAAACCACTTCTGCAGCTGGTGAAGCCGGGATCTGAAGCGGCTATATTTCAAGGCTCTGCCCTTGAAAGTCATTTGGGGTTGGATTGTCTCTGTGAGCACTGAGTCTTTTCCCATACTTGTGGGAAGTCAGTCAAATTTAGCTATATATGCATTTTAAAAGCTACAGTTGACATGGTAGAAGCTCACCATTTAGAAACAACACTCTTTCTCCCCTATATAGGACAAAACCACGAAGTCCTTACCCACAAGTGATGTTCTAGCTTAGATCAAGTGAAGTTTTTCCTGAAATTTCAAGCACCTGAACCAGGAGCATTTCTCCTTCCACCACCATTTCTGGAGCCCAGGATCTTCCCAGGAACTAGACAGGAGAACATCTGATGCTACAAATAAAGGTGGGGAGAAGATATGGACTGGAGGAGGTGTAACTTGGGCCATGCCAGAGAGATTTGGGGGCTGGCTGAGTAAGGAAGGCAGATTAGAAAAAAGGACATAGACTTCACAGGTTTCAGACCAAGCATGGCTTGGGAGCTAGCTGACACCATCTGAGCGAGGCAACTGGGAAATGGGAGCCAGTGCTGCAGGAGGAGCAGAATAAGATACTGGCTTGGAAGACCAGGTCTGGATGAGCAGAGCATTAGGTACTGAGAAGCAGCTGAATGGGGAGTGAAGTTTTCAGGAAGAACAAGCAAATTCTGGAGACTGCACCAAACAAAATAACCTGGAAAAAGGGAAGGGAGGAGCTCAGGAATGGATGTAGACAACCCAAGGAGGAGTAGGTAAATTTTTTGACCAAAAGGATGGATACAGGTAAGGAGGCAGTACCTGCTGGGAAAGGAAACGGAACCGAAAGACAGAGCAGATGAGACTGGGTATGAAGGGACTCCAGCAGGACGTAGAAGGATCTGTGCCCATTAAAGAACACTTCTATCCAGAGTGTGGAAGGGAACTTCGGAGTCAAGCCTCCCCTCTCCCTCTGAATCCAGCTACTGTCCTGGCGTGTCTCACCCACAGGTCTCTTTCAGCCATGAGGGGTCTTGGCCATCATTACCCCTTTACTGAGTCAAGTGAAAAGTAAGCAGATGAGGGTTTTTGCAGATATTTTTATCATTAATACTCTAAGTTACACATACCACACAGTTAATAGAATGATAAAATTTTAATGCAAATGCTCAAGAATCAAAAAGTCCTCAAATTAAATTTGCTTTTGCTGAATTGAATGCACGCAATTTGCTATCGTTTTTGACTATGCAATCATAGGCGAACTCTTCCAATATATATGTCCCTACCCACATTTTGCAGGACCTGCCCTAATCTACTGTTTTCAGAATAACCCAAGGAATGAGGAAGCTGCAAGAGAAGTAAACTGTTTTCCAGAGTAGAGATCCTTTAAGTCTATCTTTTCCTTTTTATTTTCTTTTCCTACTGTAGCCAAAAGAAAATGAAGACACTTTTGTAAAGGAGCACATTAACAACAAAGAGCCTTTCACTGTACCTACGCTGAGGTTGTTTGCTATCAGCTGACCACTTTCACGTCTGCCTGTATTTATCTTCTGCCTCAGAATTGTTCTACCAAACCTAATTCAAAAAAAAAACAATAAAGAGCGTGTACTTTACTGGAAAATGCACCCTCAGCTCTCCCAGGGGCACTGCATGGGGCAACATTCAGGTCGATGACCCCGCTTTGCCAACTGCCGAAATGGAGTCACTAGAATCCCGCCTCGCAGAAGAACAGCGCGGTTGCCTTCACAGCCAGTTGGGAAGAGCCTGCAGGGAAAGTGCCGTAGCACTACCGAGGGCACGATTTGTACATAAAACTGATGTCTTTTGCAAGGCCAACTTCTACTGGAAAAGAAAAACAACAAAGTTTTGGACACACTAGCCCTTCCATCACAGCTACAGCAGCACTAGCGCTGCTATGAAAATGCAATATTAAAAAACAAAGGTGTTAGTTCAGACTACGAAAAGTCCAAAGCAAAGAAAGAAAATGTGGACAGTATCCAACAGCATGCTCGGCCAGCCAAACCCTTTGTCATCTATTTTCATCTACAGCTATGAAAGCTGCTGGGTCTGTTTTCTTTTGCAAAAGCAGGGTAGCTGCCATTCCAAGAATTTCAGAACCTCTCCGATTTTTTGTGTTCATCAATTTTTTTCTTCGCACATCATTTCTTGGGTAATACATCATGCTCTCCGCCCTTTGGAGCAGCTGGTGTGAGATTATTGAATAGATGCAGTGCATTGATTCTGGACTGCTGGGAATTACCGGCTGGCACAGTGGGTAACAGGATAAGTATTAACTGTCGCAGATAGAGCTGTTTCTTCTGTACAGGGAATGGCTCCCTTCAGCTAAAAATAAAATACATATATTCTATTCATTCCTCCCTCTTCACGTTTTCCCGATTTCCAGGACTTTTGAAGTAGATCCCTATAATTCGTCTTCCATACGCAACACTAGCAAATAACAGCTATAGAGGTTTTGCTGCTCTGTATTTATATGCCTGATCCTTAATTTGCAGCTCTGATTTTCACAACGCTCAGACAGGTTCAGAATTGATTAGTGCAATGTAACATCTTCCAAATTCCACCTACACATAAGGAACGCCACCCGAGCTGTGCAGTATTAGGGTGAATAACGTGCAGTAATCCAGGCTGCAGCAGGCAGAATTTGCAGTATCGCAATCAGCGCGCATTGCTCTAAAGCCCCTGTACTTGCTGGTTTACAAACAGTGCAGATGGCAACACAAGCTTTAACTCTGGCAAGCATATATGAGATTAGATATTCTTTTTTTCCCATAATCTTTGCTAAGCTTGCTTCCTCGCAGAAATAAAGCTAGCAGAGGGCTCTGGGAGGGTGTACCAATCAAGTCTTACAGGCAATGAGAAATAAGGAGCTTTAAGATATAGTTTAATGCTATTCCCCATAGACTCCTTCTGAAGCCAAATTACATCTCAAATGTTTATGGTGATTCTGCAGGGAGTGTCGTTGTTCTGAAGAGAGTATGTACTCTGGATGTACTGATAGTGGACACAGATCATCCAGTCTTAACGACATTTGTAACAAGACATTGGGACTGTCAGTCATGAATATCCCTTTGCAAAAAAAAAAATAGTAACAGTAAATTGCAGTGCCATTATCTGTATAAGAAAGCCTCCTTATTAATTGCATCTCATTAGTGACTGCAATATTTTACTAGTAAGTACAAACACTGTCATGGGAAGCTTTTAAATTGATTTTTTTCTTTTAAGTTGCTTGAATGTGATTAAGGATCTGAAGTCTAGAAGATGTTTTGACCTTTGTGGAGCTTAACTGAGAAGCTGCTTCAGGAAAAGTGAAAATGACTCAGACTTAAATTCCATAATGGGGAGCCGATGCACGCTGTGGAAAGGACAAAACACAGAGGGGATGGTACTAAGCAAAATTATGGTTAATAACAGGAGAATCTGAACTAAAATGCAGAAAATATAACAAAAAATATGAAGGATATCAGAAATACACTTCCTAATAATCTTACAGTAAGATGTAGCTAAACAGGTTGCAATGTTTTTTCTGATAAGTAAGAAGAACGATAGTTGTGGGGAAGGCATAATGCCTCAGTTCTTGGAACTGATAAGGCACATTCAGAACAAAATTGGAGGTATTGAACTAAGACAGCGATGCTACATATTGGGAATTGGACGCAAAGGTTTCTAAGGTGATGTAAGGCACAGACTCAGATTTTAAATTATCCCTTCTTCATTTCACCTGTTCTTTACTACCACCTTTTTTTCCCCCACACTTCCCACAATTATCAAGCATCTCTTGGCAAGTATAAAGGCCCTAAACTAATGTACTGATGTGTACCTTACAACACTTTACACATCTTAATTTGACAATTAGATGAGGGAATGTGAGCAGGAAACGCAAAATAACCCTGCAGGGTGCAGTTTCATGACATAGCTAAATTATCCTAATGGCATTGAACTACCACAACTCTCACACCAGTCAGGGGAGTTCCAGAGCCATTGCAAGCAAGAAGGACACAGGAGGGGTGAAGCCCCTTCCACCAGCAGCTAATTACAGCATTAACATGCTGTAAAGAAACATGCCGTAGTCAGTGGTGGAGTGCGCCTGTGTTGGTGGCTGTGTGTGTGTGTTCTGCTTCTATTCCTCCTTCAGACCAGCTCTCTGATCTGGTACTTCTCATGGACATAGCAGCGTTACTATTAACGTGAGTAGGGGAACCAGGGAGAGTTGTGGGAGGAAGAAGAAGGAAGGAGCTTTGATCTAGGTGCTTCAATGCTACCTCAAGTTCAGGAGGTACCAAAGCCAGACATGGAGTGCGAAGTGTCAGCAGGTTCTTGCATGATGGGGTTGACAAAAGCAGCTAAATATTTGACAGGTACACCAGGGTTGCCCTCTTGATCAGGTCATTACTCCACTTGACCTTTGGACTTGATAGTAGCTGAGTTTTCAAAGACAAATAGCCCATAACAGAGTGACTACTATTTGGAAAGAGTATATGCATATCTATGTCTATGCATAAGAAAATTCCTGCTCACTCAGTGAGCGTTGCACTTACGCAATGAAGCTTGAAGTCTGAGTCTTTGACTTAGCTTGTATAACTGCAAAAATTATTCATGATCCTAACATTACCAAACGCATCTACAAGATTTCTCTGGCTGACCTCCTAAGGCTCCGATTTCCACAATGCAATGACTATGCATTAGGCAAAAAAAGCACTTTCTTTTATTGGCTCTAGATTTACTACCCTTTGATTTTATTGCCTGTCTGGTTTTTTCCTTGTGTCTCTCAGCAGATGAGAACGAGGGGCTGATCTGTTTTCATTATGTTCATCATACTGCAAGAAAATGCGAGAACAATTATACAAAAGCAAACATAATTGCGTGAAAAAAAGCAGGAAAGAGCACTGCATTTCATCCTCCGCTTAGGCAAAGACAGTTTCCCCATGTTCCAATCTATTTTAACACTAGATAGCTCAATGTCAGCTTTGGTTTTAATTCATTATTAACTTCCTCAAGGCCTGCCATGCCATAGCTCGAGTGGGCAAACTTGGAAAGGCCTCCTTGAATCCACTCAGCCAAATAATCCCACCTAGATCTTTCAAATCCTGTAGAAGGAGCTCTCTGCTGAGAACATTTGCCTGACCTGTCCATTTGCAGATAGCTTTCCCTAAATGTATTTCCTCTCATATCATGTATCTTCGCTTGACGTTATATCCAGAATACACGTGCAGAATTAAACTCTCTCTCGTGCACGCATACACTCCTATTCTCTGTTTTGGTAGGCTGCCTGAGAATTGCAATTCTTCTGCCAAATAAACAACCTCACTGCTCTATGTGGGTAAAGAGATTCTGAATTGGATCAACTATTGGGGTACCAGACATTATAAACAAAGAAAAACAAGTCTTAATTCTGCCAGACTAAACAGAATTTATCCGAGAAAAATGTCATTGAGTCATCACAGACTCATAATGCATTTCAATTTTACTCAACAGAATTAGCATCCTCCTCATTTTAGTTGATGCAGGAGAAATAAATTGTTTGATGGAGCAGATCCAAGTGTATCTGTACCCACTGTTCTTTAATTTGAGGCAATTTCTTGATACAATAAGAACTCCAGTCACACTTTATTCCAATTCTGCAACATTAAGTAATGGATTTATTTCAGCTTGGTTTAAGCAAGAACATTCTGTTGCTATCGGCAAAGCCTCTTTCCCTTTCACGTCTCAAAGGCAGTATTTTTACCAGCCTAGGATGCCTCCTGCAGGAGTCAGGAGCCTCTGCTTATACCCATAATCCGAATTCCTCCTCTTTTCCACTCTTAGTATTGAACACAAGGACAATAACCACCATCCTTTGAAGTCCTTCATTCAATAACTTCAAGCAATAGCCAGGATTAACAGCTCCCAAAATGCTGTTTGCTTTGCTATCACCTGGCTATAGAAACAGCTAGATAAGAGCAAATGTTATTTTCTCCATCAGTGGTGAAATGCACGCTAAGAAAACAGTTTCCGTCGAGCTCAGTGCACAACAACTACGGAGAGGGAACAAGTCAGACCTAGGTCATCGTCTGACTTCATTACCAGAGCAGGACAGAAAGGACAGAGCCAAAGTTCAGAGTCCTGCTGGAGCCAGGCGCCTCCAGAGCAGGCTGAAACCTGTTGTAAACATGCTCATGCTTTTAAGCATTGTTTTTTTGCCCTCAGTCTCATAGTAGCTTCATTGGCACGGCTACAACTCTGTGCTCTAAATCATCATTTTTGTGCAGGAAGTTCTATAGCTTTGTATTATTTTATGAAAGTTGTTCTTACGCAAATAGAAATTAGGAGCTGTTTGATTGTGGGTCCTCCTGTGTTTGCTTGCTTCCTGTGGATCTTGCTGATCTCTGTGATTTGATTTCCCTATTTATCTGAAAAAGTCAATTCAATTATAAAAAAGATATTAAGAAAAATCATTTTAAAACTAGAAATTAAGATTACTGGTAAAGCTTTGCACTCTTCCAGCCTGCGTTTGTCAGTAGACCACAAACCTCAGAAAACATGGAAATAGGTAATTAATTACAGGCCCATGCAAATGTGACTCTGACCCCTACAGCTGGCATTAGCCACTGGAAATCATCATCATCACTGAAATACAGGGAAGCAAGAATACTCATTCTATTCACCTTTCTCTTTCTTGTCACCTCACATCTTGCATATGTGCATACAAGAGATAGATGTGTGTCTTGAGGGGCCTGGACGATTTCCTTTTCTTACTGACTTCTGCCAGTGCTGGAAACAGAAATCCACGTGGGGGGCTGCCTGCCAAGTGGACTGCCAGCAGGGAGGGAGGACACGGTTTTCCTAGAACGTACGTAAAATTCTGATGTTAGATCGAAGTCCACAAAAGAGGGCAAAACAATTCCTTGTAGGTGAATCTCGGTGTATGTAGCTGAGCAGGTGCTGACAGGTCCCGTCACCCGAATGTGGGTTTTGCCAGAACAGAGGGCAGAACCCTGACCACCCTGGAAAAGCTGTGTGCTTCCTGAACGGTGGGCATCTGCGAAAGCATCCTCTAAATAAACACGCCGTGCATGTAGCAGCACATCACTTGCTCGGGGTAGCACAAAGTTTATGTCATTAAGTACCTCATCCAAGAGTTACGAAGTTATGAGATATCTAACCTGGAATATTCTCTGTGACAAGCTATGTATGTATATGTTTGCTACTGAGCAACACAAACGCAGTCAGTGTGATTGTGCAGGTCCACCACCTCCACCCTGGCACGCCTCACGCCGGTACGCAGTCAGCAAGGAGCGCAACACCTCCCGTGCCTGACTACGGGTGCGCAGCCATTCCGATCGGTCTCGTGTGGTCTCCTCCAGGATTTTCAAACACCCAGAAGCTGGATAGTGCTTGGCATCCAGTAACAGAGACAGAATCACAGAATCACAGAATGGTCGGGGTTGGAAGGGACCTCTGTGGGTCACCCAGTCCAACCCCCCTGCTGAAGCAGGGTCACCTACAGCAGGCTGTAGAGGACCTTGTCCAGGCAGGTCTTGAATATCTCCAGAGAAGGAGAGAAATGTGTCTCTGCAAAAGCCTGACATTGGCAAGGAGAGGAGTACGGACCACCGATGTCCCAGCTCGCACACAAGGCATGGAACAGAGCTCATTTCCTGGGAACAGACAAGAATTTCCCCAAAGCCTTTAAAAATATACATCTATTTCTAGAACTGTGAATTGTATACTACATATATATATATACACGTATACCTGCAGACAGAGGTGGCTAAATGCAGCCCTCCCCTCTGTTCAGAACCGGGGGCCATGTCCGAGTTTGAGGAGGCAGAGGCTGCAGCAGCGGTTGGCAGGGCCCCAGGACGGGCACTGCCCCGCGCACTGGGACAATTTGGCCGCCCTGTGAACAGCTTTACACTTCGCTGTTCCTTTCAGCTGGCCTCACTCCTGCAGCAAAGCCAGATGTTTTGTGTTCTCACACCGGTGCTTGGATTCCCACACACCTGCTTTAGAGGGAAAACTATTTTCTCTATTATTTAGTGGCAATGAGACAAAGCTCTGACTACACCTTTTTGTCTTTATTAAATAAGGGAAGTTCTGACTGCCGAATATCTACCTTAAGCATTTTTACTAACTTGAAATATTTTGCCTCATTAGAAAAGTATTTACTGCTACTTCTAAATGACCTGTTACAAAAGATTACCCATCTCCTGTATTTTCCTCTCAAAGATTTTTATGTGCCGGCTCCTGAAAATAAAATACATTGTTCTCATTCTTGCCTTATTATTACTTAATCTATCAAGGACTTCTGAGTGCTTGAAGCTCCTACAAATCCATAGGCCTATAAGATGGCAAACAAAATAAAATGTTCTGAATAGATATTTTTCCTTGCATGCTTTGGAGGTAAAATGGGAAGGCAGCAGAACCTTAGAGGACTTTAAGATCTGGGTAGATACGAGTTTAAGGAGGAACAGAGGAAACACTATAGAGCCGGATGCATATGTTCATAATAAGAAACAATTTTGAGAGAACAGGAACAGAGATGAGTGTACAGGTTTCTTTTTTTATAGATGTTGATGGCTTAGTTTGGATAGAGAAATGGTATTTCTGCGGCAGCTTTGGTATTTTACTGGGTTATTTTGCTTCTCTAATGACTCTGCAGGCAGGCTTCCTGCACACCAACTCCAGCAGGTCCCACAGTCCAACAGCTCCACCGGTCCTCCTGCAGCCAGCACCAGCAATGGGCCACGAAGCTCCAGCTTTTCCTCTCTGTGAGGAAGACTACAGTTTACTTTGGCACCGCTCTCCTGCAGCTCCAGATAGGTCATGGATTTGTCCTGGTCACTTCTGCTACTGCTGAAGTTTACCAGTGTTTGGCCAACCTCTAGTTTCCTTCATGCATTTTGCTGCTGTTCATGTTCTCTTTGCCAACACCAGCTTTGGATTCAGTCCAGCCCTTTTTTGCTATGACGGGCGAGATAAACTTCTTTGGCTATTTCACATATGATCCTTCCTTACCATCTCTGGATCTTCCCTTTTTTTTCATTTTAGGTAAGACTAGTTAAAAGGAGCTTGTTGATTTTAAATACCTTGAACTTTGATGGGCAAACACCAAGAGAACAGAATCAATCTGTTAACTTCACGACCTACAGATGATTATTTGCATTCATGTATGTTTAAACAGCAAGTCAGCATGTGGTTAGATATCCAAAGAGTATCAGCTGCTACATAAGGAGGAGGTGGCATTTGGAAGCTTGTAAAAAAGAAAAAAAAAGAAAAAAAAAAGGTATCTGAAATTGAGAAGACTGAGTCTTAGTGGCAGTGACATACAACAAAATCTGGGCCACTCGAGGCCTCACAGAATAGTGAAAGGAGAAGCCTAGACCAGGAAAACGCAACTGTCCCCAAGGACGTGCTAGCAGTCGGAGCCTCAAAAGACGAGCTGTTACGCAGGAGGGATCCTGAGTGCCTGCTTCACCTCGCTGTGCCACTGCAGAGCTCTGTAGGGACTTACTACCCAGGCACAGAAACTGGAATACCTCTCATTTCACTTAAAAGAGAAATTTCATACTGCAGAAAATTGTCATTAGCTTGGGATTCATTATTATTCCTAAAATGTAATTGTCACTGTATGTGGGAGAAATATGTTCATCCAGAATTTGGTGCAAGTGCTTCTGTATGGAGAGTTTTCTTAAGTCATGAAGAAAGTACTCGTTCAAGTGGGAAGAACACAGAGGGAGCAAAAAACCTTACAAAGTTGCTAAGACTAAAGAGAAGAGCCCATTTCAACCCTCTGCCAAGCAATACAGAGTTCTAGGATGCTAATCAAGCATTCGGAATATCCCGTAGCAGATCTGTAGCTGCTGATACAGGATGCTATGTCTGATGGTTAAAGAACGTCCCTCTGCTGACGTGTTGACTTCAGAGTTTGGGGCGGGGGGGGATGGAACAGACAACGCTCGTGCAGTATGTTGAATAATAGATGTGTTTGTCACTTCACTCCTGACAACGCTCCTGGAGAAGCAGAGGCTTTAGTCTAAGACCTCCTGCAATTCAGACACATCATTTCTGAAAGAACAGAGCGTGTCAGAGACCTACCCGTGGCTCAGCGAGCTGATTCACCTCTCGAGCCAGACTGCAAACCTCACAGTGTAAATGTCACGTCTGTCTAAATTTGGGTGAGCTAATTAGGCGTCGCAGAACCAAGTGAAACTGTTCATGACACTGGATGTCATTGCAAGCATTCTTGTCCCATGGTCTCCAGAAATCAATTCCAAGTTCAACAGACACTTATCTAGTACCATCAGCAAATAATTATGTTATACGCCATTCTGTAAAAAAAGTGCATACATGCGAGCTATGGAAGAGCTATTGAACAGCGCAGAATGGTTACTTGCTGCACGCCAAGTCCCTTGTCTCCTTTAATGGCACTCTGAGGTTCCAGCTGTAGAAATGCGGGGTTCTGCAGCATTTCCCTTGCCTCTTGCACACTTGCTGTAGTCCTGACCCTTGGAATTTCTTTACATGGGAATGCACAGGGTTATAACCAGGAGATGCAAAACCTGGTGTTGGAACTGTGTTGCTCACCACAGAATGTTAGGGGTTGGCAGGGACCTCTGTGGGTCACCCAGCCCAACCTCCTGCCCAAGCAGGGTCACCCACAGCAGGCTGAACAGGACCTTGTCCAGGTGGGTCTTGAATATCTCCAGAGAAGGAGACTCCACAACCTCCCTGGGCAGCCTGGGCCAGGGCTCCGTCACCCTCAGAGGGAAGAAGTTCTTCCTTGTGTTCAGCTGGAACTTCTTCTGCTTCAGTTTGTGCCCCTTGCCCCTTGTCCTGTCGCTGGGCACCACTGGAAAGAGTCTGGCCCCGTCCTCCTGACACCCACCCTGCAGATATTTAGAGGCATTTCTAAGGTCCCCTCGCAGCCTTCTCTTCTCCAGACTGAACAAGCCCAGCTCCCTCAGCCTTTCCTCGTAGGAGAGATGCTCCAGTCCCCTCATCATCCTCGTAGCCCTCCGCTGGACTCTCTCCAGTAGTTCCTCATCTTTCTGGAACTGGGGAGCCCAGCACTGGACACAGTACTTCAGATGGGGCGATTATGGTGATTCAGATCCCTCAGTACTCAGGTCAAGGAAGGACTCCCTCTGCACACCATCTACACTGAAGTTGCTAGATGGAAGCTATAATTTTGCAAACTAAGCAACTTCAGTCTTTGTGGATTTTAGTTGCAGTAGAAATTTGGAAGTGGGTACACACATTTAGAATTGATCAGAAATCTTATGTCAAAAATGATTTCCATCAGAAATACAATTCAGGGAAATGTGCCCCCATCTCATTTTTCAGAAGCTTCTGTGAAAGCTTTGGGACATTTCCACTGGAGACCTTCTAAGCTTCAAGCTAGCTTGCATAGTTCCTTTAATAAACTGAATCTCAAAAACTTCCAACTCTGGGAGCTTCACCTTGTTGCCCATATTGAAATCAAGGTTTGCAGGGCTTCCAGTCCCAAAAACTTAAACAAGGTGTGAGGTTCCTGATTCTCTTAGCCTCGTCACTCCACTAGGACACTTCTCTGCCAGGAAGGCATGGCTGTAAGTGGGTTCTTGTGTGTTATGATAAACTTGAATGAAATAAATACACTCCCCGCACACAGCTGGGCTAAAAGGTCTGTGAATGTAATCAGTGTATATGGAAAGTCTGTAAAGTCTTTCAGAAATTACAGATAGCCAGGACTGCCTGGATGTCCCTGTGAAGGCTAGAATAAGTAAAATGCCAAATAAGAAAATACCTGTAAAGAAGCAACGACAAGGAAAAAAACCCACAAACAAACCCCACATAAATTTTGGTCACATCATCAACACACTCTGAACTGAACTTACAAGTGGCCATAAACAGGCAGAGAAGCAAACCTTCCCGTTTTCTATATCAGCAGAGTAAGAAACCCAAATACCTATTCCAAAATGAAAGACAGTTTCAGAGAAACCTGCCCAGCACTGCCGAGAGATGGATCATGATGAACCGCAGTCCTTGTAGCTGGCCAGATGAATGCATCATTCCTGTCTGGACACAGACTGGCCTAGTTTTTGCCCAGATACAATTCATTATCCTGAAACTAAACCTGGAAGCCACTACAGCTGCTCTCCATAGTTGTATTCATTGTTGTGGCAGAATAAATCATAAACTACACTCGCCATCAGAACACTTATTCATGGTAATCATTTGGTGAAGTTTCCTGATATGCACTGGGTTAAACCAAACCCCAGCAAACCTTGGATTCACATAAATCCAGTGTTTTTCTTCCTAGAAATGGTTCTACCTACAGTATTTTCTTGATGATTATTAATCTTGATGCTAGGGGCAGCTTGTTTTTTCCCCTCTCTTCCTAAGAACATGCTATTTTTGGCGTAGATAAAGCAGCCATCCCTCTCCCAAAAGATTTAACAAACATCAATACTTTCAGCATCCTTTGGAAGTGGAATTTGCTTTTTTTGTGCTGTATGTAATCGTTGATAACAGAGTTAAGTGGAGATTCAATTAATTTCTGATGCTGCTTTCCTCAAGACTTTATAATTTAAAAAAAATACTTTTAATATCTAATTTAACAGTACTATAAATCCCAGAAATGGAGAACATTAGGAATGTGAAATCTCCTATTTCATAATGATAAATAACATAATTTGGCATATGCGCAATACCTCCTACACAAAGATCCCAGAATTTCAGAAATGTTAGTGTAAAGAACAGAAAATGGGGTGCGTGACCAGTGAGTTCCACCATGTCCTTGTACGCACTGGTCAGCCAAGGCACAGAGCATCTACATGAATCTGCTTGCCTAAGGTTACTCGGGAGGTAAATGGGAGGGGGAAGGAGAGAGAAAAACACCAGTCTCGACTCTTTTTTCGTTGTTCCGGCCCGCTCAAACACATTCCCGCTGTGAGGAACTGTAGGCACGTTAATGGCTTCAGCTGCCACTGCTTTCCTTTGACAAAAGCACCTGTTTTATCAATATCTTGGGTCCTGTTGTCCTTAGACAAATTACTGAGGTTATTATCCACCAGCTACGAACTAAGACACTCCCTGCTTGTCATTTCTTTAGCAGTGACAGCAGAGAGGTCACCCGTTATACCTGGCAGCGTGACAATCATAAAAGCCTACTCAAAAAAGCAATTAAATGTTCTGAATAAAAGTAATATTTATATTCATAACAATGAATTTTGGCAACAGATACACCTTGTTTACACCTACAAAATCTTCAAAGTGATCCCTCCGCAAACAGGGCATTTCAAAAATGTTGCTACCTGTTCCCAGAAAGGATCAGGAAACAAAGGAAGAGATTTTAAATTTTAACCTCTCCATTTTAAGACAGTTTCTGACACTTGATTGATGGCCATAGAATTCAAGAGCTACAGTTTGGGAGCCTGCTGATTAAAAGCTCACATCACCTTGAGCTTGGAGGTGAAAAGCAGGGAGAGTGAAAATCCTCTAGCTGCATGAACAAAAGGAGGGCAGAAAAAAATGAAAAGTGTAGAAAGGAATAATATTTGACTGCTAAGTGGTATTGATTTCTTATTCATAATTACCATGGTTCCTTGATGCCTGAGATAGAAACACAGCTCCTCTGTACCAGATGCTGTACGCAGAGTGAGAGGGTACCGATGGCCGGTATACACAAAGCAGCAGACAGAAGAAGCAGAAATGAAGAAGGATTGAAGCACAGGGATTAAGATACCGATTCTTCCCTCCTAATTTGAAGCACTTAGCGAATCTACCTAAATTAGAAAGCTAGGAACCTGCACTTTCTCTACACTGTGATGAAAGTGAGAGGGGATGAAGCAGTGCCTGGGTTTTTCTCTGCTCGCTGTTCACTAGGTTCGTGACTGATGCAGTTTGCTCGGGCTGCTACCTGGGACGAATGACCACAGCAACTTTCTCGTGTTTCTGCAGAAGTCAGCCCGTAGAGTTGAGGTGGGAATTCAGTTCAGATCTCCTCAGCCAGAAGGGCTGTATTCATAGGCAATTTTCTAGAAATATGTTCGAATGGAAGAGTTGAAATGCTAGTGATGCAGCTCCACGGATGAATACCTACAGCAGAGAGAGAGTACTTTTGCCTAAATTGGGTTAAGGCAAACTGAAGTGATAAGCTAAAGAGAAAAGAACTAATCCTACATAAGTAGAACAATATCCACGTTGTAAGTACAGGGATTTTGATTCACATCACAACTTGAACTGGCAATAACTGCCCAGCACAGCTGAGGTGTGGTCTATGGCCTTATCCATAGGCACATCCTTCTTTTTAAGGGAGTTCAGGAAAGGTATCAGATATTGAAACACGCTTCTGTGCTAAAGCAAAGCTAAGGATTCCTTGATGCAGACGGCAGCCAAGCCAAGGCATGGGCGCCTCAGTTTCTGATGGTCTGAGTCTCTTCTACTGCTAGCAGAATGAATGCTGTATCCCTTAGACTGGAAAAGAAACATCTGGGCTTTGTTTCAACAATTCAGATCTGGATGGAGACAGACAGGGAACACAGAACTGCTGTCAGTGCAGAAAATCCCTCACGACACTGCCTTTGAACAAGTAACAGTTTGTACTCCAGCATGCACAGTGCACCCATTGTGCAAACTGCATCTGAGCTAAAGTTCCCTACACATTCATATTGTATACGTTGATTGTGATACGCACTGTCCAAAATCTGAAGAGACAGAAATATTTCTCAAACACCAGGGCTTCTGCATTTAGTCTTGTGTTACCAGTTCCCGGGGCACCCTGTCGGTCACCAGCCAGACCAGTGGCTGGTTTGATTTCCCCTTTCCACTCTGAGTGAGAGCCCTGTCCATCCCTCAACACTAAAGAAATGGGGCAGAAGTTTGACACAAGCTCCTCAAAACAGGCAAATGCCAGATGGAGTCATCATAAAGCTCACTTCAGCATCCTCTGGGTAAAGAGCCATTCCCACCACAAAGCAGCTGAGACAAGGGAAGGCTCAGGGTGGAGGAGAGGCAGAGAGCCGTCTCTTGCCTGTGAATAACCCAGCAGGATATTAACTTGCCTGTCAGAAGAAAAAGTAACATCACTCCTGTTCTAGCCAGCAGGAGGGAGCTGTTCCTTCTTGCCTCAGCTCTTCACAGCCTGGACTCTTTTGGGTAGAACAGGTGATTTAAGCAGGAAGAAAAAAAAATTTAAAAAAAAATCACCCAGTGTTCCCCTGTGTAATTCTCACAAAGGTAGAGATTCCATAATAGAACAGAAGATCACCGTTCCAGCCCTTGCCTCCAACCTAAGAGACGCGTTGACTACTTGTTGGCGTTGACAACAGGCGTTGGACCGGTGGGGAGCCTCCGAGCAGGGAGAGCTCTGGGGAGAGGGAAGGGCGGCTGTTCTAAGCAAAAGTGGGAACTCCAGTTTCCCTGCTATACGAAATGGGACAGAAGATCTCAGTTTGACAAGACTTTTAAGGGCTCATTAGTTAAAAATGAGTTAAAAATCGTTAGCTAAAAATGTAAACATCCAGGCTGAATTCCAGAGCAAATATTGTATTATTCATAGTATTTTAAATGCTAACTATACAAGATTTCATTTGAAACACTTTCTAACAATGAGATCACTGAATAATACCAAAATACAGTGTATGTTTATGATCTTTTAAGATTGCAATTTGTTTTGATTACATCAAACAGCATCTGCTCTGTTTTCTCTTTACCCAAAGCACCAAGAACACGCATAATCACAGTATCACTCTGTATTTTGGAATTTGTAAGTCTTTCTGCACATTTCATTAGAGGGGAAGTCTTCCAAGGCAAACTTGAAAATATATAACACAACATGAGGAAAAAAAAAACCAAACCTGTCAGGAATACTGCATATTTGCATTTCTTTTACTAGAGGTATTTATATTCAAGAAAAAATGTCTCTGTTGCAGCTCAGATTCTTCCTCAGCCATAATCTTTTGTTTATGCCATGCAGTGGTGTAGTCAGGCATAGGCTATGATCACTGTGGTGTACAATTTTTAATTTCCTAGGGGCAACATATTTTTTTTTCCACAAGTGGCAGGTTGTTTATAGTTGTCATTTAGAGCTGCTTTTTCACTGTTCTTCTTCGGGTCTTTTATTAACATACTGCCAGACACTGCTCTATGACGGCCCACGCTGGGTTAGGGATCATGTTGTCTGCAGTGGCAGGTCTACCTTGGCAGATTACGGTTATAAAATGGGCAGGGGGCAATTGACTTGTCAGAGTATTTACAAATTTCAAATTGCTATCTGCACGCTTAATGACTTTCACAAAGAAAAAGATTGCTATGTCACCATATCCGCACCGCGTGATGTATGGTAATAGCTGGAGAAGATGGGCCGGGAAGGAGACAGTCCTCATTAGAAGCTAATAGCTGTGATTGACATGAAAAAACATGCAGGCAAAAGGAGGGTAAACACATTTGGATTTAAGTGGCTTTATTGGAGGGCGTATTGAACCAAGAAGCCTTGCTAGCCTTCCATAGACTCTACTGCAGACAGAAGTATCAATCTGAGCCCAACAGCTGTTATTCCTGAAGGCACCTCCAACTCTTCCCCTGGCTATTTTAATCCATAAACACTGCCTGCAATTTAAAAAGACTACCGTGGCTTGTCTATCTTACACTTGATTCATCTCTAACAAGTTGTCAAACAATGCTGTAAAATAACTTTCTTTTTAATGTAACCTACGACTTCTGATGCGCATCCTTGCTGCATTTTCCTGTTTCTGACTTTCTGTCCCTGAGGAGCCCCCACCCCTCGGACCAAAGAGCAGCCCGTGTTCTAATTTCTCTAGAGTGACTTCCAGCATCATTTGGTCTGCTAATAGAAAAGGGGAATAAAGACTAAACCATCTTTTCTTCTATTGTCCTAGAACATCTTTCCCTGTCCCTTTTTCCAGAACGCTCTCATCCTCTTCCTTTCCCCTTCTTCTCTGTACTCCTTCAGCTCATTATCAATCTCTTCTCAGGCTCAGAATCACAAGCGTGATGAATTCCCACCAAATGTACCAGTCTTTGCTCAAAGCCTCCATCACAGTCTGGGATTCCTGCTGCCAGGCTGGAGGCCACTATGGGGCAAGAGCCCCAGCCTTTCTCCCGCCGAGAGCAGACATTTCTGCAGGCACCCATTAAGCAGCAGTCTAAGCCCGTTAGCCAAAGACCTCCGTGAACCACAGCGTCGTGAATGATGGCATCACCACAGTACAGATCTAACACTGTGACAGGCAGGCTTTGGACCACTCAGTGGTCACCAAGAGGACCATCTTGTTGGGGGCAGTGAGGGACCATACAGAAACTGACTGCAGCTCAAAAGCCTTTACATGACCATTCTTGCCACAACAGAAAGCCACTAATTGTTCATTTCTCCATCAAGTATCGGTTTCCTCGGATACCTCACCTTTTGTTGCTATGCTTCCCAAGCTAAGGTGGGAGGGAAAAAAGTCTCATCACAGTAAAAAGCAGTAAGAAAAGAAGTTTAGAACTTTTTTTTAAATTTTAGCTGTTTTGCAAATAGAGTTATGCTTTAATTTTCATTGCCTGTGCCCTCCCAAGGAATCAACTGCTGCGAGACCCATCAGCACCCCCACTAACGACTGCCTCCTTCCAACCCTCCTACCTCTTCAGAGGTGTCAATTTTATTCTTGCCAGAAGCCAAGTGCAACAAAGAGCATGCAACCCATGCCAGCCTAACCCTTCCCTCTGGTGGGTAAGAACTTTTCCACTGACTAGAGTGGAGGACTGTATTCTTACTGGGAGCATCTCTTGTGATAAAACAGCACAAGGTCACATATGCAGCAAGATGATGATTAAATATGTAGCTGCTGTGTATCACGCTTTCATCAATAGAGGTCTAAGGACTTTGGTACAATGGTAAGCACCGTGTTAGATCACTCTTTCAGATGGCACACAAAAGAAGAGAGAGCTGCTCTGACAAAATGAGAGGGATAGTAGCAGAACTGAGGACAGAAACCAGATCTCCTCAACACCAAACCTGTTCCTTCTCCACCCAGCAATGCTTTCTTCCTAAGTGGTTTCCTGCACACAACATTTACAAGAATTTTTGGCAGCATAAGGCTTTTGCACATTAATTTTATAATTACAAATACAAAACAAACTGTTTGAAACTTGTTGCCTGAAATACTATAATTTACTTCTTGTTGCAATATTGTTTACCAGCTCCGTTTTTCATAGTCTTTGAAAATGTTAAAAAAAAAAAAAGGGTAACAGTCTGAGAATCTGGTTCATCACAAAACAGAATGTTACCTAAAAATGAAAAATTTACAAATGTTTTTAATGTTTCTAAGGAAACCAGAAAATCACAAACCACTTCTGTCAGAGCTGTTAACATAGGAATGACACGTGTTTTCTCCATATATATGTAAAAACATATTCGCAGCAGAAAACGCCTGTTTTCATTTTAAACAAAATGGAAGTGATAAAATCTTCTGAAATCCAGGACCTCTGCTTAGCCATGAGCCAACAGCAACACGGCAGAGTCAACATCACAAACCACTGCCTAAATCCCTCATAATCTCAATGTTCAGTTTCTCACTCAGTGGTCTGTATCTTACATTTGCTAACAAGCCATCACAGAATCACAGAATGGTAGGGGTTGGAAGGGACCTCTGTGGGTCATCTAGTCCAACCCTTCTACCAAGCAGGGTCACCTATAATAGGCTGTAGAGGACCTTGTCCAGGCAGGTCTGGAATATCTCCAGAGAAGGAGACTCCACAACCTCCCTGGGCAGCCTGTTCCAGTGCTCCGTCACCCTCAGAGGGAAGAAGTTCTTCCTCGGG